>JACCDR010345771.1_pt1 | contig 17584 bp, 16 predicted proteins | sample 7446431 | NCBI WGS metagenome assembly JACCDR01 (sample SAMN15323443, study PRJNA562643) | freshwater metagenome | isolation source: river surface water | place: USA:Blue River Watershed | collected 2017-08-17
CTTGGCGGTGGCCTTCTTGGCGGCCGGGCGCTGGGTGACGGGGCCACCGGCGTGCGGGGCGACGACCTCGGTGGCGGCCGGCTCGTCGGTCGCGACCTCCTCGACGACCTCGCCCTCGACGAGGTTGTTGAAGTAGTCCGTCCCGAACATGGTGGTGAACAGGCCGAGGTAGTCGTCGTCGTCGAAGTTGACGTCGGTGAACTGGGGAAGCTGCCCGCTGCGGTCCTTGAGGATCGGGAAGTTCGGGCGGGGGTGCCACTCGATGCTGCGGCGCAGGACGCGCTGGCCGTCGATGGCCTCGAAGTGGGTCGTCATGAACCCGACGAGGTCGAAGTCCCCGGCGATCGACTTGCGGATGCTGCCCTGGAGGCGGGGCTCCCAGATCAGCGGGCCGTTGTCGCCGTCCTGGGTGGTCTGCACGTGGCAGTTCACGACCACGTTCATCGGCAGCCGCAGCAGCCGGCCGAGGAAGTTGTTCATCTTCGCGTCGAGCAGACCCCAGTCCTGGTACCCGGACAGGGCCTCCTTGCGGCCGGCCTTGAGGATCTCCTGGACGACGACCTTCTGGAGGGAGTCGATGGTGTCGACGACGACGGTCTTGTACTTGCGCTCCGGGGCCCGGCGGGTGGCGCACTCGACCTCCAGCGTGCGGAGGATGGCGTCCATGTCGCTGGTGGACTTGATCTCCACGAACGGGACGCGGCGGTCGGCCAGACTCATCCGGCCCTTCTCGCAGTCCAGGAAGATCGGGTTGGGCCAGAACGAGGCGGAACGGGTCTTACCAGCCGACGGCTCACCGAGGATCAGCTCCTTGATGTGGGCCTCGCCGGCAGCGTCGAGGTACTCCTCGACGCCGGTCGTCCGAATGACGAGCGGCATGTAGAGCCTCCGGGCATCAGCCGGGGTACGGCGCTCCCTCAGCAGCACTGTCGTGCGGGAGTCCGCCGCAGTCCCCGGAGTAGAGGAACGGGCAGTAGGTGCAGGTCTGGCCCGAGGGGGACAGGGGATAGATGTCGGCACGCACGGCCGCGATGTACTGACCGACGGCGGTGCGCACGCGCTCGAAGTCCGCCTCGGTCCGCCAGCCGGCGTCGTGCACGCCGAAGGCGTCGCGCAGGGCGATCCATCGGCCACGTCTGGGGATCACGGGCATGCCGGATCCGTCGAGGAACAGCGCGAAGCCCCTCTTGCGCAACGGGTCCCGCAGCAGCTCCAGGTCATCCGCGGGCCAGGCGGCCCAGAAGTCCGGGTGGAGGCTGGCCAGGCCGTAGACGCTCCACTGGAGCGCGTGGCGCAGGTACGTCGGCTTCTGGCCGGACTTGAAGTCGTCGATGCTGAGGTACGGCTTCCGCTTGCCGTCCACGCGCAGCGCGAGGCGGTCGGCGGTGCCGGTCAGCTCGTGCCACTCGGCCAGCCGGCCCATGGCGTACGGGCCGTTCATCGGCTGGGTGACCATGACCTCGATCGGCACGGTGAACTGGTGCTCCAGCGCGAGGAGCTTGCCGGTGTCGCCGGTGAGGTGCTGGTAGTAGGCGCGCAGGTTGTCCCGGCCGCGGATCAACAGACCGCCCTGGTTCTGGCGGGGGAGCCACTGGTCGATCCCGCCGGGCACGAGGGCCTGGATGTTGCCGGGGTCCCAGTAGTACTCGAAGGTCTTGACCGCGATCTCGCAGGCGTCGGGGTTGCCGGCGTGGTGCTCCTCCTCCATCACCTGGGCGGCGTGGTGGATCACCGTGCCGAAGGCGGTGGCGGAGAGGTTGTCCTCACGCTGGCCCTGCTGGGCGGCGATCGTCTTGAGCCGCACCTGGTTCGCGCACCGGGCGAACGAGCTGAGGTCTGACTGACGGATCTTCACCGCGTCACCCCCTTCCGGAGAGTGACGCTACGACCACTCACGGTTAGGCCGTCAACCCGTGTGTCGCCTCGACAAGGCCCTCCTGCCGGTGCTAACGGCCGTCAGTGCGTGCCCGGCCGGCATCCGTCCTGGTCAGCGCCTGATGATCTCGCCCCAAGATTCTTTTGGCGGGTCCGCGCGGACGGCCGTCAGCGTGGTGAGGTTGGCCGATCCGGCCAGCCCCGGGTGCCTCAGGTGATCCGCTGGTAGTTCTCCAGCAGCTCGTAGGTGACCGGCTTCGGCTTGGCGATGTCCAGGCCGTGCAGCTCGGCGAACGCCCGCAGGATGTCGCCGTTCTCCAGGTGGGTGATCTGGAGGCCGTAGCAGCCCCAGAACCGGCCGTCGGGGGTGCGCAGCAGCAGGTACATGGTCTTCTCCTGGGCCGGGCGCACCAGCGCCGCGGGAGCCGGCTTGGCCGCCGGGGGCGGCACGGCGATCGGGGTGAGGTTGGTCGGCCGGGCGGCGCGGTTGGCGGCGCGGATGATGGCCGGGATGTTCAGCGAGCCCGGGTCGCCGTGGGCGTTGCCGGAGGCGTGCTGGTGGCCGAGCACGCCGCGGAAGGCGTCGTAGACCTTGGAGTTCATCCGGACCGGGGAGTTCCCGGCGGACCTGGGGTAGGGCAGCCAGCGCGGTGCGGCGACCAGCGGGACCCGGTACTCCCGGTGCATGAAGGCCAGGAAGTCCCCGAGATCCTCCAGCGCGCCCTCGGACAGGTCGTCGATCGGCAGGAGCTTCTTGCTCCGGCGGTAAACCGACGGGTCGCAGACGGCGATGATCTCGACCTGCACGACCCGGTCCCGGTTCTCCCGGACCAGGGTCTTGGGGTTGTCCACCAGCGCGCGGGCGGAACGGTTGAGCGGGAAGTGCTGGCGCCAGGCCCGCTTGAGCGGGTGGTAGGTCAGGTTCGGCGCCTGGCTGCCACCGGCGTACGGGGGCCAGCTCGCGCCCTCGGTGGAGTGCAGCAGCACCTTGTCGACGCCGCCCATGTCGGTGCCGGCGAAGTCGTCGCCGAACCACTCGCTGGTGCAGTCGGCCTTGGGGTAGCGGGTGGCCGGCATCAGGCGGCGTCCGCGTCGACCGCCCGACCCTGGCCGGGGCTGGTCGCCTGCTCGATCGCCGGCGCCACCCTGGTCGGCTTCCACAGGTTGCGGTAGGCGGTGTTGGCCGCGACGAAGATGATCAGCGCGCTGGAGATCCAGGACCGGCCGGTCAGCGCGCCCTCGAAGTAGGCGGTGCCCAGGCCCAGCAGCAGGAAGATGATCAGGCCGACGACGGCGCGGACGGGACGGGTCCAGCCCGGCTGCTGCACGACCGCCACGAGCAGCGGTGCGGCGACGCCGACGAGCAGGGACCACATCTGGAGGTCGCTCATGGTGACTCCCTGGTCAGGAGGTTCGGTCCCTTGCTTGTCGGCGTGAAGCCCGGCTCAATCGGTGGCGTCGTCCATCGGCCCGACGTACTTGCGCCGTTCCGGCTTGGGCCGGCGGGTGTCGGCCAGGCCGAAGTCCTCGGCCCGGGTGCGCTCCTCGCGGGTGCCGTAGTCCGGGTGCAGCGGGGGCATGGGCCGGTCGAACTTGGCGCCGGACTCGTGCAGCGCGGCCATGACGGCCCCGTCCCAGACGGCGTGCTCGTTGAGGGCCTGCATGGCCTCACGCTGCTGGCGCTCCATGCCGCCGATGCGCTGCCGGTACGCGGTGACCTCGCCCCGCAGCTCGCGGATCTCCTCCCGCAGGGGGGACACCAGCTCCAACGCGGTCTCGTTGAGCACGGCGGCGGTGTCGGCCTTGTTCCGGCGCCGCTGCCAGAAGTTGTTGGCGACAGCGGTGGCGGCGCCGGAGCCGAGGATGGCAACGACGAGCGTGATGATCGTTGCCTGGTCCATCACGGCTCCTTGCGCTCGTCGTCGGCGGCGCCGTTGCCACGGGGCTGGCGCCAGGGGGCTTCGGCCAGCGGGTCCGGCCGGGACGGGGACGGGTCCGGCCGGGGCGGCTGCCAGGGCTCGTCGAGCCGGGTCATCTCCCCCGGCAGGACGATGTGCGGCTGCTGGCCGGCCTCCTTCCAGTTCTTCTCGGCCGCCTTGGTGGCCACGTTGGCGTCGTGGGTCTGCTTCTCCAGGTCCGCGCTGGCCGCCGCGAAGGCGTGCATCAGCGCGAACGCGGTGTAAACGCCGATGCCGGTCAGCGCGGTGGTGGCGCTCTGGAACGCGGAGCTGACGAACGTGGTGACCAGGAACAGGTAGATCACGGAGGACAGGGCGTGGCCGATGCGGGCCAGCCACATCCAGTGGCCGACCGCCCCGAGCAGCGCCAAGGTGCCGGAGACGACCATGGCCGCCCCCCAGACGTACCAGGGGGCGACCTGTCGGGCCGTGAGGAAGCCGGCCCCGCTGAACCGGACGTGCCCGCCGACCAGGATCAGGATCCCGACGGACAGGGTGCCGAGCGCAGCCAGTGAGACGAGAACGGAGGCGCGGATCGCGCCGGGACTCTGTGGCATGCCTCAGACCTCGACAGCGATCCGCGCACAACCGCTCAGGAGGGCGGGTACTGCTCCAGCGCGTCGGCCTCGGGCAGGAAGACCTTGCCCTCGCCTTCGGCCATCTCCAGGAACGACTGCCCCTGCTCGGTCTCGGGGTCCAGCACGATGGTGTTGAAGATCCGACCGAACTTGATCTCGCACCAGCGTTCGTCGGCCATGAACTCCTCCTCAGAAGTGACTGATCAACCACACGATTGCCCCGCCGCCATTGCCGCCGGCACCACTGGAGAACCCGTTGGGTGACGCACCGCCACCGCCGCCCCCGGAGCCGGCGTTGGAGGTGCCGCCATTGCCGCCGGTGGAGGAGTTGGAGGCGCCGCCACCAGGGGCGCCGTTGCCGCTGACCGGGGTGTTGGCGGGCCCGCGACTGCCGGTGCCGCCGTTGGCCCCGGCAGCGCCGTTGCCGGCGGCGGCACCGTTGATGGTCAGTTGGCCGGCGTAGTTGTCAGCGGTGCCGTAGCAACCGCCTCCGGGGTAGGCGGTGTTGCTGGTGTCCACCCCGCCGCCTGCGCCGCCGCCGTTGGGACCGGCGGGGTTGGTGAGGCTGCCGCCGGCACCTCCGGTCTGCCCGACCGGGCTGGCGGTCCCACCGGAGGTGCCGGGCAGCATGCCGGGCGCTCCGGCCCCGCCGGCTCCCCCGGCTCCGGAGCCACCACCGGCACCCGCGGCGCCGCCGTTGCAGGTCAGGTTGTACCAGGCGGTCTGCCCTCCGGCGACCCCGGGGTTGCCGTCGGTGTCGTTGGCGGTCACCGCAGCGCCACCGGTTCCTGCGGCACCGATCTGGACGCTGTAGGCGGTGGTGAGGTCAGCGGCGTCGAGGATCTGAGTGATCCGGCCGCCGCCTCCGCCGCCTCCGCCGCCTTGGCGGACCGTGCCGGAGGCGCCTCGTCGGCCCGAGCCACCGCCACCACCGGCGCCCACGATGTGGGCCTCGACCGTCACCACCCCGGGGGGCTTCTGCCAGGTACCCGACGTCGTGAACTTGTCGATCTTGACCTTGGCCTGGGCGGCAGGTGTGTCCTGCGTCAGGGGGCGCCCGTACCAGGTGAGGCCGTCGAGGCAGTCGAACTCGAAGTAGTCGATCGCCCCGGGCAGGGTCGACAGGACCGGCGGGGCGGAACCGGGCCACAGGATGTTGTGCGGCCACCACGCGGTCCGGCCGCCGGTCGAGTCCTGCTGGAGCAGGATCTTGAGCCGGCTTCCGGCCGGGACTGCGGCGATGGGGTTGTAGGTGTTCACCGAACCGGTGGTGGTCCACGACGAGGGGTCGGTGGCCACGACGCTGGTGGTGCCGCCGACGCTGGAGGCGACGCTGACGTAGGAGATGTCGCCCTGGAACTGCTGGGTGGCCGTCGCGGACTGGCCCATCAGGTAGTCGGTCGCGGAGTTGTTGAAGATCGACGTCGCCCCGGCGGTGCCGGAGTTGGCGACGGTCCAGTTGACCCCGTCGCGGCTGTACTGGAGGGTCCACGCGCCGGTGGCGGCGACGAGGGTGGCGCGCAGCCAGCCGGTCTGCCCGACCGCGAAGGGCAGGCCGGGACTGGTGGAGAAGCTGACGGTGGTGCTGGAGGTGCCGTTGGCCGACCAGACGAACTGGAACCCCGAGGTGGTCAGCAGCAGGCTCCAGCCGAGGTTCGGGTTGGCGGCGGTCTTGCCGACGAGGAACTGGTTGCCGGCCCAGGTGTTGGTCGGGGTGAGCTGCACCTTCACGTCGAGGTCACCGGTCACCGAGGCGGCGGTGTAGGTCTTCTTGCCGGAGCTGGAGAAGAACCGCGCGAAGCCGGGGGCACCGGGCAGCCGCATCGGGGTGCTGGCCGTGGACAGGGTGTAGCGGTTGACGGTGTCACCGATGGAGGGGTCGGGGACGACGACGGCGGCGCCCGTGGTGGTGACGGCGGTGCCGACCCGGTCGAGGATGTTCTGGATCGAGGGGTTGTAGACGGCGGTCACCGCGGCCGGGGCGGCGGTGACGGTGGAGTCGGCGGTGAACGACGTCGTAGCGGTGTTGGCCGGTGACGTGGCTAGCTCCATCCGCACCGACGCGGAGACGACGCTGGTCCCTGCGGTACGCCGCAGCCGCAGGGTCGCCGCACTGAGGCTGCCGCTGATCTCCAGGACGAAGTCGTGCGTGACGTTCAGCGGGTTGATCAGGCTGCCTTGCAGCGGCCGGACGACCTGCCACACGCCGCCGGTGACGTTGTAGGAGACCGGGATCGCGTACCGCTTGACGGTGACGAAGGATGACCCGCCGACCATGACATCGAGGTAGATCACGTACGCCAGCGCGCCGCTGACGTTGGCGAAGGTGCCGATGTTGACGGTGTCGCCCACCGTCGTGGGCAGCGCCCGTTCCATGACCTGACGCTGCACCCGGGCGTAGTTGGTGGTCTTCTGGCCGATCTCCGCGGGGAAGGTGCAGTTCTGGTAGCCGTCCCACGTGAACGGGGAGTCGGTGGCCTCGGAGACGCCGGACTGCCCCGGCCGGAACGACAGGCCCTGGATGGTGGGGATCGGCAGTTGCGTGGCGCCGCCGGAGTACGTCGCGAGGATCGTGAGGCGGAAGTTGCCGTTGCCGTTGTCGGTGGAGTCGATCTGGAGCCAGCGGGTGGTGATGGTCCCGGTCTGGCCGGTGTCGACCAGCGTGGTCCAGTTGACGCCGTCGGGGGACTGCTCCCAGATGGCCTGCACGGTGGTGGTGCCGGAGGACCAGAAGCCGATCAGGACGTGGGTGATGTAGGCGACGGAGTACGGGCTGAACGTCAGCCGCACCGCCGGCAGGGCCGTGGTGAGGGTGATGCCGGAGGTGTCGGCCCGCCCGTCGAACAGGTTCGTCAGCTCGGCCGCCGTCGGGGCGCCGGTAGTCGTCCAGCTCGGGGAGGTGGTGGAGGAGGCGACCTCTGCGGTGACGGTGGACGCCTTGAACCGGAACGCGTCCCGGAAGGTCTTGGCCGCCGTAGGGATCTGCGCCAGCGCCCTGGTGGGGTTGATCTGCGACCCGACGTACCAGGGCTGGTAGCTCCCCGGCGATTGCGTGGCCCGGCCCTGGTTGACGAAGCCGTTGTAGATGGCGATGGGAGACACGTCACACCACCGGGACCGCAGTGACGCGCAGCGTGCCGCTGGCGATGGCGACCGAGGCGGTGAGCGTGATGTTGGTGGCGTCCACGACGACGTCCATGAGGACCATGGCACCGGTGGACTTGTTGCGGACCATCACCACCAGGTCTGCCGTGCCCAGGCCGTGGGGGATGGCCAGCCCGACACCGGCGGTGATGGCGCCGACGTCGGAGGCGAACCCCTTCTGGGCCACCCCGAGGTTGGTGCGGGCGGTGGCCGCGTCGGTCGCGCCGGTGCCGCCCTTGGCGATCGTCACCGTGCCGAGCTGGAACTGGTTGCCGACCAGCGTGATCGGGGACTGCGCGGTGTAGGCGGCCCCGGTGCCGAACTGGGCGAAGGTCAGTGCGGTGGTGCCCAGCGTGATGGGGCCGTTGGTGGTGAGCTGCCAGGCGGTGTTGTCGGCGGTGCCTTCCTCGACGAACACGGCGAGGTTGGCCGTGACCTCCGCGGAGGCGTCGGCGTCGGAGCTGCGGGTCATGGCCGCGCCGGAGCCGTTGTAGTCGTAGATCCCGTTGTCGGCGCCGCTGCTCTGCCCGGCCAGCAGGACCCGGTCCCCCGCGGTGAGGGTGACGCCGTCGATCGCGGCCGGCGCGGAGGCGATGTTGACGTCGCTGGTGGTCACCACGCGGACCGAGTTCTTCCAGTCCAGGCCGTTGACCCGCGCGGCGATGGCGGCGGTGACCCACTGCATCGTGGCGAAGTCGGTGCCGCCGGTGGGGTCGGCGCCGTTGGTGATGCGCTGCCCGCCGGCGTTGAGCGCGGAGGTGGGGGCGGCGAACTGGTCGAGGCGGAACGCCTGCACGACGCTGGCGAGGTCCACGATCGTGGCCGCGGCCTGGGTGCCGGTGTGGTTGGCCCGGTCGAGGGGGTTGGTGGCCAGCTTGCTCAGCGAGATCGACCCGTCGGCGAAGTCGCTGCCGGTGGGGACCTTGGCGTAGAACCAGGTCCCGCCGCCGGATGCCGACACGCAGACGCCGAGGGCACCGAGCGTGGTGTCGTAGTAGGCCCACCCGGGCTGACCGTCGGCCGGCGCGCTGGCCAGGTTCTCGAACATGAAGGACAGCAGCGGGTTGTGCTGCATGTCCCGTGCCGTGTAGATCTTCGTGGCCATCGTCAGGGTCCTCGCGAGTCAGAGTCGGCGCTGCGCTTGTTGTCGGTGCTGCTAGCTCGTCAAGACAGGTGGGCGGTCCCCGAGAACGGGATGTCGCCGTGGATGGTCACGAGACCGGTGGTGTGGATGACGTCGGCCTCGACCCGGTGCCCGTCGGAGTCGACGATGTCGACGGCCGGCGGGTAGGGGAACGAGTGCGGGATCGACCAGTCGGTGGACTGGGTGTCCTGGGTGAACATGACGACCTCGCCGGAGCCGCCTCCGCCTCCGCCGACGTTGAGCCAGCCGGAGGCGGTCTTGACGTAGAGCTGGTTGGCGTAGACCAGCGGGTACCACAGCGGGTACTGGGTGTGGTCCGGCAGCGAGTCGACGTGGTCGAACACGTACGGCGCGATCTGCATCTGGGTCGAGGCCAGCGGCGGGACGCCGTCGAGCAGGATGTCGCCGTCGTCGCTGTAGCTGGTGATCAGCGGCAGGCTGGGGTCGCCGGTGTCGAGGGGGTCGTTGCGGTCCACGACGTGGTGCACCAGGGACGCGGCCGGGTACGCGGTGGGGGTCTCGGTGCGGTAGATGTTCCAGGCCGCGATGCGGCTGCCGGGGGCGGTGACCACGGCGATGTCGGCGGGGTCGAGCTCGATCTGGACGTTGTAGATGGCCACCCCGAGGTTGGTCAGGGGCGGCTGCTGCGCCGGGTCGTCGGCGTCGGTGTTGGCCGGGACGGTGCCGGTGTCGGTGTAGGTCGAGCCCTCGGTGGCACCGACCACCGCGATCCGGGTCCAGCCGACGTCGGCGGCGTTCATCCGCCAGATCTGGAACGACGTCGCCCCGGCCGGCGGCGCGGGCAGGGTGAGGACGACACCGGAGGCGTCGAGGTCCAGGGTGATGGAGGTCTGCCCGCCCTGGACGGACTCCTCCTCCCCGCGGATGGCCGTCAGCGCGTAGTAGTACAGGCCGGCCGCGAGGCTGCCGCCGCCCTCGGCCTCGGCCAGGAACGGCTCGTCCGGCTCCTCCAGCACGTCGGGGGTGGAGACGACCACCTCCTGCGACGGCAGGGACTCCAGCCCGTCGGCGTCCACGAAGGTGACGCAGTAGGCGTAGGTCACCCCGCCGGGCAGGCCGCCGTCGGTGCCGAGGGTGGCGGTCGGGGTGGCCGGGTCGGTGATGGTGTCGCTGGTGTGACGGTGCCGGCTGCTGGTGGCCAGGGCCTTGAGCATCCGGTCGATGGCGATGCGGTCCTGGCCGGTGAACTTCCCGCCGTCCTCGTCCAGCCCGCCCGGGGTGGTCCCGCCGAAGTAGTTCAGCCCGAAGTTGCGGGTCAGCGCCACGGTTGCCTCCTGAGGTGCCAGTAGCTGTCGTGCTCCAGCGGGGCGCCGCCGGTGTCGCTGGCGCCGGCCACCTGCCCGGCTGTCTGTGGCTCGACCACGAACTGGTTCAAGGGGAGCCGGGCCAGGTACGGGTCGATGCGCGGCGGCCGGGTCCGGCGCAGCAGGTCCGCGACCTCGCCGGGGTGCCGCACGAGGTAGGCGTGGGTGCGCATCAGCTCGACGGGCTTGACCCAGCCGGTCCGCAGCAGCCCGCCCTGGGCGCGGCTGGGCACGGGCGCGGCGATGTGCTCACCGCCCAGCCACAGGACGTCCCACTCCGGCGGGGGGTAGCTGGGGAAGGGGAACGCGTCGGTGAAGCAGGCGTCGTCCTCCAGCACCAGGAGGTTGGCCTCCGGGTCGTCCTTGGCGGCGGCCTCCAGGACGGTGGTGTGGGACTCCAGGCAGCCGCGGGTGCCGCCCTCGGTGATGATCGCGGGGAAGACGGCGATGTCCATGTGGCCGAGGAAGGTGGCGCGCCAGCGGCGGGCGAACGCCTCCAGCCGGGCCGGGCGGTCGGCGCGGCTGATGACGACGGCGCGGTGGATCGGGACGGCCTGCTTCACCGGCCGCATGACCGGCTGCCACGGGACGTCCTCGTCGTCCTCGCCACGCTGACGGCCGTCAGCATCGACCGGTCTCATGCCAGCGGGTTCGGGGTGTAGATGGTGATCTCGTAGCGCAGCAGGCGGACCTCGTTCCACCGGTAGTCGAACTGGTTGGGCGCGCCGGCCGGGGGGTGGAACACGGCGCGGAGGTCGACGGTGGCGCGGCCTGGCGGCGGCGGCCAGGACGGGGCGTTGCCGGCGTTGACCTGGGTGGTCTCGTAGGCGAACCAGTCCTTCCACACGACGCCCTCGACGAGGATCCGGGCCTCCTTGCGCTCGAAGACGTTGTAGAAGCCGAAGATCTCGAAGATGTCCAGGTAGAGCGCCAGGTGGTGGGCGTTGGGGACCTCGGGCAGGTAGATCTCCGACGGCAGGTTCTGGAAGTCGTCCCGGGTCCCTTGGTTGATCACCAGGAAGTCGCCGCGGCGGATGTAGCCGTACTCGCCTGCCGCCCAGTACACGGTGCCGATGTAGGGGTCCGGCGCGGGCGGTGTGTCCGGGCCGGAGTCGGGGACGGCGGTCATCGGCAGCACACCGACGGGGTAGCGGGTGACGCGACGGGCCCGGCCGCGGTGGACGTCAACCAATGCCGATCCCGCCCGTCTCGACCTCGGTCATGTCGAGCACCTCGGTCGGGTAGCGCACGACGATGGTGGCGCCGTCGCCCTCGTCGACCCGCAGCTCACCGGCCATCAGTTGATCTCGATGTCGTCGTCGGGCGGCGGGGCGACGGGGGTCATGTCCAGCACCGCCGTGGCGTGGTGCACGACGCGGACGACCTGGTCCACGGACAGGGCGCGCAGCTCCCCGCTCATGAGGACAGCCCGGTGTCGCGCACCGTGGCGTCGTTGGTGAGGGTCCCGGTCATCGGTCCGGCCGGGCCGATGAAGGTGAGGTGGTGCGCCACGGTGGGGACGGGGCTGCCGGAGCCCCCGGGTGCGGTCTCGAAGCCCTTGAGGAAGTAGCCGGGCATGTAGCGCAGCTCGACGAACAGGGCGACGTTGGCCCCGACGTAGTCGGCGTTGTTGCGTCCGCCGCGCAGCCACTGCTGGACCAGGCCGTAGCCGAGCGGCATGTAGTCCTTGGTGGAGATGGAGACCATCGCGGCGCCGTAGTTGAAGACGGGCTCGCGGGTGAACGCGCAGTCGAAGGCGACCTTCATGATGCGGAACCCGGCGCCGCGGGTGGACTGGACCCAGGTGTAGGTGGTGGCCTGGAGGCCGTTCTCCTGCTGGAGGCCCAGGGCCTGCTGCTGGAGGGCGTAGTAGCCGGCGTCGGTCTCCTGGAGCTGGGACGCGGCGAGGCCGTAGCGGGCCTGCGCGGCCTCGGGGGAGACGGTCACTCGTCCTCCAGGTTCGGGTTCCTGAACTCGGGGCGGGCCTTCTTGGCGAAGGCGCGGGTGACGGACTCGGGCACCTGGTCGCGCGGCACGGCCCAGACGTGGTCGGGGTCGTCGCCCAGCCAGTGGGTGGTGATGGTGTAGGTCCACTCGCCGGTCTCCAGGTTGTTGCTGGAGGAGATGCCGGAGACGTAGTGGCGCACGCCCTCGCTGGTGAGCCGCTCGCTGATGACGATCTGGTCGTCGATCTGGATGCCGGGGAAGCCGGGGATGACGACGCGGTCCTGCCGGTAGGTGAACAGGCTGCGGATGGCGGTCATGTCGGCGGCGCGCTGGACGTCGGCGTCCTCGAAGCGCCACTCGTTCCAGGTCAGGACCCGGCGCAGGCCGACGTCGTTGGGGACGAAGCCGGCCACCTGGGCGGTGGTGATGTTGTTGGAGACCCGGATGATCTCGCGGAGGTTCTTGGAGTCGACGGTGGCGTCCAGCCCGAGCAGCACCTGGCGTTCGTCGATGACGGTGGCGCGCACGGTGCGGGTGGCGTTCATCCGCTCGTCCTGGAGCCAGTTGCCGGCCTCGTAGATGTTGGGCAGGCGCCACTGGGCCGCGCCGACCTCGTCGATGTAGAAGACGTAGCCGATCATTTCCCGCAGGTAGCTGATGACGTCCATGCAGGACTTGTTGTCGAAGACGGCCCGCCCGATCTCGGCCGGCCCGACGGTGTAGACCGGCTCGAAGTCGCCCCACACGCGTCCGTCGACCGCGAGCACGGAGTCGGCGCGGGTCATGCGGGGCTGGTAGGTGCGCCCGTCGCTGGTGCGGACGTATCCGCCTCGGGGCCAGAAGAACCCGGCCCACGCGCACATCATCTTGACGATGTCGGAGTAGTCGGAGTAGCGGCCGGGGTTGGCGCCGGTCGGGCCCTTGCGCATGTCGACCTCGCGCGAGGTGGCGGGGCCGTTGACGCGCAGGCTGCGCAGCCCGAACCGGTAGGAGTTGTGGGCCGGGGGCACGCCGGGCAGGTGCTGGAGGTTGACGAACGACAGCCGGATGCGGGTGACCTTCTGGATGGTCACGGGCAGGGTGACGGTGCGCAGCCCGCCGGCCATGTCCTTGCCGACGACGAACTGCTTGACGTACGGCTTGATGGCGTCCTGGTCGCGCTCGGGGTTGGTGGGGTTGGCCGACCAGGCGATCTTCTTGTCGCCGGAGCCGGCCGGCAGCCCCTTGGCGTTGCGCCAGGCACCGTCGGCGTAGACGGAGACGTAGCAGGTGTAGCCGGACCCGACGGTCCACATCTGGATGGTCTCCACCGCGCTGGGCGGCAGGGACACCTCGATCCACTCCACGCCCCAGGGCCAGCGGGGCTTGATGTGCGCGAAGGACATCCAGTACGTGGCCGGGTTGTCGTCCAGGATGTCGGTGGGCCGGTGCCCGCGGTAGTAGTCGGGGTTGGGCAGGGAGTCGTGCAGCTCGCCGTCGGAGCCCTTGAACGGGCCGTACCGGTTGGAGTGGTCCGCGATCTTGAGCTTGATCCGGGTGCGCTGCGGGGTGCCGGGGACCTTGCCCCAGGGGGCCCAGCCGGCGCCGTCCCAGTCGGGCGGGATGACGGGCTGGTTGACCTGGTGGTCGATCAGCAGCCGGCCGACGTCGCGGGCGGTGATGACGATGAGGCCGATGGCGTTGAGCTGCACGGTGTCGATGAGCCAGACGCCGGTCTGGGCCAGGTGTGGGTCGAACTCCGCGGCGCGGGTCTTGTCGACGCCGTAGCCCTCGTACGTCCGCAGCAGGTTGTCCGGCATGACGAGGCCGGCCCACTCGTTGGCGACGTGCCCCCAGCGGCGGGAGTAGGAGGTCTTGCCGCGGTTGTAGGTGTAGTAGCCGGGGCTGTCCAGCGCGATGCGCCCGCCGGACGGCAGGGCCTGGCCCTCGTCGCGGGGGGCGGAGTTGTACAGCTCCAGCGTCAGCGTGGCGACGTCCTGGCCGAGGCTGCGCTGCCAGGAGACCGACCGGACGTTCGGCAGCTCCTTGGGGGCCTCGGGCGGGGTGAACATGAAGTCGGCGTAGGTCTGGGAGACCTTGCGGCCGTGGTAGGGGTCGATGGTCTGGACGATGCCGGGGTTGAGGATCGAGTTCGTGCCGGAGTTCGCGACGGGGATCGGCCGGAAGGTGCTCATCAGCGAGTAGTTCCGCAGCGCCATCTTCGGGCGCTGGACGGTGACGCGGGCGAAGGGTCGCCGCTCGTCCCCGACGAACTGGCCGGAGCGCCAGACCGCCTCCATCACCGGCAGCTTCCTCATGCCGGCACCTCCGAGACGGTGGGGGCGCCGACGGACACCACGACGGCGGTGACGGTGTAGGTGTGCCGCCAGTACTTGCCGACCGACCGCTTCGGGCTGGGGTCGAACTTGGTCAGCACACACACGATGCGCCGGCCGAAGTGGTCGGAGACGATGACGCGGCGCCCGAGCCGGTCGTACACCCACGAGCGCAGGGCCTCGTAGTGGGCGGCGTCGAGGATGTCGCCGCTGAACGTCCACTCCGGGACCTGCCGGTTGCCCTCCATGAGGACGGTCTGCCCGTCGATCGCGGTGGTGTTCTTGAGGATGATGTTGCGCTGCCCGAAGGGGGAGGACATCGCGTTCGGGTTCGTGGTGAAGGTGTAGGAGCCGGAGGAGTCCTCCAGCTTCCACCGCTTGAACACCGGCATCAGATGCTCGCCACCCTCCGCGGAGTCGTTGCGCGCGTAGGCGCCTTGCCGAGGATCTGGTTGAAGTAGTCGACGACCCGGGCGAAGTCGGCCCCGTTGATCGTGGTGTTGTACGTGTTGGCCGCGCCCATCCCGGCGTCGATGGACATGCCGGATGCGCCTGTGCCGGTGAGGGATCGGCGGATCTCGTAGACGGTGGGGAGCTTGATCTCACCGATGTTGAACTGGCCCTGGAGCTGGTCGTCGGCGGCCTTGATCGCCTTGCGGTACTCGATCGCTTCCTGCTGGAGCTGGTAGTAGCCGGCCTGGCCTTCCTTCATCCCGGCGAGCTGCTGCTGGATGGCGGCGAGCTGGGCGCGGCGGGCGGCCTGGGCGGCGCTGTGGGACAGGTCCCCGAGCTGCTCCATGTCCCCGATGTTGGTGAGGATCAGGTCGGACTCGGTCTTCTGGTTGGCCCACTGCTGCCGCTTCTTGTCGGCCTCGAACATGGCCTTGGCCTCGGGGCTGGTGGCCGCGTCGATCTGCTTCTGGATGTCGTTCAGCGCCTTGGCGCCGGCCTCCAGTGGGTTGGTCCAGTCGTAGTCGGTGGCGATGGCGGCCTGGTACTTGAGGGTGGCCTGGGAGTACTCGTAGGCGGCCTTGTTGTAGGCGATCTGAGCCTCGGCCGCGTTGCCGACGCCCTGCTGGGCAAGCTTGAGCCGCTCCTTGGCGGAGTCCAGCGCCGCCTGCTGGAACCCGGTCTGGGAGTCCGCCGCGATGCCGGCCTGGCGGTCGAGGTCGCGCTGGTCCTGGTTGGCCGACAGCGACTCGATGCGGGCCTGGCGTTCGGCGAGCTGGGCGCCGGTGACGTCCCCGCCGTCGCGGCGGGCCCGCTGGGTGGCGCGCTGCGCGGCGGCGTAGGCGACGCGGGCCTGACCGACGGTGTCGTTGGCGGCCACGCCGAGCATCTGCCGGTTGGTCTCCTGCTGGGCGTCGTAGTCCCCGATCTGCTGGTTGGTGCTCGCGAGGCCGGCGACGGCGTCGGCCTTGGCCTGCGAGGTGTCGGGGAGGTCCCTGGTGCGCTCGACGTCCTCCTGGTACTGCCGCCGCTGCTCCTCCAGCCGGGCCCGCTGGGCGGCCGGGTTGATGCGGGCCAGGCGGTTGGCGCGCTCGGCCTGCCGGTCGGCCTGCTCGTTGGTCTGCTCCAGCTCGTCGCGCCGGGCAACCTTGGCGTCGTAGTCCTTCTGGTTGACGACGATGCTGTTGTCGCGCTTGTACTGGATGGCGGCGCGGGAGCGGTCGTCGAGGTAGCCCTGGCCGAGCTGCTTGGTGAGGTCGTCGTACTGGGCCTGGGTGATGGTGTTGGCGAGGTCTTCGTTGACGGCGTCCAGCTCGGCCTGCCGCCGGCTGCCGGTGTCCTCGATGGAGTACTTGGACTGGGCCACGGCGACGTTGCTGGCCAGCTCGGCCTGGGCCGCCTGGGCTTGGGCCTGGAGGGACTGCGCGAAGGGGATCGCGTAGTCGTTGTTGATCTTCCGGATGGCATTGGCCCGCGCGGTGGGGTCGTTGAGGCGGCTGGCCAGGTCCAGTGCCTGCTTGCGCTGGGTCTCGACGTTCTTGCGGCCGAGGTTGGCGGTCGCGTACGTGTCCCCGAGGTTGAGGATCCCTGCTTCCTGGGTGTCAGCCTGGGCGGCGGAGACGCCGATCTCGGAGATGGCGCCGACCATCTCGGGAGTGATCTTCCCGCCGACGTACTGGCCGGTCTTGGCGCTGTAGGAGGCGTTGAACAGGTCGGTGAACTGCTTGGCCAGGTCGTCGGGGAGCTTGCCGACCTGCTTCTCCACGGTGCTGCGGACGGCCGCCTCGACCTGCTTGGCGACCTCGGGGGTGATGGCCTTCGGGCCCTTGCTGGCGTCGACCCCCGCGTCCTCCAGCACCTTGTTGACGGCGGAGGTGGCGTCCTTGTCGAGCTGGGTCCGGTCGACGCCGCTGAGCCGGTTGATGAGGTCTTCGTAGGGCTGTGCCTCCTCCTCGCCCTTGGTCCGCTGCTGGCCGACGACGCCGATCATGCGACGCCACCAGGGGCCGGTGACCTCGCGCTGCCCCCGGCCGCCGTGGACGAGGTTGGACCAGTACTCGTTCCAGCCGGACAGGTCGCGCGTCGGGTTGAGGCCACCTGCGCGCTCGTCGGCGGCGGCGACGATGGCGTCCCGGGTGGCGCCTGCGGCTTGGCCGGCGCGCATGGCGAACAGCGCCTGCCCGCCCCGGGGGATGACGCCGCCGATCCCCTCGGCGGCGGATCCGGCACCGGCGGCGGCGGCCAGGGAGACCTCGTTGAGGTTGGCGATGGCGCGGTTGAGGGCGTCGAGCCTGTCGGCGGCGCTGTAGCCCTGCTTGCCCAGCTCGTCCAGGGCCTGCTGAACGTTGTCGGCCGACTGGAAGTTCATGAACTGGTTGCTGGGGTCGGCGGCGCTGGCGGCCAGGGTGGCTGCGGCCAGCGCGGACGCCTCGTCCCGCAGGGCTTTGGCCTGGCCAGGGCCGGTGCGCTCGACGATGCTGGCGCGGGAGTTCGGGTCGAAGTAGTTGAACAGGTTCGCGCCACCGGAGCTGATGGTGCTCATGAACCCGATCTGCCGCTGCGCCTGGGCGTTCTTGACGGCCTGGTCGAGCTGGGCTGCGGCCCCGGTCATCTCGGCCGGGGTGGCGGCCTTGGCCGCGGCGGCGAACGCGCCGACGTAGGCCGCCCGGGTCGCGCGCTCGGCTTCTGCCGCCTCGTTCCAGCCGGCGACGATCATGCCACCGGCGGCCAGCAGGAGGCCGGGCAGTCCGAGCAGGGCACTGGTCAGCACGCTGATGCCGCGGCTGAGCTGGCTGACCGCGATGCCCGCGCCGCCGCGCACTGCGGTTCCGGCGACGGCCAGGCGTCC
>JACCDR010084821.1_pt1 | contig 17583 bp, 28 predicted proteins | sample 7446431 | NCBI WGS metagenome assembly JACCDR01 (sample SAMN15323443, study PRJNA562643) | freshwater metagenome | isolation source: river surface water | place: USA:Blue River Watershed | collected 2017-08-17
CTTCCTTTACTTATGTAGTACTAGAAAGCAAACTAATTTGTTTTAAAATCCTTGAGTCTTTCAAGGATTTTTATAAGCGTCTTCAAGAAGCGCGCATTCATGCTAAATCTAAAAAGTTTAGCAAGTGCAAAATTTGCGATACAACTCGCAGATTAACTCGTCACCATCTTAGACCTAAGGCTATGGGTGGTGATAATTCTATTATTAACTTAATATGTCTTTGTGAGAAATGCCATAAGCTTGTTCACGAAATTTTCGGAGAAGGACACAAATTCTCGGGACCCACCACTGAAAAAGAATTGATTTCATATATGAGAAGTCTACGTAATGTAACTTTTCATGAAGGACATGTTGTCGTACCATCAATTTTTTACTCTTTTAATTTTAAGAAAGAACTTCCATGCTTAAGAATTTAATCGTACCCGCTATTTTTGTGTCTTCTTTGTTTGCTCAGTGCAACCCTCTTGTTAGATATGATTTTGATATTTTAAATAATGACGAGATGTTGTTTTTATCACATACTGTTAATGGGGGCTGGTACTAGTGGTTACTCTGTCTCTCTAGACGATTTGTACCCTTCGATTTTTACTTTAGTTCCGCAAATTAGTTATCAAATTTCTTTAATTAACCAAAACACTTCTGAATGTTCTTGTTACATGGGGCTCATAGATTGTTCTGTGTTTTTTTTAGATCCTACTAATAATACATACAATTATGGCGATATTAGTAATGTACCTAATTCTTTGAATCTTTATTTACCAGTTCCGAGACCAGATCAGTATTTATCAGCCGGCTATATACCTGGACTAAGAGTGGCTTATTTACATTTTCGATATACCGTAACTTGTGTAAGCCCTCTAGGTGTTACTACTCATATAATGAATTATGAGATAGATATTCATCTTTGATTTTTTTTGAAAGGAATTTATGTTTAAGAATTTAATTTTGTCACTTGTTTTATTTGTTTCTGCTGTTTCTGCTCAATGTACTCCTGCCGTTTCGTTTTGGGGAATCCTTAATAGCCCAAATGGTCCATGGTTTATAAACTATGGTACTAGTGATAGCTCTAACACATTAAAGCTAACTCTTGACACTTTTGATGATTTGTTTTTTGATACAAACGAAATTTCGCTATTCGATAGTGGTCCAGAATGTTCTTGTTCTATACAATCTATTACCGCGATTACTACTGTTTTTAATAACGTCAGCAATCAATATGATACTTTTAATCTCGGTACAATAGATAGTGTTTTTCCTTTTAGTTTTTTGGGTATTGACCCTTTCAATTATCCATATTTAGATGGGTTTCTTATGGGTACTGCTCAATTTACAGTAAATATTCTTTGCGTAGATGTTTTTAATAACCATACTAATCATACAGTTACTATTAACATAGAATACCGTATTTGAATTAATTGCCCTTTGGTGTAGTGGCCGCACAGGAGACTTTGAATCTCTTGGACTAGGTTCGATTCCTAGGAGGGCAATATGACTTATTTAGATATTACTTTTTGTACTGCAAAATGCAAGAATTATGAGTGCTTCAGGAATCTAACTCAAGAAGTTATAGATAAAGCTAATCGTTTTTATTATCCTGATTCTGCTCGTTTTTGTGTTTCAGATTTCTCTAAAACTTGCTTGGTTTATATTCCTAATGAAGACTCAAAAGACAAACGTATTAACAAGCCGAATTCCCGCCTTGATATCACTGATTAATTCTTTATCAGAAGAACAAGCACTACAAGAATATTTAAAGATCAGTAGTATCACTAAGTCATCTTCATTCATACAAAAGATATATCCCGCCGAACAAGCACTAATAAGAATATATAAAGATCCACTTAATATAGTCGCTGTAATCAAGAATAAAGAAGGAACCATAACAAGATATACTTCTAATTCTATTGATTACTATAATAGTTCAAGCGATTTTTACTATAAATGTTTATATCAATTTTTTGATGATCTAAATCACTTTGATATAGAAGAAATTAATCTATATCTACCAAGACATAAGCTATATCTTGTAGAGGAATATAATCATGATTAAAAATGAAATTGAAAAATTAAGAATTAAGAATACAGAACTACGAAGTATGATATGTGAAAACGAAAAAAAGATAGCAGAACTAAAATCAAAAAACAGTAAAGATATAAAAGAAAAAATAAAGGCCATTCAAAATATCAAGATAACTACAGGCAATAGTGTTTATATTTCTGGTGATGCTCACGAAGATGCTTGTTCCTGTACTTCTTATCTTAAAATTAAAAGTATAACAACTAGAGTCGATCCACCAGTAGTTATCGTCGAAAAAGATGATTTACCTTTATTAATAAGCGCCGCTCAACAACTATTAAAAATTCTAGAAGAAGATCAATCTCAAAGAGTCACATTTAATGAACCTAAACTTGGAGATTTAGTGTTTATGCAAGATTACTCAGATCAACCTTACCCAATTAAGGGAATTGAACAGACTTCCGATGGGTTTGATTTGAGATTCAGTTATGAAACTCTTTCTAGTTACGGTGCTTGGACTAATTCATACTCATCTTTGATAGGTAAAAAAGTTATACGAAACGGCATTAAAGGTATCTATGTTTGATTTTCTAACTAAAAACAAAAATAAATCAAATATAAATATTGATAATTGTTTATCTAAAACACTTGATCCTCTTAATATAATGCTTTTGATTCTAGAAATAAGACAAGACCAACAAGATGAAATCAAATATCTAAAAGATAAAGTTTCAGAATTAACAAATCTTATTATACAGACTAATCAAACACAAGAGCAACTGGTCTCCGAAATTAATCGCTTAAAAGAAGAACTCGAATCAACTGAATACAAAGCAGAGCCGAGCGACATTCTTGCATGGCAAGAACGCATTGAAGCGAATTCAGATGTTCGCGGATTGCTAGTTCGACGCCATGACATTTCTGGAGTCTACGAATGAATAAACGACAGTGCGGAACGTGCCGGTGGTGGGGGTTTTTGGACGAGGAAGAGTACGAGAAAGACGGAGAAATACTAAAAATGTGCGGCCCTCCTGAGCCGCACGCCGCGCCATTTGAATACTACTGCGCAACGCGAGCGGAAGAGGGGCAGACTTGCCCCACCTACGAGCCCGCCGACAAGGCGAAGCGCATCGCGTGGTTGAAGCGGAAGATCGAGGAGTTGGAGCGGGAGACCGAAGCATGAGCGAGACCGACAAGCGCTGCGGGAATTGCGCGCATTGGCAGCGCACTGGGGCGGTGTACGGCCGATGCAATGTGCCTATGCCGTGGTGGATCTACGGGGTCCTGGAGGAATACCCTACGGCCACGCGCACGCATGAGAGCTACGGCCAAGACTGCGCCACCTATCAACCGGCGCCCAAGGAGACCGAAACATAAATCAAAGACTTGAAGAATGGCATAAAGACCAATTTTCGGCCGAATGGGTCGAATTTCGAGACGGGTTGCGCTTGGAAATTTACATTGTCGAACGTGAATACCAAAGCAGTAATACTCTAAGGCATGTATACTTCAATCGCCAAGATGTGGCTAGTTTACATGAATTTTTAGGTCGATTTTTAGCCCAACCCGAAAAAAGTACATCCTGCACTGCTGAAGAACATGATGATGAATAAGAGTATTCTTTATGAATAAACAATATAAAAAATGGCACTAAGGCAGCTTGTCCATCGAACCCTTTACTCCTTTAGGTATTAATTTTCTTGAGTTTTGTATAGCTGATAATAAAGAGGACGGAACGGAAGCTTATGCTTACTTGGATTCCGAAGAGGCACACAGTTTACACGAGTACCTTGGTCAACTTTTAGCTGAACTAAAGGAGAAACAAGCATGAGTCAAAAAAATAGCATAGCTACACTGCATAAAAAATATTCTGAAAGACTTAATGCTCATTATGCTTTGCGTCAAAAAATAAGAGAAATCGAAAAACCATCAGAACAATCACTAAAAGAAGCTCATGAAGCTCTCTTTCAAAAATGGAACGAAATAAAAAAAGAAACTCATTCCATCAATCTTGGCGATGTTACTGGTGAACTTATCTTAAGCCCGTTTTATAATCTTTATAATATGCCTCATGTTTATATTAAATTCACAAGAGAGCTTGACGACCGTTTTTCAGATAAAAAAGAAGAATTTACTTTCCGTATAGAAGATGTTCGGCACATCGCGACTTGGCTTAATTCTATAGCGGACCGCGTACAAGATAAGGAAACAGAAACATGACTAAAAGCGTACAAGAACTAAAAGCTGAATGGCAAAAGCAAGTAGAAAAAGAAAAGCAAACTATAGACGCGCTTCTTCAATTAAAAAAAGTAGCACAAGATGCAGTACTCGAAAAACAAAAAGCAGTTCGAGAAGCATTATTAGAAATCAAGAAACAGACCGTAAATCTCCGTTCAGGATATTTATCTTTTCAGATTATCGTTCACGATTATCCAAAAGATGATCAGTATGGATATCTTCGTATCGAAGATACTAGAACTGGGGAGTTCCTGTGCATTAATCTTGATCATATGCGCGATATTGCCGCTTTTATGAATAATGTTGCTAGTCATATTGAAGGCAAGAAACCTCAGTATATTTTAGAAAAAGAGGAAATCAAGAAATGAATGTAAAGTACATTGAGCTAGAGTGTTACGATACCGACTTTACAGGGAAAGTTTCGAAAAACAAACCTACTTATAAGACTATGATTCCTTTAGGGTATTTTACTTTTCGTAACCATTCTGATGGTTCATGTACGATATGGTCGAAAGATGATAGTCAACCATGGTTTCCTGTCAAGTCTTACGAAGAATTGAAAACCATAATTAATGATCTTACTTCAATAAGTCTTTCTCCATAATCTATAAATCCAACTTATGACTGAAAAAGATCGCCTCAGAAAGATTGTAGATAAATACGATCAAAAAATTGAAGAAATAAGAAAACAAAATCAAATGCTTGCTACTTATGATTTTTTAACTAAAGTTGAATATTTAAATACTTCTCTTAATTCTTGTCAGCATTTGATCAGTTTTTCTCGTGAAGTTATTAATGTTTATAAATTATTTATTGAACATTATGATAACAGGCGCATTTTTTATTCACAGAATCCTTCTGAATATAACGAAAAAGAAGACGAAACGCTTTTAGATATCGACCAAAAAATTTCTACTTTAGTTTTTTCACTAAAAGAAAAACTTAGTTCATCAGAGTCTCATGTTAGTCAAGAAATCTGTGAAATTTGTTCTACTTATGAATCTATTGCTCGTATGGATTCAGACGAACTTCCAGAATGGCTATCAGATTTAGCAGAACAAGCGCGTAAAGATTACCATGCCGGTCTTTGTGAAGAATGGAATCCATAACTGTGAAAGATTTAGAACAAATAATTAAATATTATTCAGAATTATGCGCGCGTGTTTCTGACTTAGAAGTTAAAGTCGCATCTCTTATTTATCCTAAAAAGTTTTACAATTTTGAAATCGGCGATGTTTTTATGATTGACAATTTAGAACATATAGTTTCTTCTATTTTCTCTAATAATATTGCCGTTATTCATCGTATAAACGAACGGGAAGAATTTGGGAAACTTTTAGGTTATCGTTCTGCTGCTGGATTTAATGTTAGACGTGGAGAAACAGAAGGAGTATACGCATGAACAAATATACTGACGGTAAATATATTAGTGATAAAATTGACCAAAATAATAAAAAGATTAAAGATCTTGAAACTGAAAACACAAAGCTTTTAGCTGAACAAATCAAGCAACTCTTAGATCTAAATAAGTCACTTCCTAAAACAAATATAAATTCAATTTCTATTGGTTTTACCTATTCATACGATGGTAAACCTACTCTAAATTTATCAATGGACTATTCTGGTAGCTATGCTTTTTCGCATATTCCTACTGCTGTTTCTATTATTGGTAAAGACAATATTCTAAAGTTTCGATCTTGGCTTGATCAGTCTATAAAACAAATGAATATTGATTAAAACATAATAAATAATACCTTCTCCTTTAGCTTAATGGTTAAAGCACCCGCCTGTTAAGCGGGATTATCTGGGTTCAAGTCCCAGGGGGAGAGTGCCCGTTTTTGTTTTAACCATAATAAGAAAAACTACTATGTCAATTGAAAAGAAAAGCAACTCTAATAAGGTAGACCGAACAATGAAGAATAAGGATCGCCGCATTATTGCTAATTGTTTACCGCTTTATGGTCGTAAAAAGATCAGTGTTTTTGACAAAGAGTTGAATCGTCCTGTAGAAACAGAAATTATCGATCGTTCTAAGCCTATTAAGTGGACTCCTCAAACAATCCAGAAATGGCTTGAAGAATTCAAGTCTGCTTCTATTGCTTCAGGAACAAATGGACTTAAGGTAAAGCGTGAAAAGCATAAATCTACTCCATCAAGGAAGAAGGTGCATTACTCCGAGCTTGCAGCTTCTCTTGACCGTGAGGAAAAGCGATCCATTTCATGATCGATAAAGAACTAATGGGATCAGGCTCTCTTGAATTTATCAGAGGTTTAAGAGAGTCTTTAATTATAGAATCTGAAAATCCTCAATACCAGTTTATTATAGTTGCGAATCCTCAAGATCCAACTAGTCCGTACAGTCTGTTTAAAGTTATAGAAGAAGACTAATAAAATGAAAAACCAATTCTTAGAAAATCTTTCCGTTCCTGATACTTTTACCGAAAACGGCGCTTTAGCTTATAGTACTACTAAAAGTGCCATTCTTGATTATTTCGGTTCTACCACTTCTTTTGAAAGAACTGCAGAGCAGGTTTCTGTTGATCTTTATAAAATGTGGGCTGAAAACCCATTGCTGACTCTCAAGACAATCTTCTATACTAGAATGATTACAAGAGAAGTCGCGGGTATGCCTGACGTTATTCATAAGGGCCAAGGTAACAGGAATGAGTTTAGACATGCTATGAATTGGTTATCTAATAAGGATCGCGGTATCTTTGAAAGAGTACTGCGATTTATTCCAGTTGTTGGTTCTTGGAAAGATGTTTTCCACCCAGAACTCAGAGATACAATTGGTCCAAAGCTTTGCGCCGAACTTATTACTTTTAAGCTTAATAAGAAAGGCCAAGAAAATGTTTCTGAATTAGTTCATAAATACATTCCAACGATCAGAAGCAAGAGCAATATTAAGAATGAGAAACAAAGAGCTACCGTAGAGTTTGCTAAAAAGCTCTGCCGCGAACTTGGAATGACTCACGATCAATATCGTAAGTTCAAAGCAAGCGGAAAACTGCATAATTTCCAAAGAAAGATGTGCCGCAATCAATGGAATGAATTAAATTTTGATGAAATTCCAGGTATTGCTCTTGCAAAACTAGTCTCTTCTAAAGGTAAAGAAGATGGAAAGACTATTATTGAAAGACACAACTTAGAACCAAAGTATATTGATTGGATCAAGTCTAAGCCTTGTGCTCCTTTTAATGGTTACCCTTACCAACTTCTTAATTACAATAATCTTTCTAAGACCAGCTTAGCTTCTGAAATTACAATAGAAAAGCAGTTTAATACTCTTATTGAAAGAGGTCGAAAAGCCGGCGGGATTAATGGAAATGTCTTTGTTGCAGTAGACTCTTCTAGATCTATGAGCTGTCCTATTGATGGTTCTGATACTTCTGCTTTAGACGTAGCTGTTTCTTTAGGTATTTACTTTTCCAAACTAAATACTGGTGCTTTTAAAGATCATATTATAGGATTTGACAGTCAGTCTAAACTATTTAAGTTACCAGAAAGCCCAATTAAAGCTTATCGTGAAATTGTATCCAATAGTTTTATGGGTAGTACGAACTTTTTGAGCGTAATAGACTGCATTGTTCAAACAAGAAAAAAGAACCCCGCTATTCATTTGCGTGAATATCCTTCTACTATCTTGGTCGTTAGTGATATGCAGTTTAACGACACAGGAAATCGTTCTACTTATGATTTAGTTATTAGTGAAAAGTTTGCTGAAGTTGGGCTTCCAGTTCCCACGATGATATGGTGGCAGGTTAATTCAAGAGGTCCGGTTTTCCATGGACAAATGAATGATCCTGGTACCGTTATCATTTCTGGATTTGATGGTAATATTATTACATCAATCCTAGGCGGCGAACAAACTAAAACAGAACAAATTGTTGATTCAATCACTCAAGAAGTCACTACTGTCACTCGTAAACTAAATCCTTACGAGAATATGCTCAAGGCATTAGACCAGCCAGTTCTAAATTTACTTGAAAAAGTAATGTGATAAAAACATAATAATTAATGCTAAGTAAATAATTGCTTAGCATTAATCTTTTACGGAAAAGTCGCTCAATTAGGTAGAAGCGGTACTATTCAATGTACTTCAGTCTAGGTTCAAGTCCTAGCTTTTCCGATCTTGTTGATACGCGGCACAGACCGTTATTAAATCAAGACAACTACAGCAAATTATATATTTTTTTAACAAATAATAATAGTTGTCTTTTATAAATATTAACGCTTATTGACAAGATTCCTTTTCATAGACGAAGAAATAATTTTTCTAAGTTAACGAATATCAATGTAAGAACAGCATACTCTATTGTCAATAAGCTTTTGAATTTTTAGACACCATCAGCAATATTTTTATAAATATGGTTTTTTATACGGTGTCTGTTTTTTTTGATTCCGTCGTATAATGTCAATACAATCTATTCATACTAGACGTAGTAAATAGAAAGATGTGAGGTCGCGACTTACCGGAATCTTTTAAGAAAACTACAGCAAATTTATCTTATCGGCTTAACCGCCGAATCAAAATTGGTTAACAGTTTTCTTTTTAATTTTTATTAGACGACTACAGCAAATTTAATAAAACAATTATTTTTATTAAAGTTGTCTTTTATTTTGTCAGGTTAACATCAGTAGACTGTAAATCTACCCCTCGTTAATATCGGATGTACTGGTTTAGAGGTAAGTAGGTTCGAATCCTACACCTGACATTTTTTTAAATAAACCATGATAGGTGTTTTATTTTGTAATTTTAGGTAAATATGCAAGACATTGAATATACACTTTTTAAGTGCGCGCCTTTTACCTTAGGCAATAGTGTCTATATTAGAGACATAATGATAGACGATGTATCTCAATGCTATCATGTTAAGAATTTAAAGCCGGGCAAATATAAAAGATACTTTATAGGAACTAAGCTAGATTTAGTAAAAGTCGCTAAAGAACTTATTAACTTTGATCGTCAAAAACAGGATCTTATTCCTAAAGCGTTGCAGTGTAAGGATGAAGAAGAGTTAATTCAAGCTTATCTTCCATTGGCAAAAACCGCTACTACTCTTACGCATAAATATCATGCTGCAATAGGATTTATTGTTCACGAAGATCATTCTGTTGCCAATATTTTAAGAAACATATCTAATTTAGTTTATGCTCATGATAATAATCAATTCAGTTATTGGGACGGAGCTCCTAACTACATAGAACCAAATGGATACGTTTATGTAGATTCAGGTCATCTTGGATTTCAAAAAGAATTTACAGATTACACAAATCATATTGATCCGGACGACCATTCAAAATATGAAGCCGCCATGAATAAAGTTCTTGATGATGATTATCTTCAAGAAGACAGCTTCATTGTTCCGCTTATTAATGGCGACGGATATTATCCTGTATTTACTTATTATGGTGATCAGGATAAAGTAACAGCTGCTGTTTTTATTGCTGATAATTTTATAAATATAAAAAACAGATTTTCATTCGAACTTAAAAATATCGAAAATTATCGCAATTTATCCGAGCTTAACTTAGGTATAAACAAAAATTCTATCCTTAGATAATTATTATGGAAAATCTTCGAATTCCTAAAGAGTATCTTATTACTCCAGAACACAGGCAGCGTTTATCTACTCCAAGAGAAAAGTATAATTTTCTTTATTACACATTTTTAGATAATGATTTTTGTAAACCTTTAATGACTGCTGTCAAAAGCCTTCATGAACAAATAAATCCATATTATATTTATAAACGTGACCAAGAAAAGATTAAATCTTACATAGCAAGAGCTATGCTAAATGCTAGTATTTTACGCACTTATTTTGATACTCATTCAGAACCTTTAGAACAAAGAGAGCTTCATACTAAAAATTACATTAATAATGATATACAGATTTATTACTTAGATAAAGCTGAAGATTTATTTTTGGTCGACGACATAAACGGTCATGGTGTTCTTTGTGATCTATATAATGAAGAATTTCATCATATATGAGTTTTGAAACTAATCTATCAAAAGCGTTTGAATCAATTGAAAAATCTTTCGATAACTTGTTTGAGGATTTAAGAAAGTTAGATCTTCCTCATAAACGCACTGAATCAATTCAACAATCTGTAAAGTCTCATCTTTCTATCTACGTTGGTGATCGACCCCTAAACTGTAGTAAAGAAGATTTTGATCAGTATATTGAATATGTCTTTATAGAATTTATGTCTAAAATACCACTTCATATTTTATCTATGAGACAAGATTCATATCTTGGTAAATTTATAAAATATTGGTATACACTTTCTTTGTCTAGACAGATAACTTCTAAAGACGACCCTATTTATATAATTTTTGTTTTATCATATATAAATGAAGACTTAAAGAGTCTTAAATCATTTATGGAGGGTCTTACTCGTGACAGAAAAATTGCCGCTGAAAGCACCAAACACTGAATGGGATATTGAAACTTTACAGTATCCTGTTTTAGTTTCATATAAGCTTGACGGAATTAGGTGTATCTACAAAAGAAGCGAAATTCTATCCGCTTCAATGAAACCCATTCCCAACGTAAGACTCAAAGAAAAGTTCAAGAATTTAAAGATTAAAGAATACGTAATAGACGGCGAACTTTACTCTCATGATCATCATTTTACTGATCATGTTAGCACTTTCATGTCTAAAGATAAGCCGATTCCAGATGGTTTTAAGTTCTATGTTTTCGACGTAATAAGTTTACAAGAATGGAATTCAGGAGAATATGTATCTCCTTATCTTAAGCGCTATTTAGATGTGTGTACTTTCTTTGAAAAAGACGATTTCTTTGTACCTCATAAGCATTGTAATGTAAACACTAGAGCTCAGCTTCAATCTAAAATCGACAGCGCTGAAAGTAAAGGCTATGAAGGTATTATGATTAGAAACCCAGACGCTTTATATAAAAACGGTAGAGCTACTACCAAACAAAACATTATTCATAAGCATAAGTTCTGGGAAGATTACGACGCCAAAATAGTAGCGGTAAACGAACTATACGGCAACTTAAAGGACATAGAACGAGAATACGATGAAACTGGACATATAAAGTCGGTTCATTCCATATCTCTAAAAGAACCCAAGAATACATTCGGTTCTTTTACGTGTCGCATTGACGATAATCCAGAGAAGGAGATTAATATCGGCTCTTGGCAAGGTCTCACAGATGAGCTAAGAGATCAGATCTGGCGCTCGCCCGATCAGTATATTAATAGATGGGTTCGATTTAAGTCAATGAGCGTGGGAGAAAAACATTTACCCAGAATTCCAAAGGACCTAGAATTTAGAGATGATAAGACAGAAGAATCAATACCTGATAGAAAAGATTGATAGAATTGCTAATACTGATTTATCTTGGAATTATTTAGCATTTGATGGTAGCCCAGCTTCTGTTTTAAACATGATTATAGCTGGAAGTTTACCTGGTTATCGACCGAGCATAGTCGCTTATAAGAATCATGATATAGCGGTTAAAATAAAGAATAAATATAATTTTAATCTTAAAATCTATGATTTAAATTCTAATAAAGATCGACTTGAGTATGAAGATTTAGCTGAAGAATCTGTACATAATCAATACATACTTCCATATACTGGTGACAAACTTCTTTTAAATATTGTTTATCCAGAGGCTCCTTGGAATTCTTTTATAACAGATATGACTGGATATGAAGCCTATCTTTTCTGTATGGATTACAATCTACCTTTTGATAATTCTTATGATCAATCTATTATCTATCATAGATTTTTCTTAGAATTTTTAGATAAAGGTATCGCCGCTTTTGACTCTTTAGAAACTAATCCAGAATATTCAGAATTAAAAGATAATTTACAATCTGAATGGGTTTCAAATAACATTGATTTTTACTTTAGACATCAAATGGTTAAAAAGGGTATTGTAGTAAATAACTAAGATATAATATAAGAATCCACAAGGAGAAACTTATATTATGTCTTTTCCGTACCCAACTGTATCTCACCCTAGATTCAACAATTTTTTAACCGACACTTACTTATTTGAAATCACTCCTCAAGTTAGAGCTAATTATATCAGAGTAGCTTTAACTTGGGATCCATTGGCTTCTACTAACCCGAGTCAAATCGCGGCTTGTGCTATTGCTTACTTTCTAACCTATGATAATGCTTATTTAAATAAGATCAACCAGTGGGTTACTTCTTTTGATTTGGCTGACGATAGATGGCCTCCTGGTTTCGCTGTAAAAGCTACTTGTCTTCAAGTCGCATGGTTATACGATCTTTTCTATGATAGATTAGATCCATCTCAAAAAGAAGCTTGGCTAAGACAAGTTGTTAGATCAGGTCTAGAAGCATTAAGGATATTTAAAGCAGGAAAGTATTCTTTCTTAAACTCAGTAACCTTTAATAGAGAAGGCGCCGCTACTTTAGCATGCGCTTTAGCGGCCTATCCTGAAGCAGAAACTGTTTATGGTAAAGTACTTTGGGATGAAGCTACCGCTATATTCCAAGGCTATTTAGAAGCCTGGGATGAAACTCTTGATGGCGGCGTTTGGCCAGAAGGATGGACTTACCACGGTAACGGTGGTGAAACTCCTTACATGGTATTACAGCTTGCAGACAGTTCGTACAACGGCGAATTGCTAAAGAATAAACCATATATTAAAGATTTATTAAAGCAAGCTTTCTACTTAGTAGAACCAGATGGTACTGCAGTTTGCCATGGTGACCAAGATTCAAACCTACTGATTATAAATAAGGGCGGTTCTTGGAAAAGCTTCTTAGCTTTCAGAGAAATGGCGTTTGCTACAGACGATCCTCTTGGTCGCGCTTTCGTTGGTAATAACGATAATTTAGCTTTACCCATCGCTCCATGGGGTCACCGTAGAACTAAACCCGCTCTACAGTTTGACTTTAAATCTTTACCTCTTTATCATGATGCCAAGGGTGCAGGTGTTTACTGCTTAAGAGACTCATGGAATGGTGAAGACGCAAAGATGATAACCATCTATTGCGGCGGCGTTAATGCTTCTCACAAACCTTCGGCTCATGGTCACTTTGATATCTATAATAGAGGTGTTTTAGCTCACAGCGCAAGAGCTTATGGATTAGGTGCAGTAACTAAACACAACCTTCTCTACAGCAAAGGAAGCGCTCCACACAACTGCTTAAGGATCTACGATCCAGAAGATCAGTCTCACACCAAATCATATCGTGTATCAGAAGGCGTAATAAATGGCGGCACTGCAAGAACCGTAACTCTCCCCCTCCCAAACGATGGTGGACAAAAGAGAGTAGGTTCAGCCTATGTCTCAAACATGCCAATCACCATTCAACAATATAAAGACCGCATTCATCAATACGAAAGCGGTAAACTTATAAAAGCAGATCACCACCATAACTACGACGACCTCAGATTCGATCTTACTTCCTCATATCGTAGTTATGAAGGCGCAGAACCCGCCATAGGCCGCACCAACCGCGTTAACTACTACGAAAGAAGATTCGTATATATACGCCCGTCAATACTCGTTGTAATAGATTTCGTCTCATTAACTAACCCCAATCTTCCTATGGAATGGGTTATTCATACTAGAGAAGAACCCACTAACGAAGGTCATGGTATCTATCGATTGAATAGAAAGTTGGCGGCTCAGTTTGAACAACAAATCGATAGAACACTTCGTTATGTTACTCCAGATGGTAAATACCAATATAATGGTCAAGCATTTATTCAGCCATTAGGGTTAATGCCAAACGAAATCGTTCATAATGGTCCAGATAAATGGTGCGAAGTTAACGGCGTTAAATACGATTCAGGTCAACAAACTGCATATAGATATCAAAGAGACTGGCATCCAACAGATCCAACTAAAGCTCCTATAGAAACATGCGGCCATAATCTGGTTTATAAATATAACCCAGACGGTCAATCTAATAAAATCTTAACCCACGTCATTAGCTTAGATAACTTTGTTCATTCTAAGCTATTACAGGAAAAAGACGGCACTTCTATATTGTTTAATGATTTATCTTTGAAGCTTCGATTCTATAATGACTTTAGAAGCGAGCTCACTACTTACACTGAGGATACGCCATGAATACTGTAGTATGACAAGATACCTAATAAAGTATTAAACACGGCAATTGAAGTAGCCGCTAAAGGTAATTCACCAAACTTCAAACATGGGGCAGTGATATGGCGCAAAAATCGCATCATATCAGCTGCCTCTAATGTTTTCAGAAAGACTCATCCTCTTGGTAGCGGCATACACTGCACATTGCATGCAGAAGTAAATGCGATTATAAAAGCTTTAAAGCATGAACAAGATCTTTCAAAGCATAATATTTTTGTGCTTAGAATTAATCGTGAACATGATTTAAAACCGAGTAAACCTTGTTGTGATTGTATGAGTTTAATTAATAAGTATAAATTAACCCCTTACTGGACTTGATTATGAACGAACATCATCAAAAAATCGTAGAAGAGCGTGGCCGTGAATATGGTGATCCAAAAGTTTCTCATGAAATTATTGCTCAAGCGTGGAGCTCGGTTTTATCTGCTTCAAATAAATTCAGAGTCATTGTTACAGCTAAAGATGTCGCTGCAATGATGACGATAATGAAGATTCTTCGCGCTTCTCATCCTAACGAAGTAAGTAATGATACTTATGATGACGCCCGTATTTATTTAGATTTTATGGATAAATTCGATGGACGACCAAGAAAGCTACGATGATTTTATAATCGAGTGCGACGGATATTCTTGTAAATTAAGAGATCTTTGCAGAAGGTACACAACTATCACAAACGACACGACTCTTTATGGAGATCATCTTTATGATGTACATAATGATCATTGTGAGCTTTTCTGGAGAAAAGATTGAGTGACTTACTTATATTTGAAATAATTTGGGTATCAGGATATTTAATATGGATATCTTTAGCATATTCAAACATACAACTACAGAATAGATGGGCTGAATATTACGGAAATGAAAATCATATTATTAATAAAAAGGATTACTATAGAATAATTGTAATTTCTATTATTCTTTGGCCAATATTTCTACTCATTCAAACTGTTGTCGTAATAAAAGATAAGTTTTTTTAAATAATGACAAAGATAACTTATCCTGATTTTAAATATGAACATGTAGCTCATCGACATGTATATGGCGCCACAGAGTATATAATTTATACTGAATGTAAACTACCTCCTGTAAATCATCTGATTTGTATTCTGACAAATCTTAAGATAATTGAAGGAAAGGACTCGCCGCCTTACTGTGGACATTTGGGCGGCAGAGTAGATAAATGCGGTATTAATTTATACAAAGTAACAGTATATAACGACTAATATGGCTAAATTTCAAAACGGCAACTTATTCGATAATCCTGGAATTAAAGTAGTTACAACTAATTCCGTTATTAAAAATGATGGAAAATTAGTAATGGGAGCAGGAGCGGCATTACAAGCTAAACAACTATTTCCTGGTATCGATAAAACCGCCGCACTTATTCTTTCTAGAAAAGGATTTGGAAACCTATCTACTTATTATTTCACCATGGTTACAGACGTAGTCGGTATTTTTCAAACGAAACGACATTACGGTGATAAAAGCGATATAGAGTTAATTAGAGGTAGTACACAAGCTTTTTCTAACCATGTGAAATTATTTCCAGAGTATACATTTAACCTGAATATGCCTGGAATAGGTTACGGCGGCCTTAAAGAATCAGAAGTTTACGACATTGTGAAAACTTTACCTGACAATGTAATAATTTGGAAATACTAATGCAATCAGTCTCTCTTCCTCAATATGATTATGCCGTTTTAATCGGCAGATTTCAAAGTCCGGTTATTCATCTTGGCTATGAATATCTCTTTTCAGTAGCTAATTCTTTAGCAAAAAAAGTTCTTATTTATATAACTAGCTCAGATAGACCGGATTCTAAAAATCCACTATCTTTTGATTTAAGATCTGAATTAATACAAAGATTTTATAGTAAAAATTGCCCAAACATTACAGTCGGAATACATAATGATATTCTTCATCAATGCTCAACCAATGATGAGTGGGCTTCACACGTCGCTGCTGTTTTAAATAAAAGATTTAGTGTCGAAACACATAAAGTTGTTTTAATCTCTGGTAGAGACGGTTTTTTAAATTACGTAAATACTGATATTTTTCATAGAAACGGTTATTATACTTATAAGATTCCAGAAGTTCCTGGACTAAATGATTTCTCTTCTACTGCTCAAAGAGCAAAACAGTTTAAACGACTACATGAGATATCAGATCAAGAATTAGAAGCTTATGCTTATGCCTGTGTTGATCAAAGTGAGAAAATCTTTTCTTATCAAGATTATACAGAACTACATTTACTTGATCTTGACGGTAAAAGACATCCCTTAAGAAACATTACTATAGATCGTAAGATTCTTTCTGAAAATCCAATTGAAAGATTGAAGAAAATAATTTCTTATGATAAAAAATATATGGAATGGGATAAGTCAACTCTAAAAGTTTCTATTAATAACGACGGAAGTCTTAACGCTTACTTTTCAGTTAATTATTACGAACCAAAAACTATTCTTCCTCCGCTAAGGAATCTTTGATTATGCGTAACCCTATTCTTGCGACCGACTCATATAAGCTTACTCACCACGCTATGTATCCTCAGGGTACAACTCAGATTTATTCTTACTTTGAGTCGCGCGAAGGAAGTAAGTATCCTTTTACAGTTTTGTTTGGTTTGAAAGGTATTATTTCTAAGATCTTTCAGAATCCTGTAACAATTGAGCACATTGCTGAAGCTGAAGCTTTTTCAGTTAAGCATTTTGGTAAGAATTATATTAATCGTGCAGTTTGGGAAATTGTCGTTAAGGAATACGGTGGATTTCCTCCTCTTGAAATCACTGCAATTGACGAAGGTAACGTCGTTAATACCGGTACTCCTCTTTTAACGATTACGAATACTGATCCACGTTGCTCTTCTTTGGTTAATCATTATGAGACTCTTTTGTCTCATTATTGGTATCCTTGCAACGTGGCAACTATTTCGTTTTATGTAAAGACTATAATCAACCGTTACGCAAAGAAGTGTGGCTATAAGGGTCCACTTAATTATTTCTTACATGACTTTGGATATCGCGGTGCTTCTTGTGAAGAAGCTGCTGCAATTGGTGGAGCAGCTCACTTAGCTGTGTTTGACGGCACTGACACAATTGCTGCTCATACTTTCCTTGAAGATTACTATGATTCGGATTTCGTAGGAGCTAGCGTTCCTGCTTCTGAACATAGCGTAATGACGATTCTTGGTAAAG
>JACCDR010030375.1_pt1 | contig 17582 bp, 27 predicted proteins | sample 7446431 | NCBI WGS metagenome assembly JACCDR01 (sample SAMN15323443, study PRJNA562643) | freshwater metagenome | isolation source: river surface water | place: USA:Blue River Watershed | collected 2017-08-17
AATAGTCCGTTGCCGGTCAACGAATGACCGACGAGGATGGTCGTGTCGCGTTGGTAGATATTCACCCGGTCGTCGTAGCCGTCCGGTAAGTAGGCCCGGTCCTCATCATAGAGGGGCTGGTCGGGCGTCGACGGATTTACGTCGAGTACAAGTATATAGGAAAATCCCATCCAGGTGTAATGGTTGCCCCACGACTTGAGGTTAAGTTTCTTGACCCACTCATAATCGGTACCCAGCGGGATAACCAGTCCGGTGGTTGGGCACAGCAGCGTTTCGTGTTTGTGCTGCACCAGATGGGTGATGATGGCTTTAGCGGTGCGCGACAGATTCTTGTAGGTGTATTCCGGCATGGAGTCCACAGACTTTGGAGAGGAAATTCCACAGGATGGTGGTGCCGGAGCCTGCGGCGATGTCTTTGGGGGCGAGGTGCTCGGGGTGGAACTGCACCCCATAGAAATTCCGTACGCGGTCCTCCATGGCAGCGATCTCGCCCATCTTGGTGGCACCGGTGGTGATAAAGCCGTCGGGAATCCGAGTGACCTTGGTGTTGTGAGACATCCATACCGCGGCGGCCGGGTCGGCGAAATCCTGGAACAGGGGCGAATCGCGGCCCGGCTCGGTCAGCTGCATCAAGACTTCGTCCTTTTCGGCGTTGGCCATCCGTTTGACCTCGCCACCTAGGTCGACCGCCATGCGCTGCATACCGTAGCAGATGCCTAGCACGGGCACCCCCATCGTCCACACCCGGGGGTCGACCCGCTCGGCTTTGGGGTCGTGCACGTAGGAGCCTGAACCTGAGATAATCAGGCCGCCGGGCCGGAGCACCCGGAGAAATTCGACCGGGGCATGAAAGGGTACCATCACCGGGAACGCATCGAACTCGTACAGCATCTTGTCGAAGAGCGACTTGGCAAACCCAGTGCCACAGTAAAGGATGGGGATGGGAATAAGCGGCATCAGCTGGCCTTGATGAGCTCGCGGCCGAGCCCGTGGACGGAGGGGAAGCGACAGGCAGTGTCCAGCGCGGACTGGAGCCCCATGGTGTTGGCCAACTGGTCGAAGGCATACCAATCGGCATACAACTCACACTCGTCTTCCTGGAATTGTTGGCGTCGCTCGTGATTGAGGTGCCAATCGACGTGGCCGATTTCGTGCAATAGGGAGAAAATCACCTCACGGCGGCTGCGGAACCGCTCGACCAGGTAAATATGAAACCAGGGCGAGTCGGGGTCGGGCTGCTGGCGCAGCTCGTTCATGTCGATGCATACCCCGGCCAAGTCACCCTCGCGGAAGTGCGTGCGCAGCAGCACACTGGCCAGCTTGGTCAGTACGGCCCCGTTCATCGTCTCGATGAGCTTGACCGGGCCGTGCGGCTGCGGCTGGTAGCAGGCCGGTACGTAGCGAGCCACCAGCCAACCAAGTTTCTGGGCAGTGAGGGTTACCACCCGACTTCCCGAGCCAAAAAGTTCAGAATGTTTTGCACTTCGTAATCCTCGTCGTACCGTAAATAACCAGCCGGCTTTTTGGCCGGCAAGGGCGGCTGTTCGGGCAGCGTCAGCGCCTCACTGACACTGCTGACGCGGAGCACGGAGGCCTGTAGGATATTGCTCCACTCCTGGTACTCCTCCTGACTGATGGACTCGATCAGGTGCTGACCGCAGTCCCGCGTGCAGCTCAGGAAAATCTCGCCATCGAGCGCGATGCTGTCCACCTGCATCACACAGCCGAGCGGTTCTCCCTGCCAACGGGTGTCGCTGACACTCAGCTCCCCGGCGTGGGCGTCACTGGTGACTCGGTAACGGACCCATTCGCCGCGGCGGACAGTTTCGAATCTCATGGCGGGTCGCTCGTTTCTGGGATATTGAAGTCGGTCCAGTTGATAATGATGTCAGCGGTCTCCTCGCGCACCGTATGGAGCTCGAGCAGGTCGCGGCCTTCGGTCTCCTGGCGCCGGTTCCATTCGGTCCAGGCGGCCAAATCGAACTTGACCTTCTTGATTTTGGTGGGGGTGGTGAACTTTGGTTTGCCTTTGCGGGCCGGCACAAAGGAATTGTTTAAGGCGTTCCACACCCACTCATCGTCGCGGTTTTTTCGTTTTTCCTGTTTGGCTTTTTTTCGCGCGCGCAACTCTTCCCTGCGTTGCCGCTTCTCTTGCCGCCTGGGCTTGTGCTTGCTCTTCACGATGGGCTTGGGCTTTCTTGAGCGCAGCGGAAAAATACCGGCGAAAATCGCGGCCGTAGGTTTCTTCCGCCTTGGCGATGGCCTTGTCGATGCCGGCGGTCAACCGCACCAGGTCGGTGTCGGCGCCGTGGACGGCCTGCAGGCGCAGGTTCCAGATAAACGCATACGCTGCTGCCAGCGCCTTAAGCAGTTGCCGTTCGGGTTTCGTCATTATCGATCAGAGGCGCCACAAAGGCATTCAGAAGTCGGGTATACAGGTGCCAAGCCGGATGCCGGCGGGACAGCCACTCGGGATGGTACTGGGTGGCTAGGGCCCGGATTTCAGGATAGTACACGATGTCAGGCTCCTGAACCAGGAACTTGTCAGCATCTTCGACCGCGATTTCTTCGGTCTTATCGAGTCCATACCACTTCGACAGCGGCTTTTCCATCCAGCCGACCAGCTGATACTGGTCGGGGCGCAGCCGGTAGAATGGATTTTGCATCTGGTGGTGGGCGGAATTGACCGGCACCCGCTCGACCCGACCGTCCAGCTCGACCAGGAGGTCGTGGTCGCGACCGTGGCCGGTGATGTCCTGGACCAGCTCGCCGCCGGCCATCACACAGAGGAGCTGGGCGCCCCGGCAAATCCCGCTCATCGGGATGCCGAGTTTATAGGCCTGGTCGAAAATCCGCTGCTCGGCGTAGTCGCGCTGGGGCGAGTCGTGGGTCGTGGGGTGCTTGCTCTTGCCGTAGAGCTCGGGCCCGACGTCTTCGCCGCCGGTGAACACCACGTGGGCGACCCGGCCCGGATCGCGAAACAGCAGCTCGGGGTCGGGGGACAGAGTGAGATTTTTGGCTACAGCCAGGGTCTGGTAGGGGTCCGAACAACTGTAGTCGTGGACCACCACGATAGCGCGTTTGGCGGATTTGGACATGAGTTCCTTATTGGAGGGCGAGCTCGCGGCGATACGCCAACCAGGCCAGGGTCATGATACCGGCCCGATCGGCGTAGCTGATCACCCGTTGGGGCGTAATGACGCTGTAGGTCAGGCAGTCGTCGGGGTTGTCGTCGACCGAATGGTGCAGACGAGCGAGCTTCCAGCCTTTGCTGGTGAGATATTGGGCGGCGGTCATGAAGCAGAACTTGTCTGCCATCAGGACATCGACCGCGGCGGTAGCGATTTCTTTGAGGCAGAGCCCGACACCACTGACCGGCGTGAGGATATCGGGGCTCTCAGCCTCCACCCAAGCCCCGCACGGCTGAAGGTGACCAGCCGGAAAGGTACATACCCTGCTCATGCCGCTAGCTTCCAGGCCTGCTGGAAGGGGGCTGGGGTCCCGGCGTCGAGGTCGGCGATGGCAGTCGCCAGGGCCGCCGGCAGGGTGGGCAGGATGTGCTGGGCGTAGACCTGACGGGCGTCCTTGACCTTGGACTTGTTGATGATGGTCTGGATTTTGGCCTCGCCGATGCCCTCCAGCACCTCGCCCAGCCGGCCCGCGACCAGCTGCTCGAGAGCGGCCTCGGCCAGCTGGTAAATCACCCGGGTGTAGTCCGGGCTGCGCAGCCACCAGTTGCCCAGGGCGCGGTACTCGACCCCGTATTCCACCTTGGGTCGGTGGGCGCCGGCTCCGCCATAGAGCTTGCGGCGGGCGGCGGCGGTCGGGTCCTTGTCGAGGAACACCGAGGGAATCCCGGCAAAGATGTCGAGCGCCTTGACGGTGTTGATCTTGCCGAAGTCATCGTCGAGGATTTCGTTGAGGGCGGCATTGCCCTCGGCCTTGCCGACGTGGAGGTGACCGCCGGCCGAGCGAAACGGCCGCTTGGCAGCGGCGGCCGACACCTCGTTGACGTCCAGGGTCCAGGCGTTCCAGTCCGGCTCGCAGGCGAACTTGCGGGCCTCGGGGTGCTTGAGCTCGGAGGTCGGGTAGTCGGCCGAGGCCTGCAGGTGTAGCTCGAGCCCGGACGCGTCGAGAATTTTCTGGATGGCGCGCAGGACCTCGGCGTGGGTGTCGACCCATTCGATTTCGCTACGGGCCGGGGCGGTGTTGTACTCGATGAGGACGTTGTCGTGCAGCACCCGGTTCTGTCCGGCCGCGTCGAGCGGGCGGCCCTCGCCCTTGCCCTCCGGGATAAACGGAATGGCCGAGACCAGGCGGCCGGTTTTCTTTTCCCGGGCCATCAGCTCGGGGTCGCTACCAAGCAGGAAATCCATAATGCTTCTCTCTCCCTTAAAACTTCTTCTTGGCCCAGTTTTTCTTGACCCGGGTGGACACGCTGTCGCCGGCTAGGGCACAAATACCGGCGCTCTCGTGCATGTCATCGACCGAGCACTCGCTAGGGTAATTGCCCTTCCAGGTCTTGGCAAATATCTTGTCGAACTGCTGACCGGCCAGCTTCAAAATCGCCGGCCGCGAGGTCTGCAGGTAGGTCACGTCGCTGGACCGCATCCCGCTGGTCGCCTTCAGCCGATCGCGCCAGGGTCCGTCCTGATAGTTTTGGCCGACCCGGAGCAGCAGGGTGTAAAGCGAGATGAGTGGCGGGGCGTACATCCACTGTTTGTCGCCCACGAACACGAAGACCGGGCCGCCGAAGTCGCCGCCATCGAGCAGCCGGGTGGGCTGCATCCCGAAGTCGGGCTCCAGCAGGTTGAGGAACCGGAGCGTGTTCTGGCACTTGGTCACGAAGTCGCTCGACTGCTTGTTGCGCAGAGCGACCCGGGTGTAGTCGACATCGATCGGAGGGCTCTTGGGCCCGTACGAAAACGAGTAGATGGCCGCGGTCGTCTTGTTGAGGTGGGCCCACACCGCGTCGGTCAGGAAGTCCTTGCAGTAGGCGAAGGCGTGGCACTGCTCGCCGTCGGCGCTGACGAAAGCGAATTCGAGTCCCGAGCGGTACATCTGGGACATCGACTGATTCGGGAAGAACTTGGTGATGAACGGCTTGGCGGTGTCGGCCTCGGGGGGCTTGGGAATCGAGGGGGTTCCAAGTTTCAGCTGAAGCTGCATGTTGAGTTTGGCGTGGCGCCGGCGTGTAGCCCACGCTTTCTTAGCGGCGGCGACCCGTTGGGGGTTTTTGACTTGGAGAGCAACCTTATTCATACACAGACCTGGTGTTATCTAAACCACGGTAGCCACAGCGCTCACAGCTGAACACAAATGTTAATTTCTTGACCCGCAAAATATCCTGCTCGTCCTTATACAAAAGGAACCGTTTGCGCAAACGTAGCCATGACGGCGTGGGTTCGGCGGCGCAGCGGCGACACGGAGTTCGGGTGCTTTCATCAAAATACAGCTTACATTGGTCGGGAAAGGCAGGCAAATGAGCTAAAGTGTATTGCGAATCAATTCGGTTGCGGTGTTGGCGCAGCCAAATGGCTAACAGCAGCACCACGATTATGCCTAACAGAATTAAGAACAAAACCTCGGCACTCACTCATCACCACTCTTCTACACTTGATTACCCCAAACAAAAAAGGCCCTTCCAGATGTACACTGGAAGGGCCTCGAAGTCAATAGCGGAGTGATTTATTCGGCGCGATTTATTACTTAAATGGATTAGTCGCCGGCTTATCCGCTTCGCTAATCTCGTCGAGCTGGGCCCCGTGGCCGAGCTGGCGCAGCCGCTCACGCACCTTGGGCAGGTTCAGCAGCGCATCGAGGTTGCCGGTCAGTTGGGGCAGGGTGAGGCCCGATTCGGCCGCCGCCTTGGCGGTCTTGGTGGCACTGGAATCGTGGCCCAACGAGATGCTCTCGATTTGCACCTCGTAGAAGTTATCCCAGCCGCCGTCCGCTTTTCGGGTGGCGTTGTGACGCAGCTTGCCGGTGATGCCGATTTCCTTGCCCTTGGCGGTGTAGTTCCGCATGGTCTCGGCGTGCGGGCCCCAGCCCACGATGGGGATGGCGTCGTACTTGCCGCCGTCGTCTTTGCCGGGAATCCGGTTGACGATGAGCCGGGCGGTGGCGCGGGCGGCGATGGTTCGGCCCTGCTCGTCGACGCGAGCCGGGTAGTAGCGTGGATTCTCGGCCAGACGGCCGACGAACTGGGTGAAATTCATGTCCATGGCGGAATCCTTAGCGGGCCGGGGTGAGCAGCGCGTTGGCGATTACGTCGCGCACCAGCCAGCGCCGGGCCTGGGTGGACAGCGGCTTGGGCGGGGCTCCGCCGATGACGGCCAGGGGCTTGACCACTGTGGTCGTGGTGGCCGGGCATTCGTCCTTGGGGTAAAAGCGAATGCCATCCTCGGCCAGCTCGACGTTGCCGAGCAGCTCGGGAAAGTTCGACTCCAGCGGGCTGCGGCCGCGCCACAGCACGTTGGCTTGGTTGGGGAGGTGAGCCAGCAGGGCGACTTTGACTCCGCCGTCCTTTACCTGGACTGAGAAGCCGGTATGGGCCAGGTGCAGCACCTCGGGTTTGCCCAGCTCCTTGAGGCGCTTGCCCAGCTCGCTGGGCTTGAAATAGAGAAACACCCGTGGGGTGGGCCCGTGCGCGACCAGCTCCAGGCTGATGCCGGTGGGGTAGGACTGGCTGAATCGGGAGCCATCGGGGTGGCGCTCGGACCAGGACACGATGGCCTCGGCCCGCTTGGGGGAGCCAAACAGCGGTGTGCGGTTGCGCTCGATGAGGTAGTGCATGGCGACCTTATGGGAAAACGGGTTGTGGGAACGGGCGGTGGCACGGATTATATCTCCGAAATCCTCCAAAAACCCAACCACTTCCCTCTTTTCCTTGATCCTCTCGCCTGGCTCGCATCTCGTGGGGCCGAGTGGCACCCCCGACACACGCCATCGCCGTAGTAATTCTCATCGTCGAGCCAGACGGAACACAGCTGGCACAACCCGAGCCACAATTTCCAATAATACATCAGACGGCGCAGAAAATTACACATGCTCACCTACTTGGGCGCAATCACCAGTTCCTTGGGGGCCGAGCTGATGAGCGTGCCGCCCAGGGGCGATACTTTGCCGAGGCTTTTGTCGAGCCAGTACCCATCCAGATCGAAGCGGGTGCCGGTTTCGGGGTAGATGGTGCGGCCGACCCGGTCACGCAGCTCGCCCCACAGCAAAAGCGGGGTGCGTTCGGCCATCTTCCACAGGCCCTTGGCGACTTCGCGCTGGTAGGTACTGAAAAAGACGTCGAGCTGGACCCAGCCCAGTTCCCGGTGCTCGATCCACCGGTTTTTGCGCGAGGGAAACAGGCTGATGATGCCCTGCACCGATTCGACGCCGAGCTTGACGGTGGTGGCGTGCCGGTAGGTGCAGTCTTCGATCTTGCGGACCACGCCGGGCCAGCCGGTGACACGGGCGGCGGGGATGTAATAGGTCATGAATTTTTGACGGTGTGGGAGAAGACGAGCAGACCGAGAGCGGTGAGCAGCAACATAAGGCTGTCAGGGGTGATGACTCCGTAGCGAACGCCAACTAGGCAAAAAGCCAGAACGGCGACGAAATTGAGAATCGCCAACGGGTAATGGAGCGGGGGTTTCACAGCCTTTCGAGCTGTCGGGTGGACCAGTGGAACCAATTTTCGCCGGTCAGCCCGGCAAATTTAACTCGAATGGCTTCTAGGTTAGGCCGTACCTCGGCCACTTCACCGCGGAGATTGCTTTTGCGCTCGCGGACCTCATCACCCAAAAAATACTCTTGTTGCATGTGATTTTCACTTCCCAATTTGTCGGCGGCACACTAAATAAAAGCATAATGCGATGGGCCACGCAAATGATGCAATCATCAAGGTCAGGAGAATGGCCGCCCAACCGAGGATTCCTTCGCGTTGACCCGAATTGATAGAAACAAATCCAAACGACAGCGCCAAAAAACAAAAACCAGTTAGTGCCAGCCAGCTGAACAGGAAGACTGACAGGATGGTGTCCATAGGGTTATACTCTAGGCTACATGGTTCAAAACTCCAGGGTGATGGCAGAGTTGTAGTGTAGTAGGGCAGGTGGGGCTCGAACCCACATGTGGCTGGGCCACGACGGATTTTAAATCCGTCTGCTATACCGATTCGCGACTGCCCCGTTTCTTTCTATTGGACTACGTGGCCTAATCAGAAATATCGTCAGGATTTTCCGCGTTGATGTGGTCGAGGATGTGCTGTTTCGCCTCATCGGACAGGGCCGATTGTTTGGCCAGGGGGAGCCTAAAGAAATTCGGCTCCTCGGCTGGTTCGGCTACCACCGGCAGCTTTTTCTTGGGAAAATACTGACGCAGGGTGTCCTGGATCTTGCTCTGCAGCCGGTCGATAAACTCTCGGTCTCGGGCGGCATTCCAGTCGGCGTAGGCCTTGGCGAGAATCCACCCCAAGGTGTGGAGTTCTGCCTCGGTGTAAGTAAGGTCGAGAAGCACTCGTTTTTCAGGTGTTTGGCTCATCGCTGATTACCCATTCTTCGATGGTGGCGTAACTGTCGCCGTGAGCTTTCCGACTATACACAGAAGCGCCCGGGACTTCGTCTCCCTCCCACTCGACTCCCTCTTCGAAGTGGAAGTCAATTTCAGCTGCGGCTTTGGCCGCTTCGAGAGTGCGATGGACTGAGAAGATATCCCGAAATACCTTACCCTCCCAGCCCGAGGGCGGGGAAACCAGCTCGCGCAGAATAAAGACGGTCACGCGGTGGGATCTTCGGCGGTCTCGGGTGGGTGCTCGAGCTCGGCCAGGGGACCCAGGTCGTCGCCCAGGGCGGAGAGGATACGCTCGACGTCTTCGCGTGTGGTGCTGAGTGAGATAGCATCGCCGGTAATGCCATCCCCGCCGCCGAGGACGATATGCCACAGCGAGGTGGTGAACTCGTAGCTGATGGCAAGGATTTTGGCGGGGTTCAGCAGAATCCAGCCGTCGTGCACACCGTCTTCGTCATAGCTCTTGATTTTCAGCATGTTGTCCTCCTAACTCACCAGTTTGATTAGAGCTTCTTCGACCATCCGCTTGGCCAGCGTGTTTTGGAACCCCACCAACCGGCCGGCAAGCTCGTTGAACTCGACCAGGCGCTGGCTGGACCACAGCGGGTCCGAGATGGCGCTGGTGACAACTCGGTTCAAGATATGCTCGATGACCCGGCGCTGGATGCTCGGGATAGGACGAGCGGTCCCTCGTATCCAGCGGCCTACCGTGCTGGGCGCCACCTCGAACTGACCGGCCAGGTCCTTTTCGGTTACGACGCCGGCGGTGATGGAAACCTGGACGAGGGAGCCAAAGGTATCTTCTGTCATCGGTGTCCTGAAATAAAAAAAGCCGGCCCTGGCGGGGCCGGCTTTGCCAGAGCTTGGGTCGGACGGTATCCGATTAGCCCTTAATGCATAAGACCTGTTTCATCTCGGCGACAATTTCGACCAGGTCGCGTTGCTGGTGCATCACTTGGGAGATATCCTTGTAGGCGGCGGGGATTTCATCGACAACACCTATATCCGTGCGGCACTCCACGCCCTGGGTCTGCTCCGCCAGGTCCTCGGCGGTGAAGGTGCGACGAGCCTGTCCGCGCGACATCTTGCGGCCGGCCCCATGCGAGGCGGAGTTGAACGAGTCCGGGTGGCCTAGACCGCGTACGATGAACGACTGGGTGCCCATCGAGCCCGGGATAATGCCAAGCCGGCCCTTTTCCGCCGAGATGGCACCCTTGCGGGTGACGAATACCTCTTCTCCGAAATGAGTCTCCTCGGCCACGTAGTTGTGGTGGCAGAGAATCGGCTCCTCGAAGCTGAGCTTTTTGCCCTTGAAGGCGTAGCGCAGGTCCTTCTGGAGCAGGGTCAACATCGTGAGCCGGTTGAGGTAGGCGTAGTCCTGGGCCCAGTAGAGGTCGTTGCGATAGGCCGCCATCTGTGGAGTACCGGCGATGAACACGGCCAGGTCGCGGTCGGGCAGGTCCTGGTTGTGGGCCAGCTTACGGGCTCGCTCGATGTGGATTTCCGCCAGCTCCTTGCCGATGTTTCGACTACCCGAGTGCAGCATCAGCCACACCGCGCCGCCGGTATCCAGGCAGAGCTCGATGAAATGGTTGCCGCCTCCCAGCGTGCCCATCTGCTGCTGGGCCCGCGGCATGAGGTGCTGCACCTCGGTGGTCAGGCTGGGGAACCGGTTCCACAGCTTGCCATACTGGCCCTCGGTGTCGAGGATGAGGGCCAGCGGGTCTTTGTGGGAGTGAAACCCGACCGGCACCGAGCGCTCGAACGAGTTGCGCAGGCCGCGCAGCGACTCGGGCAGGTCTTCGGCCCGCAGACTGGTCTTGACTGCCGCCATTCCGCATGACAGGTCGACTCCGACCGCAGCCGGGCAGACCGCATCCTTCATCGCGATCACCGAGCCTACCGTGGCCCCGATGCCGAAGTGACAGTCCGCCATGGCGGCGACGTGATGAAACGCCCACGGCAGGGCGGACACGTTCGTGAGCTGGGCCAGGGCCTGAGCCTCGATTTCCTCGGGGTTGGCCCAGACCTGGACGGGGATGCGACGGCCTGGCAGGATGGTGCTCATTTATTTACATTGGGTGAACGTGAAGGAGGCGGTGTCGACCAGCGCGGTGGTAGGATTTTCGTCGTCGTTGGTGAGAGCGGTTGCACCGCCGACCAGGAACCCGGAAAAATCTCCGTCAATCGTCAGCTCCATGTCGGTGTAGCCGTTGGTGATATCCTGATTGCTCAGCTCGACGGTGACCACTCGGTCAAGAGGACCATCAGGGGGCTGGACAAAAATGACGGCTTGGAAGGTGTCGGTGGCGGGTGCGTCGGCGGGTTCTTCGGTCAAAATCTGGTAGCGAAAGCGGAAGACGAGGTCTCTGCTTTGCGGCGGCACAGTAAAGTTTTGCTCAACCAAATCAGTCGCCCCGATACCTCCACCAAACGGGGATATCAGTCCGCCCAGGCGGACCAGAAATGGTGGGGTGTCGGAGGCGAAATTGAAGGTCTGCTCTTCGCCAATCAAGTTCTGCGGATAGTCCGAGGTTTCGGTCCACGCCGAAGCGCCTTGCTCGAAGTTTCCGTTAAAGAACCCCTCGACGGTTTCACAGTCGGCACCGGCATCGGCAGGCGGCGCGGCATCGACCACGACAGCCGCATCGGGCATCGCCATGCCGTCATCTCCGTCGCCGTCGTCTCCGCCGTCATCGTCTCCGCCTCCTCCACCGCCGCAGGCAGCCAGAGCCAGAGCCAACCACAGTCCACTTTTTTGCAGGCGCATCCTAAATTACTCCTTAATCCTAGATTACCTGGTAATCCTGTTCCACAGCCTGACACCCAAGCTGATGGGCAGGGCAATGGAATAAACGAGAAGAGTGAGCCACAACGGGGCGTAATCCTCGCCGTGGACGGGGTCTTTGGAAGTTGGTTTCACGGCTCCCACGAATACAATCCCGTACTGGGATGTGGTTTTTGCAGCCACAAGTCAGTTTCCATCCACCAGATCATCACGTCGAACTGGCCGGCCACCCACACCGCCACACCCGTGCCGGCGTACTTGATTTTCACGGCGGGGTAGTCGTCGCTGGTGAAGGTGGCTCGCCAATAACGGCCTTCGGGGTCGTCGTCGTACTTGATTTCCACGGGGTGCAGCATGACCCGCAGGTCTTCTAACCAGGCCTCGTACTTGGCCTTCGCCGCGCCCGCGCTGGCGAAGGGCACGATGCGGTGCACCCAGCCACCCATGAAGGTCTCATTTTTCTCGAAGCAGCTACACAGTACGTCAAGGATGTTGAGATCCTCGGGAAACTGGCGCTTCATGAGACTCTCCTGGACAGCAAAATTGCGGACAAGGGGTGAATTCGGATATTTTCCGGCGCTGCAAGCAGCTACTCCGGCCCCAATGGATAACCAAATTCTTCGGCCCGCAAAAATAAATCGACGAACAAGGGATGGCCACGGAGATGCCGAACTCCCATCGGCTAGGTCTTGGTAACCCCAAGCGGCTGACGGCACTGGTCTCCCCAGCACCGCCTTTGCGGTAGATAACCGTTAACCTTCGGCTCGTCGAAAATTTTGTGTTATTTCTTCGCCTTGCTCAAGGGCTCGGTAAAATCAAGCACCGTGCCATCCGGGAAGGTCAGAACGACAATCCCTGCTTCTACCTTGATGCCGGCACCTTCGTCTTGAGCGAGGCGTTTGATGTGGTCCCACATTACAGTCCGAAAGGTTTCAGCCTGACTCATGGCCACCTCCTTTTCAAACTAACGTCCGGTGACTATAACACGTAGCGCACATCGTGACCACCCAACTTCTCCCTCGAAGTTGGCCAGGCTGGCCACATTCCTCACAGGTCCTGGATGACTCATCTTCGGCCCGCTGAATGGCGCGCTCCATCTCGTCGGTTTCGTCCGTCATGTAGAAGCACAGGGTACCGAACTTCTCCTTGACCTGTAGCGCGCGGGGCAGGCAGTCGCTGGACGGCAGCTGGTTGATGATGCCCTCCAGGGTCTCGGACAGGCGCCAGAGCAAGTCGAACCAGCCGTCCCCGACCTCGAAGCCGAACGCCATTAGGCTGACCTGGAGGCTGGCGTTGCGGTCGGCATAGAGCTTGGGAAAGCCGGTAAACAGCCGTTCTTGAAGTTCCTTATTCATTTTCCGAACCGGTCTGGTGGGGCCTTCCATTCACCACCGTTGGATGCGGGCCGCAGAGTTGAACTGCGCAGCGCGAGCGTATGACACTAGCTGGCCCACCGGGGCCTGTACCCGCATAAGACGACAGCTGGCTGGTCCTTTCTCACCTTTCATGACTGTCATCGACCCTCTACCTTCGGGCTCCCACGCGCACACCCTACGGGTGCCGTGCAAAGCACGGTGTACGTGGGCCTATAGCGGCAGCTCCTGGCAAAGGTAGCGGTCTCGGTCAATCCTCGGCAAGTTATAGGCTTTTCCATCGCCACGGCAGCTGAGCAGGTCCAAGCTGCCCAGACCAGCAAGCTGTCGAAAAAAAACAGCGAACAAGGGGTTCAACTAGGAGGGTTCCATTAACAGTGGTAACCTAATTGATTCGGCTCGCTGAACTTTATTTCGTCACTCGCCAGGAGACCAGGGCTCCAATCAAGGAGCCGAGGATGGCACCGAAGTTGCCTCCCGCAAAGAGGCCGAGCGAGGCCCCGCCGCTGATGGAGGAGCCGTAGATCATAATCTTTTGGTCCAGACTCATTCGACGTGCTCCTTGGTGTTCTCCCACAGGTGGGCCGACCAGGTCAACCCTCTTTCTCCTCCCATCGTGTTAAGCGATAACGAAACTCAGTGAACAAGGGGTGGCCCCGGAGATGCTGAACTCCCATCAGCTAGGGGCGGGTTGCCCCGCCTTTACATGATAACCGGAAACCTTCGGCTCACTGAAGAAAATGGAGCCGGCAAGAGCAGGGGACTCGCCCTGGAGTTTCCCTCGCCGACATAAAAGGTGGTGGACAAGTTGGAGGCAACGGGTTTACCGCGGCCCGGCCCATTTCCATTGCTGGAAACGCTGGGAGTCGAACCCAGGCTCGTCTTTTCATAAAAGATAACCATTACCAGTCGGCCCACCGAAACTAAAAAGGCGAACAAGGTGCCTAGCCAGGGGTATCCATTTTCAAGGTAACCTGACCAGTTCGGCTCGCCCAAACTTGGATGCTATGAAATTTTCACCCGCCGGGGACGGGTGCGAGCTAAACAACCACCCGTTCCCTCTTCTCTACCCTAGAAGAATAAGCTAAATCCCGTCTCCTGTCAAGGGATTTTTTTAGGTAAGGAGATTGAATGTTTCAGTGCTTCCTGGAGGAGTCGAACCCCGTGCCGTCCACCCAGCGCTTACGGGTCGCTTTAGAAGAGCGATGCCGGGAACAGGAAGCCAGTCCCCCATCCTGGTTCTGCCCCAGGGTAACACGCTTATAAGGCATGCCCTCTACTATTGAGGTAATGGAGGAGTATTTCAGAGACCGAGGCGGCGCAGCAGCCGGTCGATGAGGGTCGGGGTGCCGTCGTAGGCCTGCGGCGGGGGCGCCGGAGGCAGCTGGGCCGGGGCGTCGTCGACCAGCTGGGCGGTGTCGTCGTCATCGTCGGGCTGGACCGTGGCTGCCGCCCGCTCGTACAGCCAGTACGAGCCGTTGTTGCTGCGGTCGAACCCCGTCATCTTGCCCTGATGGAAGAGGTCGTGGACCACCTCGCGCACCTCGTCGTGGGCGATGCGGGGCTGGGGGTTGCCGTTGATGAAGATTTCGCCGGTCTCGTCGCGGTCGATGAAAACCGTGCCGGCGGCGGCGCGCTTGCGCAGCTCCTCGGTGATGTCGTGGGCGGTGAAGGCCTGGCCGGCCATGAGTAGTTCTTGCACCACGGTCTCGATGGCGGTGTTGAAGGTGGGCTTGGTGAGGTCGATGCACATACAGGTGGTTCCTTGGGAGGCTAGTAGCCTCTCCGATTATCGGTCATGAATTCGATCAGGTATTGAAGGAGATGCTGTTCGCGCTTGTAGACGACGAACTCGTTGTGGAGCAGGGAGTGGCCCTTTTCGCCCTGGACCGAGTGGTAGCCGGCCGGCGCTCGAGTCAGGTGACTCTGGGCCTGGTGATACTTCTTGATGGTGCCTAGCGCCACGTCGGCCACGAACATAAAGTAGGTGTTGCCGCGCCCGTTGCCGCCACCGAACCGGCCGAAGGCGTACTGCTCCGACTTGGAGGACTGGTCGGCGAAATAGAGGCCGTTGCCGAACATCGAGCCGGTAATGTACACACCGGGCGGGCGCATGAGTAGCCCGTGCTTGCAGATACCCATGATATTTTGCGGGCCCGAGCCGTGAAACAGCGGCTGGATGTTGCCGACCTCACGCATCGTGGGCAGGTGCTTGTCTTTTTGGCCCTTGACCGAAACCCGCCAGATATTGCGGACCCGGGAGCCCCAACCGTGGTGGCGGGAGCGGGTGGAGGACATGTGCTGGGAGACCTGACGGTAAACCGGGTCGTCTTCGTCCAGCCACTCGTAGCTGCAGCCGATTTCGTCGTACTTTTTGCCCACGTCGTTGGTGGCGAAACCGCCCACCATGCCCTGGACGTCGGACAGAAGGTCGAGCAGGTCTTCTTTGGCGTCGAGGATGGTCTCGTTGTTGAGCGCCATCGAGCGTAGCCAGCGCTCCATGGCATCTTTACCCTCGACCGGACGGGGCCGCTTGTCCATGGTCTGGGGAATCGCCGAGTAGAAGCGGTTTGACAGGTCCAGGACCCGGGTATCGATGGAGTCTCTGAGCTTGGGCTTGGCGGTCAGCAGCTGCTGGACCTCCTGCAAGATACTGCGTCCGTCCTGAATTTGTGTCAAGGTCAGGGTGCCGAGTGGGTTCTCGGTGGTGGTCTTGAGGCTGCCCGACAGCTGGTTGCGGACCGCTTGACCGGCCTCCTCGAACAGGCGGGCGACCAGCTGCTCGACGGTGGGGTGGAGCTTGACCGAGGGAGCGACTGGCTGGGCGGTCGAGACCACCTTCTCCTTGCGGACGTCGTCGGACAGGACCAGGGCCCGGGCCACGCTCGAGCCCATCTTGGACTGGGCCAGCTTGACCTCGACGTAGCCCTTGCGGGGGCTGGCCTTTTCCTTCTTGAGCTGGTCGAAGGCGCGCTCCAGGCTGGCCAGGCTCTGCTCGGGGATGCGCTCCTCCTCGACCCCGCCGGCGCCGACCCGGCCGAAGCGGGAGTAGAGCCGGAATTTCGTGCCATCCTTGGAGACGTGGGCCTCGATGACGTAGTACTTGTTGTTGCCGCCGGTCAGGTCGGTTTTGTTGAGCACGGCGGTGCGAACGACGTCGTAGTCGGACGGGAACTGAAAGGTTCCAATCGGCTGGGTCTTGAGCTTCATGGTGGTCTACTCGATTAAATTTCGGCGGAGAGCAGAGGAGTCGGACCTCATGCTGTGACACACGCACCGGGTAGCAGCCGGGCCTGGGACCACTCCCAGTTTACTCTCCAAGTGACCGACCCGAGCGTAGCCTGCCCGGGCCGGTCTGTATGTTGAACCGCTTCTCACGGCGGTTCCAGCGTGTCGATCCCAACGGCGTTTAAATCGGTCCATGAGGTTTAGCTCTGACGCTCTGTCGCTAAGCTACAGGGCAGCGCAACCGCCGACGAAAGTCAGCAGCTCCGCTGCCCCGGCTGGAATCAAACCAGCGCCTTCAGAGTGGTTTGTGACCGATGAGAGATTTGGGACCGTCGCTGTATGAAAAGCTTAGGAGCTAAAACTTGAACTTGGGTGGGCACTCGCACGCGTCTACCGTTCCGCCACCTCGGAGTGAGTTACAGCCTGGTTCCGAGGAATGGAATCGAACCATTACGCCCTGTCGGGCAGCGAATACCTTGTCAGATTCAGTTTGAGTCTAAGCTTGGCTCCGAAATGTTTCCCTTACTTGGCGAAGAGCCAGCTGAACACGCGCTCGCCGACCGGCTGCATCGGCACCGAGGCGGCATTGGCTTCCTCGCGGGCGAACTTGACCGCCTTCTGCAGGATTTCGATCCGCTGCAGGAGGCGCTGCTGAGCCGGCCCGGTGATGGCACCGGAGAACTTGGTCTGCTGCCAGTTGCCCACCGTCACGTCTTCGGTGATGAGCTGGGTCTGGGCCGGGTGCTCGGCCGAGTGGGGGTAGAGCACCAGGGCGCGCTGCACCTTCTTGGTCTTGACCGTAGCGGTCGGGTTGGTGCGGAAGAGCCCGGTGTTCTCGTCGGTCGACCACGACTCGGCCGGGTCGAGGACCGGCATCTTCGCGACCATGGTGTGGACGTCGGTCAGCTGCTTCTCGAGGAACAGCAGGTACGGCACCGGCACGTCGGGCAGGAGCACCTTGCCGTCGACCACCACCGACGCTCGGGCCTGGGTGTTGCCCACGTCCTTGGCGAAGGTCACGTCGAAGAGCTCACTCATCGCGCTGGCGGCCTGGGTGAGCAGGCCCATGGCGGTGTGCTGGACCACCTTCTGCTCGGGCGGAAACTGCTCGCCGTCCTCGCCGATAGGCCGGTAGGTCTTGCTGAAGCCCTCGAACAGCTGGGGGTGCTGCAAGGTCTTGTAGAGCTGGGTGACGTAGGCGTTGACCCGGGTCTTGACCCCGGACTCGATGGCAACGATCTGATTGAGCTTGGTGTCGGGCATTGGTATCCTGAAAAAGTTGAGCTGAAAAAGTTGAGCTTACGATTTGCTAGCGGAAGACGGAGGTAACGATCCCCAACCCCTTTCGGGGTCCATCCGGGTTCGAGCCGGCGGCCGGGCCATCCCGACTTCATCTTCCAATTACTCTTCGACAATACGGCCGTGACCGCAGCCGGTTTGTCCACAGTCGGAGCAGAACTCGGAGGGATGGAGCGGGGTCAGTTCATCAGGCCACTCGTTGTGGACTTGGGAGTCCCCCACCATCCGCACTCGAATACGTCCGGTCAGGGTCTCGTCGCCATTGTCATCGTACATGACCTCGAAGCCGAGCACGGTAAAAGCGACGCCGCGGTAGCCAGCTACCGTCACGTAGT
>JACCDR012205849.1_pt1 | contig 17581 bp, 17 predicted proteins | sample 7446431 | NCBI WGS metagenome assembly JACCDR01 (sample SAMN15323443, study PRJNA562643) | freshwater metagenome | isolation source: river surface water | place: USA:Blue River Watershed | collected 2017-08-17
CCAGTCAGTGTAGTAGCAGTGATAGAACCTCCATTAGTAATGTTATTAGAATTAAGATTTAACGTTCCTCCCATAGTTAAAGATGTTAGCGTTCCAAGAGATGTTATATTAGGCTGAGCTGCTGTGGATAAAGTTCCAGTCAGTGTAGTAGCAGTGATAGAACCTCCATTAGTAATGTTATTAGAATTAAGATTTAACGTTCCTCCCATAGTTAAAGATGTTAGCGTTCCGATGGTATTGAGATTTGGAATAGATGTTATTGATGATTGTGTAGTTGATAATATTTGTCCAGTAATATTACCAGTTACATTTCCTAATAGTGACCCAGTAATAGATGTCGCAGAAATACTATTAATATTTGTAATACTGCGGTTGACATCTAGTACTAATGCTTTACTTGCTATTGCCATACCTCCATCAACACCTGATAAATAGTTTAATTCTGCGGCTGCTGTCGTAACTAAAACTCCATTTAGTTTTAATCCTTTAGTTGTGCGATCATGTGATGCTATATCAATATTACCATATATCGATATATTAGATGATGATTGTCCTATGGTTGTTAATGCAGTTAAAGCAGAAATATTTGGTTGTGTTGCCGTTAACAATGTACCCGATAAGGTACTTGCAATTAATCCATCTACATTAACGCTTGCTAATACCGGTGTAACCCAATTTGTCGTGGGAGTTCCTGTATAATCTTTCCAAAAATAAAATTGCCCATCTGCTGCTTTTCTAAATAAGCCAGCATATTTTGTTGTTGACGACTGTTTATATTCACTAAATATTCCTGCATTCAATATATCTGCTGTATTATTATTAGATAAATGCATGGTAGAATCCTCAACAACTACATTTTTTGTTTCCGTCGTAGTTGTTGTACCGTTAACTATTAAATCTCCTGTTATATACATTGTTCCAGATATAGCAGAGTTACCATTTACATAAAATTTATAATTTGTATTAACAGAAGAATCAATAGAAACTCTATTAGAATTATCCATAGAAATAGTTCTTTGTCCATTTGTTATTATTCCTAATATTCCCGATAAATAATTAATACCAGCGAGATTATCACTAGAAAAAGTATATGACGGGGAAGACACAGCGCTATTTGGCGCTCTAAGAGGCCAATTACTATTTTGAGTTACTGTTATCTCTCCGTCTAGTAGAGTTTTCCAATATAAATTATTATCTCCATTTTTTTTGTATAAATATCCTCGGTCTGCTTCTATTAATGATACTGAGTTATTTCCTAAAATTTCTATTGGATTTGAAAATAAAGAATAATCCGTATTAAAACTAGATGTAGCTAGTGTGCTATTACTAACTACTATTTTATTAGACAATCTATAAAACCCTGCATTTTGATCATTTATGAATTTAATAGAAGGGTTACTACTAGTACCATCCCTTAAAACTACATTACCGAGCAGCTCCGCATATGAAGCATTCGGAAGATTTTCCATAATAATTTAATTATATATATATAAAGATTTAAAATGGGAGTGATAATACATGATACAATACAAACACCTCAAGGAATGACAATGACTGGTTTATATGCTACATTTAAATCTACATATACATTAATAAAAAAACCAGATAATTCGTACACGGCGAAATCTGTTGTGTATTATTATTATAATCGCATAAGAAAACCTATATTTTCTGAAGAGAGGTCCATTAATATAACGGTAGGTGACTTAGGAAAAAATATAGTAGAATTATTTTATAATGATCTATGTTCTACTTTGACCCGTTATGATGTGATATTAGAAAGTGGTCAGTAGGCATATTAACTATCGTGAGTCTTTGCATTCATTTGCTTGTTTATTTTGCAAATTGCTAACCACTGATAAAAGATATTGTTCTTTTACATTGGCGAAGTCTTGTAAAGCTTTGAATCGATCTTCTTGCGCCTGATATATTTTTTCTTTCAATTCTTCTACTAATTTATTTTTTGTATAGACAGCCTTTTCGAGACGCATCAAAACTTCCTGTATAGTTTCTTTCGGTTTATCATCTGATTGCAAATTTGGCGTAGATTCTGAATCATTCACTGATTCTGTTTTTTTGTTTTCTAATATTGAAGAAGTTTTCGAAGACATGTGATATAATATTGATGTATATTTTTTTAAAATAAAAAATGAAATATTAAGCTATAATATAATTACACTAATCCAATTATAACAAATAATATGAGTCATAATAATAACCAAGTAAATAGAGTTCAGTACGGTAATCAGAAGAAACATAATCGTCATGGAGTTAAATGCAGAAGTAATAAAAGTATCAAACGAGACCAAATGCGACTAAATGAGAAAGAAAGAGACCAAATACGACTAAATGAGAAAGAAAGAGACCAAATGCGACTAAATGAGAAAGAAAGAGACCAAATGCGACTAAATGATAATACTGATAAAAATATGCGATATGAAAGAAAATATATCGATGCGGATAATGATATTTCAACATACGATATACAATCAAAAAGAATTCTAGCGAAACAATTCGAACGCAAACAAAAAAGAATGAATAGTTTTTCTAATAGTGAATATATTATAGTTACTGCAAACCAAAATATCAATACTAATCAATCTGATCACAAATATACTTCGTTGGATATACAAAAACAAAACATTATAGATTATATGAATAAAAATAGCATTGAAAAGAAAGGAGAAGGAATTGTAATATTAGATAATAATAATGTATTAGATGTTTTTCCTATGGAATGTTCTGGTACATATTCTAATTGTAGTTGTTATTTATGCAAAGGAATAGACTTAAATCTTCGTTTTATAACTGCTTTGCTAGGACCAGAATGGGATTTAAGTAGATTAGATAAGTATAAGAAGTCATAACTATATAGGGATAAATGTTCTACTATCATGAACCCCTGTTTTCTATGTAGATGTCTAATATTTAAGAATTTTGAATTTTATTTTTTATGTAAAAATAAAAATCATTTGTATAATACTAAATATGAGTGAAATCAATAATAACAATACTGATAATTTATTGCATGAGAATGATTTATTGCATGAGAATGATTTATTGCATGAGAATGATTTATTGCATGAGAATGATTTATTGCATGAGAATGATTCTGATAAAACTGCTAAAAAATTACGACTCTTAGCTGTAGAAGAAAAACTTAAACTAGTAACGCATGGTATTCAAGAAACAATCGGCATTGATGAACTTAAAGAAAAAATGCTTGATGGAAAACAGATTAAGGGATATTGGGGTACAGCTCCGACACGAAGCCCAAGCATTGGTTATTTGATACCTCTTATGAAGTTTCGTGATATGATTCAGGTAGGATTTGATATGACTGTATTTATTGCAGATGTTCATGCATTTTTAGATAAGGGCTCCAAATGGATTGACAGAACAACAGAGAGAACTATATATTATAAGTTTTTGATTAGAGAAATTCTAATTATGCTAGGTACTTCAGAAGATCAATTTACTTTCACATTAGGAAGTGATGTACAGTTAGATCAACGATATGTTATGGATTTATTTAAGTTGTTCACATATGTCACGGTTAAACAAGCTCAAAAAGCTGGAAGTGATGTTGTTAAACAACAAAAAAATCCATCATTGAGCAGTTTAGTATATCCTTTGATGCAAGCTATAGATGAAACCGTATTAGATGCAGATGTAGAATTAGGCGGATTAGATCAGAGAAAAATATTTGCACTGTCCAGAGATTATATTGAGGAGTTAGGTTATGTCAAATGTTCTTATTTAATGAACGAATTATTACCATCTTTGTTGAAGCCTGGCGAAAAAATGAGCTCATCAGACATAAGCGGTAAGATAGAATTTACAGACACAAAAGAAATAATTTCAAGTAAAATTAAAAAAGCGTATTGTGTAGATGGTGATATAGAAAATAATCCATGTATAATGTTAGCTAAATTAATTGTATTCCCTATGGGATATTCTTATGTGTACGACAATACGGAAAAACATGGTACTACTATTCATTGCAAAACATATGACCAATTCGAATTATTATGGAAGGATAAAGTTATTAAAGCACAAGAACTAAAAACATGGTTAGTAGATTGTATTAATAAAATCGTAGATCCTATTCGTCAAAAAATAGAAGAAAACAAAGTTCTGTATGATAAGGCATTCGGAGAATTTTAATAACCTTTTGATGTATAGTACTTTTGGATAATGCTTGGTATTTAATTTTAGTAATATTATACATTATTTTAAGTCTTGCTAATAATTATTTTTTTTTAAATAGTTTAAGTATTACCATGGTAAAATATATTATTATCAATAATTAAACCATCTACTTCCCCTTTTTTATTAAAATGAGCAAAAACTGCAGCTCCTACATCTCCACCATCAGTTGACCCTACGAATAATATTCTATTTGATATATCTTCACGTATTTTCGGTAATAATTTTCTTTCATCCCAGTTGTAAAATTTATTTTTTACTGGATTGAATATTTTCATCCATAAATCATCTTCTGGATTTACTATGTTATCATAGTCTGACTGTGTAATATTAGTGATATCAACTATTCCGGTTTGTGCTCCATCATTGTTATGTTTGCCAATATATTTGTACGTGTTAATTGGGTATTCATGCCCAAATATATATGCATTTCCTATATCAGATCGTGTTCTGATATATTTTGGCTTTTTAAGAAGAACTTGATAAAATTCTTCGGTTATTTTCAGCGAAATAGAAAATATTGAACCTAAAAGAGTAGTATATATTTCTCCAATAGTTATAACTATTGGTCCCTTACCAATTACATTTTTGCGCGATGATTTAATTTCAGCCGCTAATTTTTCTTTTGTAGGTTTCGCAGTTGATTTTTCATCTGTTTTTTTCCAATATTTTGAACCATTTGATCGTTTTGTAACCATATACATATATCCATCATTTCCTGGTAATTTAGTTTTAAGAGCAAGATCTGATGCATGTTTATTTGGAGAAGGTCTATCGCCTTTATATTTATCCCAGAAATATGTTCCATCAGCTCGTTTTGTTACTATATATAAATTTAAATCTTGACCTCTCATTTTTGTTCCTAACAGTAATTTTGATGCATGAGCTGCTGGTGATTTTCTTGAACTGCCAACTTTTGACATGTTAATGCGAATTTATTTATATAAATATAAATATTAGATTATAAAAAAACATATGTTTATGTTGTGTATTATTTTATAATACATCAAAAGTTGGCAGTTTAAGAAAATAAACTGGCTTAAGAACTATATCATTTTGAGAAATTATACTTAAATGCATATCATGCTGAGAAACACATAAGTAAATCATACTTAATTTTATAAATTGTATTTTATCAAAAACTCCGGAGAAATAACTTTAAAGCTGATATATGGAGTTGCATCATCAGACGTCTTAACAACTACACCCTCTGCTCGTAATGTCCGTTTTCCTTTTGTATCTAAATATTTTTGTGCATTAGCAAGTGCTATCCATGGTTCTATTTCTGTACTAAGTAAAGGTCTATCTTCGAAAACAATATCAACCATTGGCAAAATGAATTGAAAACAAATTTCCTTAACTTTGGAATGAGATAAATAGCGACGATTATCAATATCATATATGTCAAATACAGCCAATTCTACATCATTTCTATGATGACGGTTATTATTGATTGCCATACCATACAATTCTCCTTGAATAGCAATATTACGACCAAAATCTTTAAGTTTATTTAAAATATTATACTTTTCATTGATTTGTCGGAATTTATCATTAGCTTTATCGCGTAATTCTTCATCTTTTTCATATTCAAGATTAATTTTATAATTACGGGAGCAAATACCTACTTCGCCATTATAATAATACCAAGTAGTAGATTGTCCGTCGAATTTAACAGTAGCCGCGAATAATCGATCTTTTGGAAGATTAGAAATTAGTTTAATATTTGACTGCAATCGCGGTTGATCTGTTTTCGGAATATATTCTGGAAATGGGGACAAATTTGCAGGCGAAGTTTTTGTGTGAATTTTGCTTCTATCATATCCACCAGAATAAAATGGACCTTCAGCATCATATGGATGATAATATTTGATTACTCCTATCTCATTAGTAAGATTATATCCTTCCGGAAGAGAATGGAGATTGAGATGTGGATATAACGCTTGAATACTTCCGAAATCGAGAATCAATCCTTGACTAACTATTCCGCGAATTTTTGCAGATTTAACACGCTTACCCATATATGTTTTATCTAGATAAGACCAAAATGAATTATTTTCAAAAATAGTAGGCATTAGACTATCTATCTGGAAGTACACAATGAGATGATCGATTAATGAATCAGGAGTTACATCACCAAACATTGCTTTGAGATTAATAATAATATCATAGCCTTGAACTTTGGCAATATATAAACTATCAGCATTAGGATGTTTAAATATAGCAGAAATTCGCTCAATAGTAACGAGTTGTTTTTCTTCTATATACGATTGCATAGGTTGTTTTTCTTCTATATACGATTGCATAGGTTGTTTTTCTTCTATATACGATTGCATAGGTTGTTTTTCTTCTAAGTATGATTGCATAGGTTGTTTTTCTTCTAAGTATGATTGCATAGGTTGTTTTTCTTCTATATGTTTTTCTGTAGGTTGTTTTTCTTCTATATACGATTGCATATTTTTTTTGTTATTTGAATTTGTAACTATGTATATTCTGATATTCGATTCAAATTTAGAAAAAAATAGAAACTATAAATGACATATGACTTATTGGGTAATTGGATTATATAATAATGAATAAAAATACTGCATTCATTAGTTAATGAATTCAACCATCTAATAATCCCTCAATCTGTTTCAGATGTTTTACAGCAGTTACTACATTTTTTTTAAGAACAGGTTCTGTATCATCACCCTCTAGAGAATCAATTATGACGCTAATACGGCTTTTGACGATATCCATAATTCTACGATAATCATCAGAAGATTTAGCTGGTACTCTTACTTTTTTTGGTTTTTCTTGAACAATATCTTGTTCGTTATGTTCTGGTGATGATATATCTTGCGTTATTGGTGATTCTAAAACAACAGGATTTTGCCTTGACCTTCCTCTACCTTTTCCTCTATTATTCATAGATGTATATAGTATATCGCAATACATTTTTTAGATTAAATTTAGAACTGCATAATATGCATGTGCTTTAAATAAAAATAAAATATTTCACTAGTATTATAAAAATATCCAAATTTTGAATATTTTAAAACAAGTATATGATGGCTGATATCGATTCATGCATAATATGTATATCAGGAGAACGAAGATCAAATTATTTTAGAAATAGAATTGAAGAAGAAATAAATAAATACAAAAATAAATATAATAACAAAATGAAATGTATATTTGGTGATTGCGATGGAGTAGATTCTGACGCTAAAGATATTTGTATAAAATTAGACATAGAATATACAATATTTCCGGCAGATTGGAAAAAATATGGTTTGATCGCTGGACCTAAAAGAAATAAAGCTATGATAGATTTATTACATACTGATAGAGATATATTGTTAGCATTTCATAGAAATATAGCCGAAAGTAAAGGAACATTAAATACAATTAATATAGCAAAAAAGAAAGGCATAAAATTTATACTATATTCAATGTGATTTATAATAGGTCATTATTATTTATGTTTTATTTTTTAATTATAACAGTTATTAAATATGGTTATTTATTTTACTATTGTATAAACTGCTGATTATTAGGCATGTATTGCTGTTGTTGTATAAACTGCTGATTATTAGGCATGATATAAGTGTCATCGGATTCGCCATATATCAGATACCCGGTTACTATTAAAACAATGAATATCAAAAGTAAATTAAGAGGAGTAATATACATTGATATTCCTGTAGCTGATGGTGATAATGGTGTAGTTAAAGATGTTATAAGAGATGATGTTGGGGTCTGTGTTGTAGATGGAATTGATGAAGAGCCAGAATTACCGCCTGTTGAGATACTCTGTGTTAAGCCAGTAATAACGTTGTTACTTCCGTTAATATTATTAATTATTTGATTAACATCAGCACAGGCTCCAGAATTTTTCGCTTCGGCTATTATATCTTGTGTGAGGAATATTTGATCCTGATCAGTCAATCTACATTTATTATATGTGCACGATCTAGGATAACTCTTAAGCACTGGATATTTATTTGTGAAATCAATATAATCTTGACGCGATTGATAATTAATACAATCGCAAAATGGATCTGTTGGATGCGATTGACAAAATCGTTGTTTTATGACATCACATTCTCCTGGATTTGACCTACAAAGGTTATAACACTTTCCTCCAAGTTTAATATCATCGGCGGAACATTCTGTTAAAAAGGATTTACAATACTGTCGACCAGTATCTGTTTTACCATCAAAATTACCGCATAAGCGAGAATTCATAGGATTAGCGTTTGTTTGAAAACAACAATTACGTAGATGATCACGCCATGGACGTGTTCTGCGAACTAATATGGTATCTGCAGAATTTCTTGCAATGCGTCCTCCCTTGTTAAAATATGTATCAGGAAGATAGTTAGGATCATTGTCGAACTCTCCTTGAACAGAAATAGGATCATACATACCAGGACCGTATACACCATCTGGTCTATGTGTTGGAATGAATATATTTGTATTGCCGCATCTATAATCTATTCGAGCGGTTTTAACTTGCCCATAACATGTATCTGGAATGCGATTTAATATTTCTCTTGGGTTCATATTGTTTTTTGCCATCATAAATTTTCCAGCATCTTCATTGGTATTGATATTCGAACCACATGTCTGAGATGTATTACCATAATATATTCTATCAACACCAGTTACTGATTGTCCCACAGGACATAAATTGATATTACCATTACCATAGCCATCGCCCTGAGATTCTGACCAATCTAAATGTCGTTTTGATTCGTTAGAAACATCACGAGCATTATTTACGCCGATATCTCTTTGAAAATTATTCCACATCCACACATACTGATTAGGAGGGACCCACATTCCATCAATAGCATCATTCCATATATTTTGAGAATTATCGCAACCAGCATAACCACAGCCATATGTGCCTGGTGATAAATATCGATAACCGTCAGATCCTCCGTCGGGATTTTGGCAATCCATTCCATTATAAATCATAGTTTTTGGTTCATTTTCAGTTATTAAAGTATTTATATCGCATTTATTAGCGTAAGACATTTCTTATATTAGCATCAAGAAAAAATTAGAAAAAGAAACATAACAAAAACTAAAAAGAAGCATAGCGAATGAGACCATGAAGTAATTTAAAATAATGAACAATTCATGCACTAAAAATTAAATACATAACTATAAAAAGATATCCAAATGATAATTTCTGTAGAAAACGATAGTATTATCACAACACGATAAAATAATCATATCTTAATATTTCTATTACATCTATCGAGATTAGCCGATAAAAGACAAAGTTATAATATAAAAAATTGATTTTTAATAGAAATATAAAATACTAGCTAAAGCGATATACAAAAATGTTGAGATATTATCATTCAGATAGTAAGTGCAAGATTATTACTATAATATTATTCATAGGAATACTTAGTGCTTATAGTGTAGGTATAGGCATTTATGAATGTTTTACAGGTGGTATTGCTGCTAATTTAGTAATTGAATATTATGATTATTCTATGCAAGTTAATGGTACCGATGTTAGAATTGCAATAGATGCTCTACCAAGAGATGTTTATAAAAATACAAAAAATCTAGCAGGTATTTTAATATTCTTTGGAGCTGCTGGTATCATTTGTACTATCGGAGCCTTGATCTATGGTGCGTACTTAAGAAGTAAAAGCAATGCGCTGTATGGAAGTATTCTGTCTAATATAATTATTATTCTTGTACCCTTTTGCTATACCGCATTTTTAACAGCCAAGTTACATACTATAGATAATGATGATGTTGAATTTTGGAATTCAATTGACAAAGAATTTATCAGAGGATATTATAGAGCTCAGAACATTATGATTGCTACCATTGTTCCTGGTGTAGTATGGTTCATAATTATATGCGGATTAGTACTTTCAGGTGAGTTAGATTAATATTTAATAGGCTCGTAGAAATTCATATTACTTATAAAAAAACATACACGATATTTGTAAAATCGTATTTTTTTCAAGTCAAATATTATGTCTTTTATATACAGTAGTATTAACAGTCATTTTATTTTTTAAATGATATCATTCCTTCTAACATTTTCTATCATCTCTTGTGCCTGAATACAGTACATATTAATTTTATTTGAAATATATATGTATAATGCATAGCTTGTTCTACATGCAAATATAATAACTAACGCCCATATTAGAATTCCTGGCGATTTGTAATCTGCTATTTTTTTTGTTGATGATCCGATAGATGAGCTGGATGATGATCCGATAGATGAGCTGGATGATGATCCGATAGATGAGCTGGATGATGATCCGATAGATGAGCTGGATGATGACGTATTACCAGATCTATTTCTGAGTTCAGTGTTATCAGAACTATAAGTATTGATAGGAATATAAATATGTGGAATTACTGGATCAGATCTTATAGGTTCTATGCGTGGCATATGACGCATATCTTCATTGAAAGACATTAAATCTTTTATAGTCAGATAAATACCAGGTATAGCTATATTAATAAGCCCATAAAACAGTACTTGAAGTCTATGAACATAGACATAATCTTTATGCATTAAATATGAATATAATGTATTAATTATAATTGCCGAAATATAGCCAGACGCGAAACAGTAAAGTCCTAAAACACTGGTAGATAATAAAATATTTGTCCATTTAGATTTGAGTAAATCAGCGTATATAAATCGCCTAAACTGATATTTATATTTACATACTTCACATTCATGATACGAATTACCTCTATTTTGTTCTCTCCATTTATTTAGACAGCTTTTATGAACAAAACTATTACATAAACATGGAGAAATTAAATAATCACCGGAGTCTAAACAAATACGGCATGCACGATTTTCATAATCCATTTATAGTAAATGATAAAGGTAATATATTTTTCATATTTTAAAAAAAAATAATTGTGAGTATTGTAAAATTAGACGATTATATCTTTTTAGTTAACTACATTTTTTTAGTTAACTACATTTTTTTGGTCGAAACAAATATGTCTCTTACATGAACAAATCATCTGACAGATCATCATGTTCATTAGTTTTTGATTCTTCTGTATTATTCCTGTTTGTATTATTTTGTATTATATTATTCCTGTTTGTATAAGGGTAATCGTTCTCATTGGTTGTATCAGTCGTATCATCTGTATTCTCTCCAAGTGGATACGCATCGTTATCATTGTTCAAATTAGAAGAATCATCTAATCCCATATATAAGTCTGCATAATATCTAATTCCTACTGGACCTCCATATTTTTGGACGACCAATTGATTGTCATATACAACTTTGATATTATCTGATTTTAAATCATCCCCAAACGCTAATAGATCTGGATTTTTTGCCAAAATAGAATCTATTTCCTTGAGTTGCTGGGATGCAGTGGATGAAGAAGATACTGATATCAATTCCAATAGGAACGGCATAATAGGAGTATTAATATCTGCAGATTTAACAAGAGTAACCACGGGAATATTAATATATTCTACTATCTGTTCTTTTTTCATTCCAGGACCTATAATAAGTAATGCTTTGATTATCGGTAAGTTATCTTTAACAAATGCTTTCATTGCCTTTTCTGCTGCTAGTTTTAGATAGTTATGTATTGATTCTTGACGCAATCGTTCTATACGATTCTTGCTCTGTCCTCCATGAGATTGATTTCGTTGTAATTTTGTAGTTTTAACATCTATAGTTTTGACTTCTGCATATTCATTTGCTATTTGAATAGTAGTCTTCTCACCAAATACATGTAATATACCATATTGTTCTGTAGGTTGTTTAAAAAGATCTATTATTGGGTCTAATATAAATGATCTACCACAATTATATATAAATTTATTTATATCTCTAGGCGGTTCTACAACCTTTACGCTAAATTAACGACCCGGCGTACATAGCGATACCTGCTGATGGAATTACTCTAATAGAATCCAAGTAAGCAGAGATTTTAGATAATCCATCTAATACTGATTTTCTATTAGTGTTACTTTTAATATTACGAGCTGTAGCCTTTTCTTTATTCACAAATGCTCTTAAATCTGATATAGACATTTGGGGTGTTATAATAGAAATACAAGATGTTGGACATTCCGACTTTGGAATGTTTTGTAATAATGTGATTATATCCATTTCTGGTTATATTATATATATATTTCAATTTTTTTAAAATAAAAATTTGATTTTAATAATAATCCATAATAGCTTTAATAACATTTATAAAATGAATACAACTAATAACGAAAAAGTATTGTATGCATTGAATGAAATGCATGTTAATCATGATACAAATGTAGACAGTAGCACTAATACAAATAGTTATTTAACTACATATAATGATATTTTGAATAACTATTCTGCTACAGAAGGTTTGCAGTTTACGGACATAGATGATAGCGATGATATTAAAAGAGACAATAATTTAAAAACTGACGCACAAACGCATATTACTTCATCACAAGCACACGATGAAACTAACGCACAAACGCGTATTACTTCATCACAAATAAAACAAATTATTATGCTTTTAGATTCAAGTGGTAGTATGTCGTATCATAAAGCAGGAACTGTATCTTCTATCAATAAATTTTTAGAAGAGCAAAAAAATCTTGCTTCTGCCGATATTTTATTTACAATGATTTTATTTGCGACAGAAGTTACTACTAAATACAATAAATTACCTCTTAATAGTGTTAACTTACTAGACAATAATGATTATATTCCAGATGGAAACACTGCATTATATGATGCTATTGACATTGCTATTGACAGATATAAAGATCTTGATCAAACACTTATGGTAATTGTAACCGATGGCGCTGAAAATTCCAGCAAATACGCGACTCATGATAGTGTTACAAAAAAAATAGAAGAAATGAAACAAAAAGGATGGAACTTTATCTTCTTGGCGAATGGATTAGAAGTATCTGATGCCGGTAATAAATTAGGATTTACATCAGCGCATTCTACCGATACATTTTCGCAGACAAATAATATTGCTGTGGGTGACGAAGATTTTGCGCCCGCTGTTTATCGTAGTTTGTCCATAGCTACAGAATGCTTACGTTCATCATCACAGATGCCAAACTTGTCGCAGCATATTCCATGTATGTCTCGAACAGAATCTTATCCTTTAACTAATCATAATAATTCACAAAATATTTATGACAGTCAAAAAAACATCTATGACAATTTGGTAAATCCAATCATACATAGAAGTCAGAGTGTTACAAATGAATCTTTTGCTAATCCTGTTCTACCATGTGCAAGTAGTATTGTATATGATAATATTTATGATTTTGCTAATTCAAGAAAAGCACAAAATCATCGTAAATTTCATGTACAAGAATTAACTGTTTGTAGAGATGTAGAATATGATAATACTGATATCTCAGAAAATAAAAATGCGACTAGCCAGTGCCAAAATAACCAGGACAAAAATAGCCAGTACCAAAATAACAAATCAGGAGAAAACAGAAAATCTACTCCGCATCCAAAAGATGAAGCTATTCTACAATTTAGAACTCTCAAGCGTTATTGTGCAACCACTGATTTGTTTAATAAGCCAGATAATGCAGAACAGTCTGACTAAAAAAATATAACATGAATACAAATAGAAAAAGAATTAAGAATGTTTTCAATTATATTCTATCATCAAATACTTCGTAAAGATTCTTCATAATATTAGAAGCACATCCGCATATACCTGTTTGATAATTGAATTTAAATGGACATGAATGATTTATTTTTTTAGATAGTGGTTCCTCTAAAATCATGTCAGATGAATTTGTACTTAGCATTTCTGATAATGTAATCTCTGTTGTTTTCTGTATTGTAGATCTTACATTTGGTATAAATTGAAGAATTGCCATCTGTTGTAAATATTCACTGGCGGTACGTTCTACATTTCGATTTGAAAAACGCCGTTCATCAGCTATAGCAGATAATCTTTCAATTGGCAATTGTTGATCAACTGGTTTATTTAACGCAAAAGTTTGTTGATCAACTGGTTTATTTAACGCAAAAGTTTGTTGATCAACTGGTTTATTTAACGCAAAAGTTTGTTGATCATCAGGCTCTAAATTTACTTCAAACATAGTTAGTGGAGGTACTTGTTGTGCTACAATATTACTTATTGTAGGTTTTTGTAGTACGCTTGATTTAGTATTAGTATCATGAGCTATACACCCCTGTTGATTTCTACTGTATGTTTTTATTTTAGATTCAGTTTGTTCATTCTTGCTTTTTTTTCTTTGCTTGTATTTGGATACTTTCATACCCGGGATAAAGCAATTAGCATCTCTCATAAATACTAAATATCTAAGTTTAGTTTTTATAGTTACTATTATATCTTTATTAAGAGATCTGCCTTTAATATTTTCTATGGAACTAATTAAATTATTTTGTACTGTTATATAGTCTTCGCCTCTAACGATAGCATCAGATGCATTTCTAATTAATTGGACTTGTGTTATAGACATTGTTTATTGCCATATATATTTTCATTTTTTTATTACAATAATTAAAAAAAGATAAGCTTGTCATATGTAACATACAGCTTTCTAATACAATATCGTCAAACAACTCCGCGGGAGTTCAATCGGATATCATATTGAAAACCTGCTGTTTACATATTACAAGCTTATCAATTAGGCAAGAACCTACCTGATAAAATAAGGATTCTTGATATTTTATACAATTGAAGTATAAGATTTTATGAAGTATTATATAACTTCTACATACCTATAATGAATTCATTTTTTCGTTATTTAAAAAAAATGATTATACTTTCGACCCTACTTTTATAGGTTGCCTTATTTTTGAAACTATGCATTTTTAAAATAATATAGCATAAATTTTGTGCATTTTGGGATAAAAAATAATGCAACTATGCCTAAAAACACCCTATAGGGCGCTTGGAGGAGGCGCCAGCCGGATCCTTCAATAAATATAGTTGCCTATATTCATCTACTTTGCGTAACTGGTGTGCAACAAAAAGTCTATATGACCCCTGTTACATCTTGTTGCATTATTTTGATGGTATATGTAATAAAATACATACATATAGCATATTTTTTTTCAATTTTATCGTATATATACATAAAAAAATGATTTATTAATTGGTATGTGGAGGAATTCCTAATTAATAACAAAATATCATATAATTTAGGTTTATGCTCTACTATATCAAAATAGTACAAAAGAATCTATTATTTGGGTCTCGAATGATCTTTAATAGATCATCATGGTACGCAAAATATATCTTGGGTGATATATACTGGGCAGATTCATGATTCTGATCAGAGAACGGTGTTCTGGATTATAGAATAATGTATTATTTTTTAATGGTTTAATAATACGCCGGTATTTATAGTATTCTAATACGCCGGTATTTATAGTATTCTAATACGCCGATATTTATAGTATTCTAATACGCCGATATTTATAGTATTCTAATACGCCGGTATTTATAGTATTCTAATACGCCGGTATTTATAGTATTTAAAAATTAAATTTAATATATGATTGTAATCTATTGATATTCAAGCTATATTAGTGCATTTAGAATATAAGTACTACCAAAATTATAACTACATAATAACATTATTAATAATGTCAGATAAATCTACAAATAAAACCAGCAAAAATACAAACAATTCTAGTAACAGCGAAACTAAGTATGTAGATAATAGAAAGTTCGCTAAAAGAATATCTAGTTGTGCGTTTATTTGTCCATATTGTAATAATGTATCTATTCATACTTCTGATTGGTACGGAAGAGTAGAAGGTAGCAGACGCTGTCATTCATGTTTTGGTGATTTTCGTATTCCTGATAATGATGACTCCGTTGTCGGAAATCAAGGATAAAAATGTAATGAAATAAGTAGACTTCTAAAAATAAAACTTGTGATAAAATGATATGGAGAACAAAAATACAATTTCTGTTTTTTTTAAATTTGAAATTATTTTATTACATATTCTAAAATGTCTGACTCATCAAATAATTCTACTGACTTATCAAATAATTTATATGATACAAATTCTGTTGAAAATATTAAATCAGTAACACATATAACATTTAATCCATGCGACGTCAAAGTTCAATCATTTAAATCAAAACAAAAATATGTTTATAAAAAATCAGACAGATTTATTTGTGGAAGCGAAATAGGACCAAATTTCCGACCAAAAGGAAATGGTTTTGTAAAAAGTTTAATTAATGCATACAATCATCATCATAAATTAATTTTAAGACCAGATGATATTTGGATTGCAATTATGACTCAGTTTGCTATTTATATAAATAGATATGCAAAAGAATTGAGGAATAAAATTGTTGATTTTGAAGGCAAAGAAAAAATAACAGTTTATTCAAATGATACCCCTGAAAATAAAAGTACACAAGAACATTTGATGGAAGTATTTAGTAATAAAATCTCTGATAAAATTAAGGATAAAGAACTAAGAAATTGGGTTTTACCTGATTTTACCACAACTACTAAGAATGACAGAACTGTGGGTTCCATAATTTTAATGGCAGGCATGAAGTCGTATTTCGCATATGAAGAATGTTTTATGTGTGGATTTCCAGAAATTACATTACTTGGTTCTCCAGAAGACTGGATTAAAATCAGAAATAAGATTGATAAGTTATTAGAATATGATACACAAGATTATATGCATAAATGGCATGCAGTGCTGTCGCCAGTAATAGATCAATTTGTTCTAGCTGCAAATGGTAATGCTAATAAATCATTTTGGAATAAAGTATTTGTATATCACGATCCTCCTGGATCAGGAACTGTAATTATTACAGGATGGTTTAAAGTATTTTGTGCATTTGATGAAAATGGATGGAAATATGATAGTGAATTTTCTACAGGCGATATTACTTCAGGTATTGTACAGGCTCCTATTCATATTAATGATATGGGAATTGAATATGATGTTGTTGTTAGTGCTGGATCTAATGGATTCTATGTATTAAATAATAACACATTACAGCCGGCGTTGAATTGGGAGTTAATGAATACTACATCAGATGAAAAAATTGTATTAAGTAAATGGGAACAAAATATATATGATAATACAGACGATGATAAAAAAATAGAATTTATGAACAATGCCAGAAAGAACAGAAACGCAGAAGAGTTTATCTTAGATACGGGAATTGGAGAATTTGAAGAAGAAGATTTTTAAGTCTTATTATAAATTTGCATCGTTTCACATCTACAACAATAATTATCTTATACCTTCCAGAAGTTGATTATGGTTAAATATCAACAAAAGCGATGGGCGTAATTAGTAAGAAAAAATCTTATGAAAGCGGCTGATCGATGTGGATGTAGAGGAAACTTTACATACGCAGCAAAGTA
>JACCDR010920832.1_pt1 | contig 17580 bp, 24 predicted proteins | sample 7446431 | NCBI WGS metagenome assembly JACCDR01 (sample SAMN15323443, study PRJNA562643) | freshwater metagenome | isolation source: river surface water | place: USA:Blue River Watershed | collected 2017-08-17
ATGCTCATCCAAAGTGTACTTGTACCCTAATTTGTGCAAGCTCATATCCAGAAAAAACCCGAGCTCCCGGTTAATCTTGTTCGTGTCGTGTCTCACATCAATAGCATCGCTCTCGATCATGGCCATACACGCACAGATCTTTCTCACCTGGTCGATATTAAGGTTGACCCTGTTGTAGTTAGCAAACCTGTTCTTTCGAACATACGTTTTCAAAAGCGCTAATAATGCCTCCCAGATAATGGATTTCATGCGAGGCAATCCTTTCCAGTCCACAGTTAAGTCAGGAAGATTTGTAAGACCCAAGTCGGGTGGGTCGTCCGTTAGGAACCATGCCCGGTGTTGTTCCACCATGTGAACCATCCGTGTCGCGCGGCACGCGTCATCTTCGTATTCCAGGCGAAGAGGATTGCAAGAGATCTTGCCTTGGATGTCGAGCATTGAAAAAAAATTATTGGTCGGAGAACAAAAAAGTTGCTTAAAACGGAGGTTAATAATAAAGATCAAAATTAACAAAGTCTAGAACAAGTCGTTCTAACTCTCCAGGAATATTTCTCATGCGTCGAAGCACACATTTGCCGTGTATTTTCTCCGCCTTCCGATTTCGTTTTATCATCAGCGATATTCTATCATAAAACGGTTTAATCAAATCACGACGTTCATTCGAGGCAGAATATGCAGACATGAATGGCTTATCCGATAACATTTGGGGAAAATCTGAATAAGTACTTATTTTCGAGTCTATCAGTGCAATACTAATCAAATTAGTATTTTTTTCAATCGCCTCTTCAAGGCGACTAAAGCCGATATGACTAAATCCAGAGCACCCGATTATCAGAACGCGAATTGAAGAGTTTAATGCAAGAGCATCGGAGAGCAAAGAACACAGCCCATCTCCAATTTTTTGATCCGACACGTTCAGTATTCTAACACTCGTGTTTGATAGTAAAGCCATAAAGCACTCCATCCACTCAGAAGGGCTAAAGGTCACCCTAGACAAATCCAAATGACGAGGAGTCGAATTAGTTCTGATAGATTCGATTATTAATCGAGGATTATCTTCCATTTTTGATGTAGGTTAAACGTTTTCGTGTTCGATTTTCCACCAGTCGTGCTAACAAACGGGGTCACCACCCGTTTGATCACAAAAAATGGATACGTCCAAGATTAATGAAGAAGTGTACAAGTACATGTTCTTTCCGTTGAAAGAAAACATCCAATACTTTTGTATGATGTACTTTGGGAAGTGCCTTAGCACGCTTGATCCGGAATTCAATGGCCTTTTGTTTCCGCACGAAATGCTCCAAATGGTTATCAATGGATACAAGACGAACAACATGGGTCAGAAACTCATTGACCTACAATGCGATATGTTTGGTGTTGATACGAATGACTTACAACAAATATTTTACGGGTTTTACAATTGTATTCCAGACAGACCAGTGGAACAGAGCGAAATGACTTCCATGTTACTAAGCGGAGAAAATGCGTCTCTCATGCTAGATCCAATCGCGCGATCGCTTGATCACGCGGTCGACACGAACCAAGAGCATGTTCGCAAAAATGTCCATCTGGTGATCAACATGGCAAAGTCGATGAACTTGTTAGGATTCTCGTACAACTCCACCTTTTGTTATGCATTTGTAGACGAGAAAGAACTGAGAAGTATTGTTAGTTCGTACGATTGTCAACAAAAGCATCCCCCACTGTAATTTGAGTACTATGTGGTAAATAACTATTATTCACTGCTGCACTATCCACCGATCCGTTCGATCCCTGCGAATTGAACGCGTCCATCACCGCCGTCATCGCCGTAGCGGCCAGATCGTCCACGAAGTCCCTGTTCGACATTGATACTCGAGGTCCTGCACCCTGGATGGCGGCCTCGTTCCACCGATCGTTGTCGTTCATGAGCATGGCCGATCCTCCTGGCGCTACCACGGAGTTGAGCGGTTTGTCCGCAAGAGGGGCAAGACCTCGCATGGCCTCTTTCTGGCTCTCTGCTTTCTTTTCTTCGTCCTCTTTCTTTTGTTTCTCGAGGATCTCTTTGACCCGTTGACTCACCGCTGCGTCAATGAAGGCGACGACCGAGGGATCGGGCAAGAACGTATTGCGCTGTGCGTTCTGTTCGCCCTGAATATTGCCGTCCACTGGTTCGGCTGGCTCCTGGAGCATCTGAACACCGGTGCTGTACTGGGCCTGGTCTAAAAAGGCCTCGATCGAGGCAGGGTTCATCGCACCTGGCCTTTTGGTCTCCCCGAAGGCCCAGGTCGGAACGCTCGAGATCCCGGGGCAGTCCATGGGATGGCGGCATTCGACATACACGCTCTCGAAAAGATCCCTCGCAGGCGTGCCCTTTTTCCCGAACAACCTTCTTTGTTCGACCGTGCGAGGGCAACCGCTTTGCCCGTAGACGACGACTCCGGCGTTCTTGATCTTTTGTGCGAGTGCCATTGCGTCATTCGGATGCATGAGGTCTGGCATCTCGTCCTCTACGTCCCTACTATCCATGAGCTGCTTCGTGCGGTTACTTTTTGGCCCCGTGCCCACGATGTTGTCGATGTTCATGAACTCGGGCTTCTTGCTGCTGAGGCTCGCCAAGAAGCTACCGAGGCTTTGGTTCTTCGATCCGAACATCGAGAGGAGGATGAGAACGGCGAGGGCTAGCAGAACAACGCCCACGATCATTCGGGCGTAGATTTTTCCGTACATGAAACCACTTGACAAAGATGAACTAGTTACTTGCGACATGTTTTTAACTCTTATAAAGATATATTTTTTTCTCCATTTTTTTTGTTCACCCCATAATTTTCTTATTCACAATAAGAGCAGCCGTGTACGGCCACACGAGAGCCATCATCGTATATTCAATAAAGGTTGAACCCGGAAATTGAAAGATACATAACACATACACGATCATTAGATTTGTCAGATACAATTCTTCGAAGTTTTTGAACATTTTTAAATGAAAAAAAATAATTAAAAAAAAAGGATTGATTATACGTTTAAAACAAGTCGTGTTTTATTTTTCCATACTACAGTTTGTACGAACCATATAACGAGCAAAAATATCGTGGCGGACGTTAATACGAAAGCAAGAATATGAGGGCTTGTGTTTTGTACAATCACGCCAGTCGAAAAGTAACGGATCCGATTGGTATTTCGTAAACATTCATTTTCATTATGAAGAAGTATCACAACAGTGCCGTTTTCACGAGTAAAAAAGTCATGGGTTCCGTTGTATGAGGAATACACGACTTGTTCTTCGGCGTAAGGTATGAGATTTGGATAATAGAAATACATCCAGAGAATAATCACAAGTAGATCTCCGAACGCACACGGTATAAAACAAAATAAAACAAGTGAAACCTCCATTTCTCTTTGACTTTTTTTACAATCCACTCCAAGAAATACAGCGAACAAAATATAAATGATCAGAGATGACTGGTGACGGTGTATTTTCGGGAAATGTTTTCAGTCCTCTTTTTTAAGCACAGCAGTCGTGCTTGTATGTGAAAAAAAAGTTGACGGGCTGTTAAATAAATAGTATATATATACTTTTTTTTAACAGCCCGTCAACTTTTTAAGTCCAGCTTTAAGCACAAGATTGATTTTTTTGTACCCCGGATACAAGCACGAGTGAGAAACACAGCAGGATTTTTTGAATCTGATGTATGATGAATAATTACAATTCGTTACTGATAATAGGTATTTGTAATGAGTTTTAAAATTTAAAGATATTACACTTTTTACGAAATTTTCGATTTTTTATTTCAAAATTTTCTGAATACGAAAAAGCGTGGATACGACTAATACAAAATTGTGTTTTACTTAATTAAAAATTACATCTTCATTCTTCTGTGCTTCTTCATTGGAGCAGATGACCTGAATGGAGGATTCTTGTAGAGAAGAACGACGGAGAGGACGATAAGCGCGACGAGTGGAGTGAAGAAGATTCCCACTAACACGATGAAGATCACGAATCCTAAGCTCAATTGGTACTTTTGCAAGATGAAAGCAAGGATCGGGAACCCGAACAAGTAGAGCATCACGAAAACGAACAAATACTCCATGACGATCTCGCTGATGCTCTTGGATGCTGCTTGGAGAGTGGCAGCGGGACTGGAGGAAGCAGCGGCTGAAGTCGTGACGACTGCGACTGGGGATGGCTCTGGGGATGCACTGGTGGTGGGGACTGGGGAAGGCTCTGGTGACGCGGACATTCTTTTACAGGTAGAAGTAGAAAATCATTCGCGAAATATAAAATAAGTGCACAGAGGTAAGACAAATGGAGAATCACAGAAGCAGTAGTATAAGCACACACGGGACCGTGCAGTGGTCCCTGAGCGAGGAGCTAGACAGGATGGCCGCGTCGGAGAAGGCGCTCGGCGGGATGACGAAGTGGCGCAGCGAGCTGGCGAGCCAGTCGCGCCTGACCGAGTGCCCGAACGTGCTCAGCTTCGACTGCGGCATGAAGAACCTGAGCTACTGCCTGGTCGAGGACACCACGGACAGCGTTTCGAAGGAAAAGAGCAAGGCCGAGATCGCGATCGTGATCTGGGCCAAGGTGGACCTCAAGGCCACGGACATCCAAAGGGCCTGCGAGAACATGGTGCGCCATTTTGATAGCCGGGCCTGGATGATCCGCGCGGACGAGGTAGTCGTGGAGGGCCAGGTGCCGCAGAACATGGCCATGAAGGCCCTGAGCCACGGGATCCAGGTGTACTTTATCACCCGCACGACGACGATGTACATGACGGAGCTCTCGATGCACGAGCAGCGCCAGGAGCGCAAACTGAGTGCGAGCAAGCGCATGCCCTTCGAGTTCATCCGGCCGGGAGCCAAGTTCGACGCGCTACCGAGCTCGGTGACGCAGGAGTACGAGAGCGCCAACAGGGCCAGGGAGGAGGAGGCCCTAAAAAAGAAAAAGGGACGGCAGCGCCTCTCGGACGAGACCCCGAAGGAAAAGGCCGTGCGGCTCTGCGCGATCATATTGAAGCAGCGCTTCGGCACCGAGTCGAACGAGTACCACTTCTTCGTGCAGAACTGGGTCAAGGCCGACGATCTGGCGGACTGTTTTTTACAGGCCCACTACAAGATCATCGTGAACCGCGAGCGGCGCAAGAAGCGCAAGAACATCAAGGCCTTCATCATGGTGAACCTGGACGACGACGCGAGCACGGTGGCCTCCTCGGCCACGAGCTTCGCGCACCACAACAACGAGTCCATGATGCGGCTCGCGGACGCCGAGATGGACAGCCACATCGTGTTCTACGCGCCCCAGTACCGGGAGCACATCTTCGATTTGCGAGAGATCGAGTTCGCGCGGGCCAGGAAGATCCACAAGGTGCTGTACGAGGACCTGGCGTGCGACCACGGCGTCGTGGACGTGGAGTTCGTGGGCGTGGCGCCCTCCTCCGCTCAGCTGGAGTCGATGCTCATCTCGGAGTCGGACTCGGAGTCGTGCGTGCTTGTAGACGAGGCGTCGCTCTCCTGAAGGTCGAGCTCGTTCACCAGGCTGATGGAGGCGTTGACCCAGGAGAGCACCACCTCCTGGTGCTCTTTCGCGAGCGTTTTCACGCCCTGGATGTCGTCTACATCCAAAATAATTCCGTCCCGGATGCCCTGCAGCAGCACGGTCTCGAAGGAGCAGTCGGTGTGGTACCACTTCTCGATCAGTCGGGAAGAGTTGGGCGCTCGCACGAGGGCGGCCAGGCGCACCGTGTCTAGCGGGATCTTCTGGTTGCACATCCGGCAGGTGGACCTGTCCGTGCGCGCGTACTCGATCTTGAAGCCCTCGGTCGGTTCAGTCTCCATTTTTTTCAAGGCTATAAAAAATGGCGACCCTAAAAAATCTGTATCTACTTCATAATCAAATCAAACTCTCCACCTCGCTTGTGACAACATGCAAGTCCCTTGTTCCCAGTGCGGCGCGCGCACGGCCAGGCCGTACCGCGTAGCCGAAACCTCCATGGCGGACTCGACCGCCAGCGTGTCCCGGAGCTACTGCTCGCTCCAGTGCTACATGCAGCGCAAGTACGAGCTCTACATCTATCAGCGGTGCGGCATCGACCTCAGGTCCGGATACGTCATGCAGAAGGGCCGCATCAGCAACCTCGTCCCGAAGGGCATCACCTGGCTCCGGCGGTACCGCCAGCATGAGGCCAAGGCCAAGAAGATCGTGTTCTTCCGCTCGATCTGCAAGAACCGGGTGGCCTTCGCGAACGCCATGATCTTCTTCGGGGACCCCGAGGCCGAGTCGCTCAAGGCCGAGATGCTTTTTGAGAAGTGGGCCCCGAAGCTCCCGAACGTGCTGTCCATGCCCACTACCTACTCGGACTACGAGCTGAAGCGCAGACAACTCGCGAACGCGTTGTACAAACGTCGCGAGGCGGCGAAGAAGACTCGGCCCGAGTACGACGACGCCTCCACCATCGCCAGCGTTGACGACCGGTTCGGGCTCTTCCGTGAGGACGCACTCACGGTGCCCATTCGCGTGATCAACGAGCTCGAGCAGGCAGCAGATGAGGCTGCACAGTCTCGAATGGAAGAGCACGAGATGAACGCCGATGTCTCGTGGGCCGATGTAGAGTAATTTTTTAACGTAAAAAATACAAAAAAAATCTTTTTTTTTTAACATGAGTGTTGAAGTGAAAATTTATGCGCGTCACTCTCCCGCTGGATACGAAATTGATAAAATCGACGTGAACAACGGGGAGTTCGTCCTGGGCAGGTGGTCTCCAAGTGAGAGCTCCATGTGGATCCACACAGATGCGTTTGCATGGGGAATCCTTCAGTACCTGAACCAGAAAGTAAAAAAATACAACATCAGAGACTATGTTTTCATCGTATCTGCGCTCAATAATGATAGCGATACGTACATAAAAACTAAGCTCGACGGATACAAAAATTTCGTGTACTGAAGATTTTTATTTTCATAAAAGAATTCGTAAAAATGGAACCTATAGAAGTGAATCTCACACACCCTAGACCACCCCCATCACACGCCACTGAAATAATCAGAGACCACTGGAACTGGTACAGCGTTCACTACAAATACAGCCCGTTCTCGAAAGTACTACTAGCTGGAAATGGCACGCCGACGTTCGTATGGAAAGAAGGATTCGATAAATGTAGTTCTGGGTTTCGGCGGTATTGGGAGGAAAAGAGGGACACACTACTAAAAACCAATCTCGGACAGGCCGTCGTAATCGATGGGGACAAGATCACGCTATTTGAAGACGGCTTCGAAGCGACGACTTATGCCGACGAACAGAACCGTAACAAGATTGCACGTAACGAGGAGCCCACGGCGGACCTGTTCTTTATAGGGCATGAAATGAAGAGAGATTTTTTCGATTTATTTTAAATGTACATGTTAACGATTCTAACGAACGGTCGGGCGGTAAATCGTGGCTGGCTGATGCGCTGCGATGGTCACGCGAGGATACAGCCCGAACACCTCTTCATACGATAGCAGACGTACAGAGAACAAGAGCCTTCCAGTTCCGATCAGGCCTTTTGCTTCCTCTTTTGTTTCTGTAAAATACACCTCTGCCCGGAACTCACTGCAATATTTCTGACCCATGATCAGTAAAAACCCTTTTCCTTTCCTGTAAAATGTATGAAGAATATGCAAGTTCAATGAAGGATACTTCGTGATCAAGTGTTGTAGTGGAAGCTGAAGGTGCAGAGGGATCGAGTACTGCACGTCAGGAACGATCGTGTCCATTTTTTATGCGACCGTTCTTGTATTCGAAGCGTTCGATCAAAAAAATAAATCATGAGCGATTATATTTTCGTGACCTCGTACAGTGAGCGTGACAACAAAATTATGACCGTGTATACTAAAGACAATGAAATCAAGAAGCGTTTAGCTCGTACACCACAGTTGCTTAGATATGACGACACGTTCGAGGAGGTCGACGTGTTTGTGACGAAAGTGATGGACGTGATCTCAGAGGGGTTTGAGTTGAATGAAAAGAAAAACGTTTACATAAATAATAAGATTTTTAGGTGCTACGAGAGACGCAAGATTTGATTATAAATTTATGCATTTAAATTACATTCGATACCCACAGATTCCTCCAATCGTACTACTAGTGGAACACGACACGCGAGAGCACGTTTCAAAACACGAACACTGCTTCAAGGTCCGGTCAAATGAGAAGAACATGTGCTTCTTAGGGTCACTCAGCCAGCAGGCGTTCTGGCAGGCGACGTCGTCAGAAACAGTGGCGCTGACCACCAGAGAAGGCGACTCGCTGCACGCTCCTGGCTGGAGCTGCCCGCACTGCACGGCCGCACTTGCGCCTTCCCTGCAAGGGTACACGTCGTCTAGTGTGTACCGGTTCGTGCGCATCCCGGTGTGAGGGGTGCTCATGCTGCGAACCGGCGCGTTCTGCTCAAAGACTGCAGGGGTCTCGACGGGCACCACCGGCACGATGGGCGTCTTGTCCTTCTCGTACTTCGTGAGATCCTGGATGGCCACCGCGCCTTCGCGTCTGTACGCCTTGTACGAGTTGTACATCACGATCGCCCCTACCACTAGAATAAAAAATAAGAACAGCGCTATCTTCTTCCGGTCGTTCATTTAAAACTACGGCCATATAAAAGTTTATGGGAGTCCTATCAAAGACATGATCAGTCAAGACAGGAACCTACTCTTCGACCGGGCCTGGGAGCGGCCGGTCCAGCCCTTCTGCTTCTCGAAGCGAAGGAATTTTAATTTTTTCGAGCCCGCCTCTCCGCTCGAGATCGAGGGGGTAACGAAAAAAGTATGCAGAGGCCAGAACTGCGGCTGCCTCCTGCCGCTCTCGGAGTTCATGCGCAACCGCAATATGGCCGACGGCTACGACCTCTACTGCATCCGCTGCAACCAGCGCAAGCGCGCGGAGCGCATGAACAACAAGCCCTCCTTCGAGAGCGCCTTCTACTTCTCAGGCGACGCAAGCCACTTCGGCATCCCGGCCATAAACGACTCCTTCGTGAGTCCCTCCGCCAAGCCGCTGAGCTTCGACCCCGTGAGCGGCTTCCGCAAGGAGGCGATCCTGAACACCATCGAGCAGAAGATGACAGACGCGCGGCTCCGGTACAAGCAGAAGCTGCACGTCTGCAAGGACGAGATCTACGACAGGCTGTTCAACGGGAACTTTCATTGTCTGCGCTACAACTGCCGTCTGACCCCCGAGTGCTTCATGAACCACCACGTCCTGACCGTGCTTATAGACGGGGTCGACGTGGACCTCGTCGTCTCGGAGTGCATCTGCGCATCGGCCCTCGAGACCCAGGGCTACATCAACATCGAGGAGGAGTTCTCCCATGTTGCGATGGAGCGAGAGAAAGAGACGATCGAGATAGTGGATAATTCGGTGTTTTAGAGTTTATAATGCTCCTATGCGAGCGAATCCCTCCGGGGCGCGGTTCTCGCTGACGATCCCAGAACCGATGTTGATCGTCTGGTAGCCGGCGTTCATGTTGATCACGATCGATCGCGTGAGGTCCGAGTGGTTGAAGGACACCTCCCCTGCACCGACGTTCAACTCGCGAGGATTAGGTGGTTCATTTTGGTTGGCCTCTTCTGGGGCATTCTCGTCCTGGTCATTCGATCCACTACTGCTATTGTCGCTGTCTGATCCTTCAGGGAAAGATACAGGGTTGTTGATCGCATCCGTCAGCACGGCGAAGAATTGTCGCGAAAACTCCGCAGCTGGGATCTCAGTCCTGACGACCCGCTCAAGTCGTGGCGGCGGCGGGGGCACGTCCGAGTCGCTCTGCTCGTCGCCACTAGAGGTGGCCGACGAGTTCCTGCTTGGTGTGGGCGTCGACGGCATGGGCGGGCTCGACTGCTCGGAGTCCGCCGAGCGTGGCAGAGTAGGCCGGTCGAGGCCCGGAGCGCCCGGCTGGGCCGCGGACCAAGGCGCGTCGTCTGGCGGGTGTATCTGTGATACAAAGTTTGCTGCGTTGACGCTGAACACCGCACTCCGGTCCAGTGTGACCTGGGCCCACCCGAAAGGCTCGAACGGCGGAGGCGTCGCAAAATTTTTGAAGACCCACGCCTGAGGCTCCTCCTGCGTCGTTTGGTGCTTCGCGTAGACATGGCCAGCCCAAAGGGCCTTCACGAAGCTGCCTATGTTATCGTGTAGCGTTGGGCCCATTGGATTCTCACTTGGCATATGTTCGAATTGCGACTCTTCCATTTTTTTGTAAGCGAGTTTTTTTTATGACCATTAATTTTTGTTCGCCATGAAGAACACCATCGGCGTGTGCACCTACAATGTTCTCAGCTCTTCCTTGAGCAGTCATCGCTTCTTCCATCACTGTCAGTCCCCCAATGACGACACGAACCCGGAGAAGAGGCTTCTAAAGATCCTACACGCGATGTACGACCTCATCGAGGCAGAAAAAATCATCACCCTCCAGGAGGTATCTCTTGAATGGGAGTCGCGGTTCATCAGCTTCTTCGCACAGCACGACTACTACTACATCGGAAGAGGATACGGCCACAAGTACAACGGCTACATGGGCGTAGCCATCGCCTACCCCATTCGGAAGTTCTTCTTGCTCGACTGCAAGATCGTGAACGTTGCGGATACGAAGCCAGGCGATCCGAAAAAAAAGAGAGAGGACAACTCTTGGAAGGGATGGGTCCTTGACGCCGCCAAAAAGGCCACCAAAACCCTCACGAGCGTGTGGCCCTTGAGCAGCTTCTTCCAGGACGATCCGCTCGGCGACAAGGTCGCCTGGCAGGTGGCCCGAAGTCGAACGAACATGATGATCATGCTCAAGCTCAAGACCGTCGGGGTGATGCCGTCCAGGACCTACACCGTGGCCACATACCACATGCCCTGCATCTTCGACAAGCCCAAGGTGATGATGATCCACGCGGCCTTGGCCGTGCAGACTGTCCAGGACTACGCCCTTCTCACGGATGGCACCATTCTCACCGGTGATTTCAACTTCACACCGAGATCCCGGTGCTACGAGCTCGTGACAACCGGCAAGTGGACCATCACCGAGCTGTCCGGTGGCAGGGTGTACGATAAACTCACCTTCTCGGATGCGTCCATTTATCGAAACTTTGTCAACACGCCTCGCAACGCAGCGGATTGCTTGGAATACCCCGCCCAGGAGTACAAGGACGACCCGTGGGTGCCCTCGATTTCCATGGCCATGAAAAGCGCGTGCGCAATGATACTCGGGGAAGAGCCTCCGTTCACGAACTACAATTGGAGCGGGAACGGCGACAAAGCCTTCAAAGACACGCTAGACTACATCTTTGTGAGCCCGAACTTCAAATGCGTGAATATTAATGATACGGAATTGGACGAAGCACACGACGAATCAAAAAGAGTGGACTCCTTCCCATCCGAGAAGCAGCCCTCGGATCATATTTTACTATCGGTGGACTTAGTGGATAATAATTTTGTATAATCGTGCTTATAAACAGAGTTAAAAAATATTTTTTGGTCATTTAAAAAATGCGGACTCGATCAGGCTGGACGTCTGAAAAGAAGTACATCAATGGAAGATTAATATCGCGGTTTTGCAAAACGCACAAGATTACTCCACGGCAAATAAACCTAGGCTATTGCTACAAGTTCGCAGTGCTACTGCATAAGTTATACAATGCCGAATTGGCCGTGTGTAGGTGCGGGACTCACGCATGGACAATTATTAATGGCATGCATTATGATAGCGATAATCCAGATGGCAAACCAGGAAGTCTTTGTTATTGCAATCAATACTCCATCCGTGATTACTCTCTTTTTACGAAATGTTGGAATTCTGTAGGCCGATCTGGTCCAATCGATGAAATAAGTATTGATTCTTTGGCAAATAGAATTAAAAGTTGGAAGTTTTACAAACAATTAAATGCAAGGTTAGAGAAAAGAAGGAAAAAATAAGTTTTTAAATACATTTCACATCACACTATTGGATATTTGCTCCTCCATTCCCTGCCATACATTGTTTGCATCGCTTGTAATCAACACTTTTAAAACTTGATATTGGTTTTGTTTGATGGCAAGAATCACATTCACGTAATAGTTTATTTTTTACAAACACGTGTGGATCCTCTAGAACATTTGATGCAGTTCGGAAAATCATAACGTCCAAATTCGCCGATAGGAATAACCTTACCGTTGCATTCTTTTCCATTGCATGCTTTTTCTTTTGCATGTTTACATGTGTTACATGATGCGTTTTGTTTGTGAAACTCCACTCTAGGTTTATCCGTTTTACAAACAGTACAAACTCGACTAATATCTGTGTTATATGGCCGATGCTTCTTTTTATTTGTTTTGCTTGAGTCGAAAGAATCACTCATGTTATTTATTTTTCTTTATATAAAAAAAATTTGGAATGGATGGAGGCAAATTTTTTTGCTTAAATCTGAGTCGAATTGTTTGTAAACAAGATTTCACTTGAAAATGAGGATTTTGAGGGATTTTGTTCAATTTGTATTTTAAAACTGTTAAACAAATGTAAAAATAAACTGCACAACAAACCCCTTAATTGGCGTACTTTTTAGCACACATTCCACCCTGAATACGAACCACGTTAAAGGAGAGAGCGTAGATTGAGATGTTTGCGTCTCCGTAGGTGTCTCCGTTTGCGTCGAGGGATCGGAAAGTGAATTCGAGGGTGACGTTGTCGATTCGGGAAAGATTGACGCTACCAGTTGGGAACCATGCGTTAGGGTTATTGGCGAAGGAGTAGGTGTAGAGGTTCTTTCGTGGAGTTCGTGGCCAGTACATTGAGGATTGGACTGTTCGCCAGAAGAGTGGGCCTCGTGGCTTTTCTCGTTCTGCGCCGTTGAACTTAATAGTGGCGGTGACTAATGGGTCATCTCCGAGTCCTGGGGTGAGTTCCCAGTTGAAGTAGTCCTTGGCGTCGAGGTTGGCTTGGGTGAGGACGTACCACATGAAGGCGAGGCATGGGTGGTTGAAGATGACGGAGGCGGCGACTCGGCTTCCTTGGGATCCGGCGTTCTTGGTGTGGTAGTTGGAGACTTGGACGTTTCGGATCAAGTATTCGTGAGCGTTAGCTGCGAATAATCGTCGTTCGAGGGAGTCTAAGAAGGCGAACATTCCCATGATGTAAGCGGCGGTGATGTCTCCGTTGTTGGTGGCATGGAGGGTGGTATTGGCGGCGTTGGTGTAGACGATCAAGTCGTTCTTGGCTCGGAGTTGCAATCGGACCCGGATGTCGTGGTATTGGAGGGCGATGACTGGGAGCGCTTGGGACTTGGCCATGGTGAAGTAGAATGGCAACTTGATGTACATTCGGACGATGTCAGCGCCTGCAGTGGAGTAGTCGTTACCGTCCAAGGAGTAGGCGATCATTTGGCTGACGGTGTTACCTCGGAGAACCAACTCATTGACGTTGACGTCAGAGGTGGAGGTGAGCTCATGGAGGATTTCGAGGAAGTCTCCGGTCAATTGGTCGATGGAGTTGTTACCGATTTCGAGTGCAAGTTGTTGCAAAGCGGCATGTCCTGTGCTTGGTGTGAAGTACACGTTGTCGACCCCTGGGACGGCGAGTTCGAGGAGTTGTGTCTCGATTACAAGATACATGTCCGTTAAAAGGTCACCATTTCGGGAGATTTGGACTTGTCGTGATTGACCCCAGACTAGTTGTGGGATATCTTGGTCGATCGCTTCGATGGCGAAGTTAGACACTCGCTTGTAGGTTCTCTTGAAGAAAGAGGTTTCCGGGCTGATGGACAAGTGGCCATCTTGGACACCTTTCGATGCCATTTGTTGAAGTGTACCATTGGACATTTTTGACGGTTAGGATGAAAAAATAAAAGAGCGGTTTTAGTTGTGTTCGTATAATGGGCGGTGGAGAAGGTGAGACCGGAATTACATATGTGCAAATAAAAAAAAGTCATTTTTGTATAATAAGATTTTAATCTCTAGCTTTTCGTTTTTTGTAGTTTTCTTGCTCCTCGATGCTCTTGACTCGTGCCATTTCAGCAAGTTGAGTAAACATATCTTTCAATTTTTCTCGATCTTTTGGATCTACATTTTTGAAATACTCTTCATACATAAGAGTCAAATCTTCAACTTGCTGCGTCAAAAATTTAATGTGTTCGGTGGTGAACGCTGACGGGTCCATGTTCTTCAATGATATTCTTTCGTTCATTTCTTGTTGCATTTTGTCGAACTTTTTTTTCAAATCATCAATTTCCCCATCTTTTTTTTGTAGTTCGTTTTGCAGTTTTAAAACTTCATCTTTTTTTTGAGCAAGCTCTTCTATGCGTGCGACAATATCAGCTTCGACCTTTCCAAGTTTTTGTAAATTCTCGGTAAGTTGTTGATTTTTGGCCTCGAGTTGCTGGATTTTATTTGCTTTTTCAATGTTTGTTTGTCCAATAGTTTGATTGTCCACACGCACCGCTGCAAGTGTTTTCTCTAATTCGCTAACTTTTTGATTAATGTTGTCTGCACTTTTTGATTTTTTTTCCTGTTCTTCATTTAATGCTTTTACTCTGCCACTAAGTTCGTTGATTTGCCTGTTTTTTTCTTGTATCTCTGCAGTCTTGGATTTCACTGCCTCTTCTTTTTCGTTGATCGAACTAGCTTCTATTGTTTTTTTTTGTTCTTCTAACTTCTTCACTTGTTCTTGCAATCCATTGACTTTTTCCGTTAGCGTTTTTTCCGCTTCAAAGCGCGTATTTATCGCATTGTTAATATCAAGAGCTTCTTTTTGCAATTTTTCCATTTTAGCAACCATGTCTTCCTTCTCTTTTTGTAGTTTTTCTTCTACTGCTTTCTTTTCCTCTGCGAGTTTTAGTAATCGAGAATTCAAATCATCGCGTTCAGAAGTAAGGTTTTCTACCTCAAGATTATTCGTCTTCAATTCGTCTTCGTATTGGCGCTCGAGAGAAGATTTACTGCGTTTTAGAGTGGAATACATGATATCCCAATTTCCTTCAATCGCTTTCAGATCTTTTTTGGCGCTTCGTTTCATGAAAAACATCGTGCCAAGGAGTAAGAGCAACAAGACCCCGCTCACGATTAACACAATCCATGTATATGAAGCAGTTTCTTCATAACCTTCGGGTACTGGAACAATCACCGTGAAAATTGTATCCTCTTTTGGCTTTTCTTCTGGCGTAGAAGGAGATACCGTAACATCGGTACTAACACTTTTCCTCCTCACGAATGCTAAGATTACCAGCACGAGTGTTATTAACATTGCAGCAACGACAATCATAGTCAATACCCGTTTCAGCGGAACGACAAAGTAGTTTTCGTAACGACCGAAGAAAATATGATACGCCCATAGTCGTGCTTGGATTTCTTTTACCAAGGCCTGATGTTTTTTTATGATCTTGTGCTTATACATGACTTTAAATATACACCATAAATTTTCTACACCACCGAAAAACAATATGGCTTCTCGCTTCTCTCAAAGACAATCAATCATTGATAATTCAAGTGCAAAGAAGGCGGAACAAGTAGAGTTACTGGTGAATGCGTTTTACACAGAGTTAAACCAAAAATTGGATTCTCATGCACACAAGCGCGTCTTGTACCCATCAGACGTTGTAGTGGATGTGATTCCAACCAGTGTTGATGGATTGGAGGCGAGTATGATTAACCTCGATACATTGACGGAGGCACGTGATATGATTATCAATGGGTTCATCGAGTATCAGATCCAAAACGGATACCCTAAAGAACGATACGCAGAGCGGGAAAACATCAATGAGACGATCAAACTGCGAGCGAGCAGCCTTGAGCACAATTATTTGTCTTTTACGATCAATATTTAATGTATTAAAGAATAAACAGTAAAGCATGCACTGGTCAACGATTATCAAGATTATCATTGCTATCGGGCTTATAGCAGGTATCTCATACTTTTCTATCGAGATATGGCGGTACAATCAGAAAAAGGAAGGCGCTACCGCGTCGGTAACAGACGAAACAATCCCGAAAATCATCACAGAGCTTAACGATTTGCAGAACGCGAAGAAAAGCGAAGTGGAGGTCAAAGTGGCCGACATCTTGCCCCCGAAGAACTTCGTGTATCCCCAGAAAAAGGACGCCATCGTGCAAGTGCCTATCTGGCGAGGGCGTATCGGAGCGAGCGGCCAGTACGGCACGACATGCCGTCACGACCACGAGTGCCCGAAGAACACCACGTGCAACAAGCAAGGCTACTGCATCCCGATTTTCAACCTCTTCGAGGCCGACTCGTACAACGAAATCATGGGAAGAGGACGATCGGGCGAAGAAGAGAACAGCGTGAAACTCGTGTCCTCTCGTTGAGCAAAAAAAAGGTGTCCTAGTTTTTTTGTGTTATAAACAGTTTTCATGTTCCATTGCCGCTCTACAGCAAACAATGTCGAACACCCCCGGGGAAGATTCTTCGTGGCGCTTCCAGCAAGTTCCGAACGATTTGGTTAGCTCGCCTCGTTGTCTTTGCCTGCTTCCGAAGGTGTTCATTGCGATTAAAATTTCGGTAATTTCGTTTTTCATCTAGTGTTTGAAAACGAGTTTTGCTCATTTTCCTAGGACAAGAAGAAGATGAAAATATTTTGTATATAAGTAAAAAATTTAAAAAATGAAAAAGACAAAAAGGTATCTCAGTGTTTTTGTGTGGGGCCTATTTGATTAAAGACCTAAAGGCATTCATGGTCGAACGAATATATCATATTTCATATTAGTTTTTGAACTTGCGCTCCTGAGACGAAAGGAGATGAAAATATTTATTATATAAGAAGCGACAAAAAAAATGCATGCATACACGACCTTCATGCAGCTAAACACGATGGCCATCAAGGGCAAGATGAAGCCGTGTGATTTTCAGCAACTCTTGAACACCTGCAGTGGTCTAGGCCCGTCGTTTCCTCAGGTTCCTGTCGGATTTGCAAGTCCAGAGTCTCTGACGACGTATATAAAATTTCATCTCACAGACAAAGGGAATGGGAGATTGGGTACAGACGGAGTATATCCCTTTGCGTTCCAGATGTGCGAGCACAGTATAGGAGGAGTGGTGAAGTTAGACGCCCCTCCTTCGTTCAACTACTCGTACTCGATCACACGCCATCTCTTCGACAAGGCCGTATCGAAGCCCCTGCGTGATCAGAACTCGCTCCGATTCCTGAGCGGGGCATTTACTTCGCGAGCAGGATTATTCAAGGTGTGCAGCGATCACATAGGAGTTCTCTTCGTGCACGAGAACAAGAAGCTGATGAACAGCCTGTGTGCGAATCTGTGCGACACGAAGATTCCTTTCTACTTCACAGAGACTAGCGTACTCATCGAGGGGGAAATGGAAGCGAAACGGTTTATTCACGGCATCCATTCGAAGATACTGTGCCCTGTGAAGAGAGAGATAGCAATCATGATCATAACGGGATACTCAGTAGAACAAATCGTCGCACGTGCCAAGGCCATGGGTTGTAATGACATCGTAACGGCTGAATCGGATATAAGCACGCGTAGTAGTGACCACCCAATTCCTGTAAATACTTTATAATGACGTCCGTTAACGAACACGACTTCTTCCTCTCATGCGAAGAGTCCAGCAACAAGATCTATAACATCGCGTACTGGTTCTCTTTGA
>JACCDR010137807.1_pt1 | contig 17578 bp, 15 predicted proteins | sample 7446431 | NCBI WGS metagenome assembly JACCDR01 (sample SAMN15323443, study PRJNA562643) | freshwater metagenome | isolation source: river surface water | place: USA:Blue River Watershed | collected 2017-08-17
CCCACCATTCGAAATCGTAGAAATAATAGGTAAAGTTAGTGTTTTATTGGTCAATGTGTCCACAGTATCACGGCCCACAAGTGTGGTGGTCGCAGTCGGTAGTGTGATGGTACCACCGTTAGTGATCGCTGGGCTAGATATGGTGGGGCTAGTAAGGGTCTTATTGCTCATTGTTTGGGTACTGTTTGTATCAATCACATTGCCCTTATAAACGAGAGTTGTGCCTTGTAGTCCAAGCATGTTCACCACTGAATTATCATTGCCAATACCAGTACTCAATATCCGCAGTCTTTCAGTGTTACTAGTGCCAATGCGATAGTCCCTAGCAGTGAACCCCCACGTATATGTGTCGCCCGCGGTCTCATTAGTGCCCACATCGAAAATATCAGTCCCATTATGCTGAAATAATAGATCATTACCTGCTGTTGTCCCAGTCTGATTGATGATAATCGGGTGAGCTCCCCCAGTTGTTATTGTGAGGCGCCCTGTAAGCCCAAGACCCGCGAAGGTTGGAGTTGAACTCGACCCAGTACTTTGATCAAAAATCGTATTGATATCGACCCCATTTACTTGGATCGTATTCATTGTACTGTCTATAGTTTTATTAGTCAATGTATCAGTGGTCCCAGTGCCCACCAGTGTAGTGGTTGCAGTCGGTAGTGTGAGTGTCCCACCATTCGAAATCGTGGAAATGATAGGTAAAGTTAGTGTTTTATTAGTCAATGTGTCCACAGTATCGCGACCCACTAGTGTGGTGGTGGCAGTAGGTAGTGTGATGGTGCCACCTCCATTCGAAATCGTAGAAATGATAGGTAAAGTTAGTGTCTTATTGGTGAGAGTCTGCGTAAAGGTCTCGAGCACAACGTTGTCACTAGCGTTGGGGAATGCAATAGTACGGTTCACACTCTGCGCGAACTGCAGCGTTGTAGTGGTGTTGTCTACTGCCCCTGTCATGTCGACTGCAAGTGCGCGAGGGTTGGTGTTTGAGTTCGCAAACCTACAGTTGGCAGTCAGTAAGGTCTTGTTGCTCAGTGTATCAGTAGTCCCAGTACCCACCAATGTAGTGGTCGCAGTAGGTAGTGTGATAGTGCCCCCATTCGAAATCGTAGAAATAATGGGTAAAGTTAGTGTTTTATTGGTCAATGTGTCCACGGTATCGCGGCCCACAAGTGTAGTGGTTGCAGTAGGTAGTGTGATGGTGCCCCCATTCGAAATCGTAGAGATCACTGCCCCAATGAGTGTTTTATTGGTTAATGTATCCGTAGTGTCCCGGCCAACAAGCGTGGCGGTTACGCTCGGTATTGTTATAGCGGCCCCACCGTTTGATATCGTTGCAATAATGGGTGATGTTAAGGTCTTGTTAGTGAGAGTCTGTGAACTGCTAGTATCAACAATATTATCCCTATATATTAGTGTTGTGCCTTGTATACCCAATAAGTGTGTAGTAGTGTTATCACGTCCAACACCAGTGCCCAGAATGCGTAATCTTTCAGTATCATTGGTACCAATGCGATAGTCTCTTGCAGTGAACCCCCACGTATATGTGTCGCCCGCAGTCTCATTGGTGCCCACCCCAAACAATGGTGTTCCCCCCAACTGAAATAGCAAGTCGCTATGCAAAGGTGCCCCTAGTTGATTGATAATTATGGGGTGATTGGATGATGTATTCAATGTTAATCGATCACTTAGAGTGATGTCTGCGAACGACGGACTCGAACCAGTGCGCACATCTTGCCCCACTAAGGACGTAATATTAACGCCACCAATCAATATGTTATTGCTATCAGCAGTATTAATGGTCTTGTTAGTGAAGGTTTGAGTGCTGCTCGCGTCTAAAAAGTTATTTTTTATATGCACGACGCCATCACCATCCACCCCCAATATATTCACCATAGTATTATCTACAGTGGTAGTGGGAAGACTGAGTGAGGTATGTATAGATACATCAGAAGACGATACTCGCAGCTGTGCAGGCCCCGTCCCTACACCTATATTGACCTTTTGAAGGGTATCCAAGTTACGCACGTTGATGTCTCCTGTAGTGGCGGATGTAAACCATGCACCATTGCTCCCGGAGTAACCAAAATCACCTTTTCCCTCGAATGAAAACGATGTATTACCACTCACTGTGATGTATACACCATCGCCGGATATAACATTGATACGTCCCGAGGTATCAATACGTGCCCTCGCCGCACCACCTGCCCCTAAATGCAGACCTACCATTGACGTAATGTAGCTAATATTAGTACTTTGATCATGCCCTACACGTAGTTTATTTACTCCCCCGCTAGCAATCGTGATCCCATTGAGTGTCTTTGCGTTGTCAATCGCTTGGTTAATAGTGACCGCGGCAGTCTCACTCGTAAGTATAGATAGTCCACTAGTAAGATCGAGACTAGTAAACATAGGTGATGCACTTGCTCTTACGTCTTGCCCAACAATATTATTGAGGCTCACACCACCAACTGTAAGTGTATTTACGTCGCTATCAATAGTTTTACCAGTAAGTACATCGACTGTGTCGCGCCCTATGAGTGCCGCATTAGCATTGGGTAACACATATGTTCTGCTCGCGGTGAGCCCGGTGGTGTCAAGTATAGCCGCTATACCTGATGATGTTTTCCACGAGAGATGGCCCGCGCTGTCCGCGAATAGCCGCAAGTTATCAGGTGCCGGGTCATTAGCGGGCCCCGAAGTGTGATATATAAGGTCAACATCACTCTGAGTTTGTGCCTCAGTAATGTAATTAACTATAGTTGTACCACCCATATTGATGCGTCCGGTGGCTGATTTAAGGATCAGATCCCCAGACTCCGTGGTGATTGGCTGTGTTAATCGTAACTCAGTTTGCACCTTGCCAGCAAGCCACACGTCCCCCGCATATATTTGGTCGGCTCGTATCTTGGGCAAATTCATGCCCGAGATGACCGGTTTAGAGTTTTTCACGTTAGTCCCATATGTTTTGTTCACCAACTGAGTTAATTGTAGATCGACAGTATCACCCATTGGCTATATACGTACACTGAGAAAAAAAAGATTACTTTGCCTATCTTCACAGTGCATTCAGTGAGATGTAATCATCATGATTACCACGTGTTTAGGGCCACGCGCGTCCATGTATTCGTATCAATGCAAATATATAGATAAGCTTGACCGCCATCAACACCCCAACACCACTGACCTGCGAACCCCTGCGCATTGCTTGATCCGGGTACTCGCGGGGTACACAGTCTGAAGGAGTCCCCCTTACAAGAAATGTACCAGTTAAATGATGTATTGCATGCATCGCCATATGGCTCATTCGTCGAACATACTTGACCGTCTGTGATTGACATGATTACTGATGGGTGGATACATATCTATACCCCTGTTTCTAACATATATGATGGTGATTTTTTTGCTCTCGAGTGGCCCACTCGAGCATCATCTATCACATGATAGTGAAGAATGAGCTTTCATCATGTGCATAACAAGAGTCCGCCGCATAATTCTCACGACTCATCATATATCTCAGCATATGCTATCCATCGTATAGTATTCGCGGCTATACCAGTGATGCGTACTCCCACAATACCACCACCTTGATCAGTAATCGTGAGATTGGAAGGAAAAGTATTGGATGATAATGAACTAGTTTGCGCAATATCCATGGACCCCCCAGTTGTAGTAATCCTAACTATAACCCTATGTCCCACACTCCCATTGAGATTAGCACCGGCCGAACAGAAGGCCATTACATATACTACCATTATCCTCGTAACATTTGACGGCATTGGTATTGTAGTAGTTACTATCCGTGCGAAGTTCCCATCGGTAGTAGTAATTGCGCCATGTATTGTAGTAATTTTACTACCAAACTCACTAAAAGACCCCACAGTACTGAATGTATTGAATGTCGGTGATGCACTGGTTCTCACATCTTGCCCGATGAGTGACCCCACGGCAACACCACCAATCCGCACAGTGTTAGAAGCGGAATCAATGGTTTTATTGGTAAATACTTGCGAACTACTGGTGTCAGCCACTGTTGTCTTATATACTAGAGTAGCAGCACCTTGCAGTCCAAGTACATTAATAGTCGTATTGTCGGTAGATATTCCACTACTTAAGAGCTTTACACGCTCTATACTATTGGTTCTTATACCATAGTCACGGGCCGCAGGTACCCATGTGTAGATCTCATTGGAGGTCTCATTGGTACCGATGCTGAATACATTCACTCCACTACGCTGAAACATGACGTCATTACCAGTAGTACTACTGGATTGATTAATAGTAACAGGGTGAGTTGCTCCTGTATCCATGCTCAATCGCCCTGTTAGCCCAAGACTCACGAATGCAGGCGATGCACCGGTCCTTACGTCCTGCCCGATAAGTGACCCCACCGCAACACCACCTATCCGCACAGTGTTAGAAGCGCTATCAATGATTTTATTGGTGAGCTCTTGGGTTGCATCGGTGCCCACTATCTCACTGTCGGCATCCGGCAAGGTGAATGTACGATTGGCGCTCAGGCCACTTGAATCTAGCCGCGATATTATACCTGAGGGTGCTTTCCAAGCTAACAATCCGCCACTGTTAGCATATATTCGCAGTGTATTACTCATTGGTGGGTCGGGGCTAACACCTTGATATGTGAGGTCTACGAAGTTCTGAGGTGGGGTCGTGTAGTTTGCGAATGATGCGCCGCCGAAGTCAATACGTCCAGTCGTAGCAGTAAGTACGAGATCACCACTCTCAGTAGTCAGTTCATGCATCAGACGTAGCGGGGTCTGCACGCTACCGTATATTTGTATGTTAGTCGTATGTAAGCCGCCTACCTGTATCTTAGGGATAACAGCACCAGTCACACGCGGAGTAGCATTAGTGATGCCTATCCCATAGCTTGCGTTGATGGCACTCGTGAGTCGATAGTCAAGATCGTCAACAGCTAGTGTATTGCGTATCATAATACCTAGTCTATATATAGCCCCCAACATATAAAACACAGTGTGAAGTGGCGTAATTACTCGATCAAGACGCGAGCATTTGAGGTCCATCGTATTGTATTCGAGGCGATACCTGTGCTTTGTACGTTGATAGTTGATCCACTGGCATTGGCCCCGTACCCAGTCGCGAAGGAATTGGAAAATAAGTTACTAATGATAGAAATGGTCAATGTTCCAGCTACATTAATCACCTTTACGAGCATTCGCTGACCGCATGAAAGCCCTGCGTTTGCCCCCGCAGTACAGTATGCATTGAGCACGAGATATAAAAAGGTCACTGTATTACTGCTTGTGGCTATCGTGTTTAACGTAACGGTTGATGCATCAGTAGTCGTAGCAGTGCCCCTAGTAGTGAATATCTTACCACCAAATTGACTACTGCCAGTAGTACTAGATATGCTTTGGAACGTGGGCGACGCACTGATTCTCACATCTTGCCCCACTAGTGTAGTAATGTCAACACCACCAACACGGATAGTGTTCGGGCCCGCAGTATCAATGGTTTTATTGGTAAATGTTTGCGAGGTACTTGCATCGGCCAAGTTGTTTTTGAACACGAGTGTCGTACCTTGGAGGCCGAGTACACTGGTAATTGAGTTATCATTAGCGATACCGGTGCTCAATATACGTAGCCTTTCCGTGTTATTGGTGCCTATTTTATAGTCCCTTGCAGTGAACCCCCATGTGTATGTCTCGTTGGTAGTCTCGTTAGTACCAACAGCAAAGATATCACTCCCGGTCTTCTGGAATAGGATATCATTGCTTGTAGTACTTGATGATTGGTTTATAATTATAGGGTGGAAGGTCGCGGTATTTAATGTTAATTGACCAGTCAACCCAAGACCCACAAACGTGGGTGATGCACTGGTTCTCACATCTTGCCCCACTAGTGTAGTAATGTCAACACCACCAACACGGATAGTGTTCGGGCCCGCAGTATCAATGGTTTTATTGGAGAGCGTTTGGGCCGCATCAGTACCTACAATCGTCGTTGTAACGTTGGGGAGTGTAAATGTTCTATTAGCTGTGAGAGCACTATTGTTGAGTGTGGCAGTCACACCTGTAGATGATTTCCATGATAATTGCCCACTTCCATCCACATATACACGCAAGACGCTCGCGGATGGGTCAGCAGGAGCGGGACTCTGATAGTATAGATCAAGGAGTGTCTGTGAAGGAGCGGCGTAGTTAATAATACTTGACCCACTCATATTAATACTACCACTGGCCGACGACAACATGAGATCGCCCGAGGTAGTCATTATGGGTTGCGTGAGACGTAGTGGAGTTTGCACACTACCTGCAACCCATACATCAGTAGTATATGTATTGGTTACACGCATCTTAGGTATGACAGCCCCAGTCACACGTGGGGTGGCGTTAGTAATGCCTATACCATAGCTAGTATTGACTGCGCGAGTCAGTTGAAGATCGACAGTATCGCCCATGTGGCACTATACTTCCGGCGACATCTTATGTATGCGCCATAATGTACACAGATCTACATGTTGGGCCACCATTGAACACTCATATTTAAGTCTATACATGAGATATATATGGGTATATAGTTACAGTTATGAAGCAGCAAAGGGGTATATTCACTATCGCAAAGGAGTTTAATCTACTCACGTGGGACCTCATCACTATGATCGAGCGGAAATCTCGCAGTGAGATAGAAATGGCCAACCTGGACAGACTCAAGAAGCGTGTATCGCTACTCAAATCTACAGTGGGTGACATCGCACCAATACAATTAGCCGCGCCATTCTTCATTAATTTCTCGGAGAACATCCTCAATCCCGATGCTGCGGAACGCGATAGGTTCTTTATGGACATAGACGCGCGCGCTGAATACATAAAATATAGTGGTGCCATACATAAGCAAGATGAGTTTGCTTTCGAGCTCTCTGACTCAATGAGAGTACATTATAAGAATACCAATGCACAAGAGCGCAATGATATCTATAATAAGGTAGTCTCCATGCTACGATGTGTTGCTGAGTACAAGATGATCGCAGGATGAAGGCCATGTATGAGGCCTAAAACACATGTTGGAGATGCTAAAAACATAGATATATACAACTATAAATGCGTAAAGTGAAGGTTAAGAAAGTCAAAGTTGCCCTCGCTGGGGGCGACTCGGATCTCGCCGAGATGTTCAACCAGATGCTCGGGACCGGTACAGCTAATATACCTATAGCATACCCCCGATATAAGAGAATGCGTACTTTATGTGAGCAACTAACCAAGTTGTTTGGGCTACTCAGTGACTCACCATTCATGCGAACATGTCATGAGTTTTCGACCCAAGCAGGGCAAATACAGCAGTTTTGTATGCACGCCCGTAGCAAGATTATAGAGCTATTCAATGAAGACTTGGACGGTGAGGGCGTTATAGAAGCACTCACTGAGGAGCGTAAGAAGGACTTCACTGCGCGCTATGAAGCAGCCAAGAAGTCAGACCTGGTGAAGACGTACGTAATATTATGTGACCGCCTCGTGCCCTATAGGAAGCACTTCGCAGACCTAAATAGCCTCAATCATAGATTCATCACTGCGATGCCCGGTGTCGAATGGGCCCCATTCCCTTTCACCACGCTCAACATCAAACATATATTTATACTGCCTGGTGTCGGTGAGAACACCATAACGTTCTTTATGACTATACTCCACAAGGCCTATGTATTGAGTCGTGCACTGTATGAAGAGCTCCAATCCCCAGATATCGACATCGACCGTATGTCCGACATCATCATGAGCAGCATCAACGATGCACAGAAGTGCCCTGAACTCAGCCGCTGTAAGGAGGCATTTCATAAGATTAGAGAGTCCATAGGTCTGCTGCGCAACCGCTTGCCAGGGTACTATAGAGACTCACTGGCGACGGGTGATAACACCATCATAATGCAGCACTTCATCATAGATGTGAGCAGTGAAACAAAAGCCAGCCCTACTGTCATACGTCAGTTCGGTGTTATCGCTGATTACTATCGCAAAGCCGGTAAGGACCAGATCACTAACCCCAAGATCAAGATGTTATTTGACAAGATCAATGAATCTTTCAAAGAAATTGAGAAAGGCACTACTAATCTAGTTAATATACGTGAAGATGATGCATCGGCCTCACACTGCAATAACGATGATGCACCTCCACCAGTTGTATTGACGAGCCCCGCGGCCCTTAGTATTGATGATCTACGCTCACTCATCGATGCTCTACCTGATGAAGATGATATCTCTGATGAGGACTTCGACGCAACCGATGAGAAAGACTCCGACCCCATCACATGAAGACACAATCATACCTATGGCGGTACTTGTGACATCGCTGCATACGCACAGTATGTAATCCAACACAAGCAAAAAAATAGTAAGTAGGCCATGCTATGAAGCTCTATTGGGGACATATCGGCCAAATGTAACACAGTAAACACACCATTCGATGGTAGATATATTACATTTCTTCGCTCCTTTCAATACCTCGCACATCAGCGAACTACATCCACAACACCTTGATACTCGACCGCTGTGCGCAGCAAAACACACCATACAATAGCTCTTGTCGCAGAATATACACTTATTGACTGTATAGAAGGCAACAGCTCCACTACAGCCAGAGCACTGCGTATAAATGTAATATTGATTCATTGTTATACACGTAATAATACTCAATAGACCCCATGAAATCAATTTTTAATGGGTTGCGATGTACCAGAGGCGCACATTCATGCGTACTCCGTAAACATCCCCATAAGATCTTTATTACTGGCCGACTCCTCCTTCTTTTTTGACCTCGGGCCCATTATACTATCCCCACTAGTAGTATAGAGAGATGCATACATTACTGATAGTATTGACCTGTATAATGATCATTGTGGTGATCATATTGGCTGATAGTCTGACAACAGCTATGCTAATCGTGTCACTTATGGCCAATTTTCTTGTAATTAGCTCACAGTTCAATAAGCTGCATAAGGGCAGCCTTGATATAGGCATCAAAGAATGGGACAAACCTCCCGTCACAACGCAACCAAGTCCCACCGGTGGCGAAGATATGCCCCCACCTGAGCCCTTGAGCGATGAACAGCAGAATATATATGGTCCATTCTATGAGATGTGGGATGCATATAGGACTGTAGATGGAGGTATTCCCAACAAACCTCAGTTATATGTGCACGATGGAAGCTGCGATCGGGGGTACGATATGGACAGTGCCAACGCATATATTGCTCAACAAAGGTCTAGAGATAAACGTGCTTTAGATGGTTGGGCAGTGAAGGATGCTAATTATTATAGACATCACTTCGGTGGTGAGCTTGCGGCCGAAGAGAGTAAGCCGTGGTGGTCGCGTAATGAATACTAGGCGGACCGACCCTCCACACTACACAATGGACCCCATTTCGCCTTAAATATACTATGTAATGCCATGTATATAGGTATATACACAATACCATGTCCTATGAGAGAGCCCCATATGCCAATGTCAACCGAAACCAGTCGAGGTGCGGTCAAATAAACACACATGAGCTAATGAAGCGCGAGATATATAAACAGGGGTATGATAGTGATACTAACTTTAGGATCACAAACCCCCCGATACTGGGTAATAGCATCATTGATGAGAATGCTCCGCCCCCCGAAGTAGGCTTTGAAGATGTATATCTAATGTTCGACTCCACGCAGCGGACCGGCACGAGCGACTACTCAAGCGGTGAAATATCATGGAGTATACCGGTATTGAATAACTCAGTGGATGTAAAAAACTGTGTAGCGATACGTCTGTTGCCCTTCTACTTCCCCAATATATACACGGCCACTACTGCCCCGGACTACTTTTATTATCTGCGGGCCTTCATTGAGATCCAAAACCTACCCTCAACACAATCAATACTGGGCCCTAAGAACAATAAATTCCACTTCGTGTGTGATGTGCAGAACACCAGTGGTCAATCTGTACTATTGGTTCCACTCAATGATACCTTTTACTTTAAGCAACCACTGACTTCGCTGTCTGATTTTCAAGTGAGATTCCTTGTTCCCCCCACCACTTCACTACCATCGAACTTCAAGCGCATACCCATACCTAAAGACACATTAACAGTGCAATCACTGACTACTGGGGGTTTCGGTTATAATCCTATACGTTTTCAAGTAACTGGTGGAGACACTACATCCGCACTCGGACTCATAGGTAGTATGGGTGTACCTGGTCTTGCGGTCGTTATCACAGACTATGCATCCAACGACAGTGCAATTAATCAAGCTGTAAATAACCCGTTAGGTGTGTTCGTGACCACCGTCTTAAGCTCGACTACGTTCGAGATCGCAGGTATTAATGCTACAACAGTGACGGGACCATACACTGCTACGATGTTTATAATGAAGAACCGCATTGAACTTGACGTGCGATTCACGTCCGTGAAGAACCAGGTGACCAACCACATGGATATCAACCACGACTGACCGAGTACATGCGCGCCCTCATCCGTGTATTTTTTTTTGGTCAAATAACACCCATCATGACTCATCATAACCCATTAAAAAGACTCCCGCGTGGTTATAAATACACCATGGAGTCACCAAATAATATATACACAGGAGGAGATATATCAGTGTATGCTAGCCTCAATCTACCCCCAGGGTTTTGGACACAGTGTTGGAAGTGCAATAGTATGAGCCCACTAATGACATTCATTACAGTGACTACCCATGATTTCTCACTTCCTGTGCGTGAGATGAAAGCCCTTGCGCGCACATGTAAGTGGTTCTTCGGTGCCATACAGTGCACTTTGATGAAATACAAGCAGTTACGGCTCAAGTGGGAGCCAATCATAGCAAAAAAACTGAAGCCATACCTCATATACAGGCAACATCCATTCACGTACACTGGTGTGTGTAGTAAGGCAATCGCTATAAATGACGATATGGTTGCGTCTCACCACTATGGTCTCTGTCCTCTTGACGATGTGCACCAGCAGCGATTTACAGATATTGAGCTCGCAGGGACACGTTATTCATTGGTAGATGTGGGGTTCTATACACGTACTCCTGTGCCACTTCGCGTGTTTTTACACGTAGCCGATGTCCCCGTATTCAGCATTGTGGTACATGAGAGTGATTATATAGACCGCGGAATACTCACCCCTCGAGTGATGGCCGCATACACTGCACAGTATGGTCATGATATTGTTAATTGGCCTGGGCGTTACTACGTGAAACTGCGAGCTCCAACCATGTTCAATCCGATACCATTGGGCCCACCTTTTGTTTCAATGAATCGTGTGTATATATCTGTCACCCCCCTTGATGTGCCCTTTGAGTGCGTTGTTCCACCCCCCGACTTCGCGTTTATCCTCGCGCATATCACGACGGTCATCATGCACCTCAGAACTGTTGACATGGCAGCTTACCCATGGAATGACTATGGGGTCCTGTTCGCTGGGTACATAAACGCATATATCCACTCATGTCCGTTAACTTTACATCTCAGCGGGGTTATACAGTGAAATACATATTTATGTAGTTGATGCAGGGGGCGATTGAGTACGTGCATTTATGGCCTCGATTACTGCGCCGTATCGTTTGTCGGACTCCCTAAGCGCACGATATCCACCTATCTCTGGGTCCAGCACGAACACCTTATAGTCATATATACTGGCCTTATCGGGTGTAAAATAATACACTGTGCCGTCTAATACAACCTCCTCGGCACGGATACGTTCTTCCTTTACGCTTTCACATGGGTCAACCGCAGCGATATCACGGGCTGCATCGAGTGTATAAAGGCCGATGTTAGATGGATTACACACTCTACAGTGCGACTCACCATTCACTAGGCACTCAATAGATACCTCGCGCAATGCCTCATTAAATGACTCAATAATCAGTTGATTAGTGACCGATTCGGAGTATAGTTCAGTATCAGTAGTAGGTGCAAAGCCCCCACTTGAGAGTCTTTCGCTCTCGGGTGGAATGGCCAGGTAGATGTATGGCTGAACATTCTTAGAGTCAGGTGGAAGTGCTATATGCGAGTCATTACGTACTCCTCTTGCTATAATCTGCTTGATTCTGCCCCAATTCCAGTAAGGTTCAATGATGTGTATGTGTCTGACGTTCTTGAGGTCGAGCCCCTCAGCGCCAGTACTTGATATTAATATGAGGTCAATAATTCCGCCATGTGTGTTCTCATTGCTATTATACATGTCCTGTATACGCGTTCTGTCCTCTATACTGACTTCGCCTGATATGATTGCAAACCTATATTTACGAGTCTCCGCGCTACCCTTCTTCGGGGGTGTTGTATTCTTACCTTCATCGGGCACGATATTGATGAAGTAGGTGGTGATGTCATCTACTTCTTCCTTTCGTGGATCTGGTGTGACCCCCACGTCCTCAGCACATGAGTCATCATCACCCCCGAATACATTGCTATTCAGCCACCAGGCGGATTTCACTTTCGATACCTCTGACTCTATGGCGCTCAATATGCTTTCGGCGGTTGGTAACTCGGGCCCCGCACCGACCTTCTCAGCAATCGCACTGTGCAATTCTTGAGCCTCATCATCACTCTCGCCGCGTAATGTTGCGGCTTCATCGACCCCATCAGCCTCATTAATCTCATCGGTGTTGTCATCACCAGGTTCGCCAGTAACATCGGTCATCATATCATTACCTGTAGTAACATTATTACGGCGCACGCGCGCGCTAGTAGACTCTATATTTATCTGTTCCCACCCATGGCGCTGAAGGTATCTCGCAAAGGTGCCAAGTCCACCGACACCAACGAACTGTGAATATACGAGCCCTAACTGATCTTTATGCTTCTCGATATTAGAGTATATCTTGCGATACTTGGCCGATCCGAGACTATCGACTGGTAAAGCCGCTGGGTCTTTCTCATCTCTATGGCCTGGGGGCGCACAGTAATTGCTCAATTGACGTGACTTGACGCGGTATGTACTAGCCGCTTTACTCTTTGGTTTGGTCATGGAAGGGGGCTCATGAGCAATACCCCTGTTATTGAAAACACCACCGGAACCTATACTTCCTTCTTCCTTTTCTTTATCACGGGCTAGCTGATAGGTGACGTACTGCTCACTGTCCATGTTAACGTTTTCAACAATAAGGGGTAATTCCTCGGGGAATTCGGCCTTTCTTTCGTTACTAATCTCACGCCCAAGACCCTTGCCCGGCTCACTTGAATGACTGACGTGCGACACGAGACCCATGATGCGGTTCTGAAAGCGACCTTTATTTTTGATCTTACCGTTCTTATCATCTACATACAGTTTATTGAATTCCTTATAACTCTCCGGTAGTATAGGTGTACCAACCTTACTACCGAGTATATTGAAGCACGACACCAACTCAAAGGGATCGTTGGCCACAGGCGTACCCGTGAGGAATATCACCTTCAGGTTGCGGGCCTTCATGATCATATCGTAAAGCCCTAATGCATTCTTACTACCATTAGTGATGGCTCTGAACAGGTTATGAGCCTCATCAACAATCAACAGTTTACCATCGAGTGATGGGAGCTTGAGTACTTCACCCAGTTTACGCTCGAGTACGGCCTCAAACTCTTCTACACTGTGGCCTTCAGCTGCTTTGCCTACTTGCTTAAGCATATTGCTTGCATTCATACTAACGAACGAGAAGTTGACATCTATCCATTGATCCAATTCATCGGGGCTGAATCGTCCGATTGGGTACGATGTATCGGCCTCTTTTCTCATCTTTACATACTTATGGATGGCTCCTCGCATGTTCTCTTGGAGTGATTTGGTGAGCAAAACTATAGGTTGGCGCTCCTTCATAAGGTCCATAGCTATTGCCACTGCCAGTATGGATTTACCCATGCCCATAGCTACATACACAAGTAATCCCCTAGCGTCAACATTCACGTCATTGATGAACGACCGGATGATGTTTTGATAGTATTTGAGGAAATTATATTCATTCCCCCACGTGGTCCCTTTGAAGAATTCTAGTAGCTGCAATGGGAAACTCGTATTATTGCGGTTCAAACTACTCGAATATGAACCATTTACATGTGGGCGCGTTACACTAGACATGCGGGCCTATATTCTACAATACATCATAATACTAATAAACACTATTATACCCCCACACTCACATCCACAAAAGCATACCCGCCCCCACGCTAGGGCACATGAAGGGCCAAAAAAAGAGAACTATCAATCAAAACTGGTCATTCACTGCACACATTTATATTAGTCGGGCAGGTATCAATGGTATATGTGCATAAGTCTCATATCTCATCTCATAGGGGCTTGCGCCTGGTTTATAAGAAGGCATGGAGAGGGAACCAGTGAATGACGATGTATTGTACGTAGTAGCGAAAGATGAGGGGATACTTTGAAAGGCATCAATGGGCCTTGTATCATTACCTCTTTTATTGTTATCTTGCTTACGGTCGGCCATATAAGAAGTGTTTATTTTGGCTACTGAGTGGATACTTTTAGGGTCTTTTAATTCAATTTTAGCTGTTGAACACGTCCACCAACCACAGTATACAGTACTTTACATGATTAATTCAGAGCACATAAATGGGCTAACATATGGCTATATGTTGGGTAGGATAACCACCGCAGGATTATTAGGTGATGACAATAATGCACCCATGGGTCATCTATCACGCGGTATAACAGTCCTCACAAACATAGCTAAAGCGAGACATTTATCATCCCCACACGGTGCCCCTACGGACGTCCCTGCTGACATAAATACTACGCCAATCGACCCCTCAACTACCACTATGCCGCCCATAATATACTCGGATGTACATATTGAATCATCATGCGCGACAGACTCGAATACGCCACCGGGGCACGGCGATATCGCTGTGGATGGTAATGATAAGGGCCCAAGCGAAGACATAAATATCTCTAGTAAAAAGCACTATGAGTGTGTAAAAAAGAAGGTCTTGGGCTCGTGTGACTGGCGTGCGGCCTCTGTCGCTTGGAACTCTATAACTAAGGGTACATCCGATAATTCTACTAGGTATAGTGTTACTGATTGCCAGTACATGACCTTGATGGCGGGAGCATGCGCAACTACCACTCAATGCGAGCGCGCTGTGGCCACACTGTGTATGCTTGCTAATGCTGATCTACAGGGTACAGCGTCATGTATACTACAGTCTGTTATCGTTTTTTATCTCATGCGGCGCACTCCACGTACTCCCGAGGACGTTGATTCTATAGTAGATACGGCCGTACGCGTGGCAGTTAAGTATCTCACCGATGAAGCAGTGCCACTATACACTGATGAATTGCCCGCAGTATGGCAACCTACAGATCTATGCACTCGTGAGTTCACCCGACGCATCTATACAGCTTACACTGAGAGATTATGCGATATACATGCTAGCCTTGCGGATTCCAACCAACACATGGGGTGCATATCTTACGTAGTATACATGTTGCAGATCATAAAAATGGCGGCCAAAACACAAGCATACATTAATCTAGAGAAGGTATTCTCTAGACTTCATGAGCAATTAGGGGGCAATCTTATTGATTATCCGTTGCTTGGGGCCATCATCGGCACATATACTGGTGCCACATACTTACGGCGCCGTCACCCGATTCCTGCCGGCGGCACGCTTATTGACGCGCGACCCACTGTTCAGTCAGACGAGCAACATATATATGCGCTCATAGATGGGTTCATGAGTGCTACCTATGGCCCGCAAGATACCTCTCAATAGATTACTGTATATTATCCATATCTACCCGCGTCTCCTCACTGACAGTATTCCGCGGGGCAGTCTGAGGGCGTGGACTTGCCGCTATTATAGAGCCTGAAGTATCAACGAAATCCATCTCCGAGGCACTCTCTATCGACTTAAGTTTGATCTTTTCTACCCGTTCGCAGAAGAATTCGAAGCGCTTGTCCAGGTCTGCGTACTTCTTGTACTTGCCACCACCAGTGAGGAACATCCAGTACTCGCCATATAACTTACCCAATACAATGCTATTCAGTATGTACTTCTTTGAGATGTTGAATGAGTAAAGCAGTTTATTGCATAGGGCTATGATCATAGCTATGCCCCATGTAATCCAGAATAATACAAGAGAGTTGACGAAAAACCTATCGAGCACAAGCAGACTACCAATGACCACACCGCTTACACTCACTATACAAACCAGTACATAGTGAGCAGTCAAGGCCATACGATGATCAGCCTCTGCATCAGTCACAATACTAATGTATCTGGCCTTCATTATATCCTTCTGATATGTAGACAATGGTAATGTATCCATGAGTTGCGTGTATCTCTCACTGAACTGTGACCCAGCGCCGCCCATTGTAGTTTGTGGTATATTATGTGTTTTATAATATGTATATTGGCCTCATTCAAGGGGCAAAAAAAGAATATCGGACCATAACGCGCGCAGCTATGGGGCCAATATGATGCCTCGAGGTGTGATGCATTACACCGTGTGAGGTCTGCATGTGGGCACTTATTTGCGTCCTTTACGGGACTTCTTAGAGCGTTTAGAGCGTCTTCGTTTGCTCTTCTTGCCCTCAGCGGGGGGTGTCTTGCGGTGTTTACGTTTGCCACCACCACTGTACTTACTATGTTTGGACCTCTTTGTCATAGGAGAGAGTTACTTGTATACATAAGGACGCATAGAAATGCTTACGTTTTATTAATTATTGATCGCATTATCGCACCACAGTGACCACTCATCATGCTCGTACTAGGCGGTTTAAAATGCACGACTACTAGGTACTGAAATACTTGTAAGTTTAGTGGGGATTACGCCGTATAATCTGTTCGACACATCGCCGGGCATATGAGTGAGGCCCTCCCACACTGTATAGCTCTCGCGTGTATAAACCATATATATCACCACTACGATAATGATTATCACGGTGGCGACCACCAGTTTGCCTGCTGTTGTCTCAAGAAATGACATCACGGTGTATATATGCACCCTACATAGAAGGCCCATTAGTTAATTAACTCAACGTGATCGGGAGTATTAAGATGTGTTAAAGGTCCCTTATCAAAGCCAAAGTCAGTGCCATTATCCCTGTTCATAACATACATATCATCAACACAGTTGGACCCTGAGTACGGCCAAATGTATGGATTGATAACCAATGTGCCGCCCATAGATGCCCTACCATCACACCCTGTACACGACCTGAATCCCTCGACACCATTAAGGCCCGCAAGGTAACCACCATACCATAGAAGTAAGATCACTATCACTAAAATGACCGCAACAAGCATGTATATCGACGGTCACATACTCTCCCCGAGGGGCTTATTAATGTGCGGTGAGGGTCACTTAAGTCTCATTACCAGTGCACTTACATAACTGATCACATCCACCGCACATGGCCTCACATCGCAATATACAAATCTCACGCGGGGTCTTATGAAGGAATACAAGCAATATTACCACTATGATCACTATGGCTATAACCACCATAAGCAGTGTATATTCATCACTCATTACACGTAACGTATCTATTATAACTTACCTATCATTAATCATGCGCGCTACAATTGAATTCAATGCAACCACAAACATACTTTCAATGACTAC
>JACCDR011352384.1_pt1 | contig 17575 bp, 35 predicted proteins | sample 7446431 | NCBI WGS metagenome assembly JACCDR01 (sample SAMN15323443, study PRJNA562643) | freshwater metagenome | isolation source: river surface water | place: USA:Blue River Watershed | collected 2017-08-17
TCCCACCGGGGGTAACGGGACTCAGATGGCACCCGGACAGACCTATTGGCAGTTGCCAAACGGCGCAATTGTGACAGACCAGCAATGGTTGCAGCTACAAAAGCTGCTCCAAGCACGAGGAACACCAGTCCCTCCGGCGAAACGGATACTCCGGTAGCCAACCAGAACTCAACGAGATAGCCCATCACCCACGTTCTCAAGGGTTCTGGGATGAAATGGGCTTCTGGAACTATCGTTATCACATTCATTTGTCTTTCTCCTTAGTTCTTCACGGTCACACAAGTCTCTGACGTTCTTGATTACCCGGTTACGGGCTTCCTGAACACGAATATCGAACACCTCACAAAGCCAAGCAAACGATCCTGGGTGTCTTTCGTCTGACCAAAACCAAATCTTCGGCTCGGATTCCTTGTCTCCACGGAACCAAGAGGTAGCGAAGTCTCTAACTCCCCTATCGAATACTGCGGCCCACAAATGTCTCATTGGGTCTTGAACAGAACAACGAAGCTCAAGGTCCAGTTCTACTCTCTTTTCTTCTCTTCTCATTTAACCCCCATTATCGCGGCAATGATTGGATCAAAGTCTTTTACTTTCGGAAGTTTGACTCGTTTCGGTCGTTTCTTTGGAAACTTCAACTCAGGCATTTTTGGTTCATGGAAAGGCATGTATCCAGCAGACCATACAGCGGTGAATTTCCCCCTTGAATTGTACTGACGATATTCCGACACATGAATCTTTTTTCTTTCCTGAAGTGATCTGATAACCCTTCTCGCGGTGCTGATGGAGGAAGGAAGAAATCTCATCACTTCCCTAGCAGTCATTGGCCCACAAAGAATCAGAGCCTCATAGACCGACTTCTCCATTTCCGGGTCTGTCATTTTTCACACCCAAAACATTTCTTATCGGTTGTTCGGAAGTCGTACCGACACTCTTTCGAGTTAGTGTTTGTGATCTTCACCTGGGTAGGAATGTACGGAGAGCAACTTCCTGCTCGGTAAGACCTGTCAGGAGCGAAGTAACACTCCTTTCTTTCGCTGTTCCAGCATCCGTACTTTGTTCCATCTTTCTCTACTGTACGTTCGTGAGGAACATCAGCATGGATGTAGTTAGGATCGGTTGGCATCCTTTACCTCCACGAACATTTCTTGTGGTGTCATTTCACTACCTCCGTTCGTGTAGCACGACCATACCCGACATGGGTGTAGGTACAAATCAAGTGCGATCCGTGGTTCGTCATGGTCGCCAATCTCTCCCCCCTCTGCGAATCAGGGCAGGTCTGCACGATGCGGCGTTTCGTTTCTTCCACGCCGTAGTCGTAACCGATATAAAGCGCAGCGGCGAGAAGCGTGCAGACGATGCCTACGGTCAGGCCGGATTCAAGGAAGTTCATACCCGACCTCCGAGTTGAATAATCCGCGTGTTCGCCTCGATCTGCGCTTGCTTGTTCCCGGACAGGCAGGCGTTCGCGTACCTGATGTGCCAGTAGTACAACTTGATCGTGGTGAAGTCAGGCACAGGGATGCGGAAGAAGTAGAAGTCAATCACAGACACACTCCTTATAACCGCAGTCCGAGCAGAATCCGTTTTTCTTCATGTGCGCGGAACACTCTTTTGCCTTGAAGTACCCCTTGTCTCCACTAGACAGAACAAAAGTCTTCAGTCCGGTATCCCACGCAGAGCAGAAGTTACTTGTCCGGTGAAGGTAGAAGCACGAATCACAGTCCGGGCCTACGTCGGGTTCTTCAAAACCCGAGTCGTTGCGTGGGTCGTCTGGATGCTCGATTGGAAACGCTTCGTAGTCCCCTGGTCCGTATCCGTCATCCATTGCAGTTCTCCCGAGCCATTTCCTTCGCCATATCCATCTTGTCTGCAAGGTATTCAGCGGAATTGAGATCGGCCATTTTGGCAGCGTCTTCGTCGTTGCAGCCTTCAGCAATGGCTTGCTCGTAGAAGTAATACCAAAGTTCTTTCATGCTGAAATCCCCCGGAACTCACGCGCAAAGCACACGTTTGAAATGTAATGAAATTCCCAAGGGGCAATCAGACCGTCGTTCAGACGGGCGATTGCCATGCCGAGAGTCTGGCCGCGTGAGAAAGAAGTGGTATCCCACCGACGAAGGTACTCAAGATAGTTCTTTGCGAGATCGTTCATTTCACTCTCCTAATTTCTACTAATCTATTTGTAAATTAGTAGTTTGTTTGACTGCATGAACACAGTATAGCGGAAAAGAATTCCGTTTTGGGAAGAAAAATAAGGATTTTTTGAAGTAATTTTTAGCGTTCCATAAGTCAATCTAATCCGAGTCGGTGAGCAAGTTCTGCTGCGCCTTCGTCTTCCATCTCAATAATCATTTGAATCTCATGGATAGCCTTGTGCAAGTCCTGCAATCCATCCTTCTTGCGCCAGCGGCACATACGCTTGATGACGCAGCCTTCCAGGAAGCCGATCCCGTTACGGTGGATAAACTCTGCTGGCTGAACCGCCATATCCTTGTAGTGGCCTCCAGCTACTTGTGTGTCTAGTGCGCTCATGCAACCTCCTTGCACTTCAGTTTGTAGAGTTTGATGATCTCTTTCAGGTCATCAATCGTGTGCTTCTTTGGTTCGTGCGGCCCTTCCAACCACTCCACTTGTTCAAGCCCGATCTTCTCTATTAAAGCCTTACGGTAAAGCACCAGATTGCCGGAAAGGTGGTTATTGCAGACGGAGCATTGCTTGTGGATGTTGGCTTCAGTAAAGCGTAACTCGGGCCTTGCACCTGTAGATAGGTAGTGTCCCGCGTGATACTGACCTTTGTGATCTCTACCGCACGATATACAGGGTTCATTTGCGTCCCTCAATCGGATGTACCTATTCACCCATGTCTGTGCTTCTTTAAGCCATTCAGAACGTGATTTAAGCTTCTCTCGCTGGATACGTGACTCTTTCCTTTGCTTCGCTACTTTCTCGCGCTGTACGAGTTCCTGTGCACACTCTACGGAACAAGTCTTATGAGTCATTGACCGCTTGGTGAATTCTGCCCTACAAATTTTGCACTTGCTCATCCCCACTGCTCCGCCATTCCAAGAGCAATCCCTTGGTACGTTCTCGACCGTTCCTTCCAGCGGTTAGGCCCAGGCGGCATCTTGTGAATTCTATCTGAACGTCCTTCTACTATGTTAGTAGGAACAAGTTTCGGAAGACCTTTCAGCCAAAGACACGTAGCCTTAGTTTCTCCATGTCCAAACTGCCACGGTGAATTATCTTCGCTAGGAAGAAGATCACAGGACCATGCGTTATGACCTTTAGCCCTGAACGCTTCTCTGACGCGGCCCGAATACTCGCAAGCAATTAGTATGTTCATCGGAAATCAATCTCAGGTGCAGAGAACTTGACACCATGCTCTGCTCCGAAAGCATTAACAAGTTCAATCAAATCGGAGAACTCACTAGCAGAGAGTTTTGAGGTAGAGCATCCCAACATCACTACTCCACCGTCAATACCTTTAGCCATCCTGCTAGTCTGTTTGAGAGCGGCAGAGAAGATCGACTTCCAATCTTCAGGCGTGATCTTTCTCAACTCTCCGTCGATAGGCCACTTCACCTGTTTGGAAATATCCCCAAGCATGGCCCAAAAAGCAGCATTCTGGTTCAAGTTCCGTGTCTCCTTCTTGATTTCCACGACCATGCCATCAGGACAAGCCTGTATTTCGTAACAGGCATTGTCCCTGACGGCTTGATTGATTAGACGGAATCGCTTCATAAAGATTATTGGACACTTTTCATGAAAAAGTAAGTAAAAACAAAGATAGAGTGTTGTCTGATAATCTTTTATGCGGAGTTTTGGTGTCTACACTACGTTAGAGCGCATGTTCCAGCGTTCAATCGCCTGCTCTTTGTCGCGGCCAATGCGTTCGATCAACCGGCTCGGACCCGGTGCCTCTGCGCACCAATGCCGCACTGAAACGCTGATCGGGTCGCTGTACTTCATGCCGGCCCAGACTCGACCGTTATCGTGGAATTCGGTTATTCCGCCGCCACAAAACGGGCACGGCAGCAGCCGCTTCAAATCCTCGTCTTTCGCTTCTTCTGCAATCATGTTCTTGCTCCGTAGTTATGTGCGCTCTAACCCTGCGGTCAACGCGGACCTTCGCAAGCTGCGCTTGCTCGGCCCGTTACCTCCACGTTAGCCATCATCGTGCGTCCTTCGACGCCTCGCGCAGTTCGCGCACGGCAACCAAGAAATGCGCCTGCGTTTGCGGGACTCCCGGCCTTTGCGCTCCGCGACTGTTCGCCCATCGGTCAAAGTATTCGGCCGGGCAGGAACACTCGAAATCCCCGTGGCAATCAACCCGCCAGCGCCGGCCGCGACCAACGAGGTAATACCCGTTTCCGTTGCCTCGTTGGCGCTCCGGGCGTAATCCTGCTTTCTGCGCCCAATACAACCACTGCTTCGGTAGCTTCGTCGCCATGATGGCTAACCCTACGTTCGAGGCGACCTGCGCAAAAAGCCGCGCTGGCGCCTCAACTACACGTTATGCCTCACAGATCGCCAGCAGTTCGTCGATCGCTTTGTCGATCAAGACCCCGTTGCCCTTGTTGTCCTTAAGCATCGAGACAAAGAATGCTTTGTAAATCTGGTCGGTCAGAATGTTGTCCTTGTTGCACTTTGGGTATCCGTAGGCATTCAGGTTCTTAACTCCTGCCGCAATCAGTTGATCTTTCATGTTCGTTTCCTTTTCATCCGCAGAGGCATAACCCTCCGCTCAACACGGACGCCGGCCATAAAGCCGTCCGTCGCCAGTTAGCTCCACGTTATAGCGCACCGTATTTTGTCATGTACAGTTTGCCCTTATACGCATACCAAACCGCTTCTACCGGCCCAGCACACTCCACTATCTTCTTGCCAAACAACCTCAACCTCAACATAAACCAGAAGGTCGGTGTAAATGTCGGAACACTCGGCCATGAGAAATATTCTTCGTGCATCGTAATTCTCCGTAGTTACGTTGTCACCTAACCCTGCGGTCAACTCGACCGCCAACATAGGCTTTCTCCCTACTCAACCTCTTTCGCGTGGCGGCGAGTTACCTCCACGTTAGGGCGCATCCGTTGCTGATAGATGCGTAATTCCTTTGCTGCCTCTTTCGGGTCGCAGCCGTTTTCTAGCCACGCAATCACCGGCGCAAGGTCTGGCATTTCACGCCGCACGCGCTGCAACTCAATCCGGTATGCCGTGCCTTCACATTGCCTTGCGCATGTGTCGCCTGTTCGCAGCATTTCGATCTGTGCCAACAATGCTTCAATCGCTTCGGCGCAAAGCCGGCGTTCATAGCTTTCAGTTCCGAGAGTCGCTGCGTATGCCGGGTTTATTCGGCTCCGCAGGTCGGCTGCCAAGCCCTGTGGTGTCATGTCCATTTCTCCGATCAACCGCGCTCTAACCCGGCGCTCAAGCGGGACAGCCCGCAAGCGGCCGGTCCCTTAGCTCCACGTTATCCAACCTTCAATCCAGTCTTCGCAGCTATCCGAAACTGCGAGTTGATCGGAATCCCGCTTTTTTTCCAGTAGCGCATGGCCCGACTGGAGAATCCTACCTCCAGCGCAGTCTGCTTACGATTCAATCCTCGCGTGTAGCCCCACGAGTAAACCTGATTCAACGTCATTATGGCAATCCTTTCCTTTTTTGGAAATAGAAATATTCTATGCGTACATTAGCACAGAGTTGTTGCGTATGGAAGTTCTTTCCGCTATCATTGGTCTTGTGTAGGAAGGAGCAGGGTCTAGTGGGGAAGGACTATGAGCCAATGGACGGACACGACCGCAGCAACTACTGCGTTACGGTTCTTGAGCGCCATGTCGGTTTTCATAAACGGAGTGGTGGGAGGGCTAGTAACCCAAGGTATCCACACCGAACTACACACAGAATTCGGCACTTCGCCAGAATCCGCCAACAGTCGGTTACTGTGAGTCAAGCAGAGTGGTTGGCCGGGGGAGTGATCCTCCGGCGCTTTTTGGGAGGTGTGATGTGCGTAAAGAAAAAGGCAATGTTGGTGTCGGCGTTGCTCTTGCCTTGTGGCTTACCTGCGCTTGGCTTACTCATGTTGTGGTCTGCCTTAAAACGGCTTCGTGGGGATTCCTGATCGCAGGAGCAATCATGTTCCCTGTGGCCTGGATTCACGGTACTGGTATCTGGTTCGGTTGGTTTTGACATTCAGGAAGGATTTAGCTACCATGATCGCGTCAGTGCTGCCACACTGTGTAATCGAGGCCCAAAACTCATTACGTCTCTACCCGCAAGGGCGGTGTGGCAGCACCGGAGACGTAAGCAGTTTTGGGCTTTTGCGTTTCCGGGACCGGACTCCGCTCGTTAGCAGTGGGCCTGAATGGGCCGCTCGGAAGGAAACACCGGCACGCCTACACCCGGCGACTGTCCGACTGAACTTCGATCAGGTATCAGTGAATACCGTAGGGCAAGTGGTGAGACAACCTACGGTAGAAAGTGAATGGTCGGCTTATGGCAGAGCTAGCAAACAGCGGAGTAAAGCTGTCTTGTGGGCAGGGCTTATCACCCTTGGGAACACTATTGTCTAACGGAGAGTGAAATGAACCAATACGAAAAGATCGCAGCAATCAACGTCAATGAACACGTTGAGAAGAAGAACAACCTTTCCTACCTCTCATGGGCTTGGGCAGTAGATCAACTGCTTCGCCTTGATCCTAACGCAGCGTGGGAATACCGCCCTGAACAGAAGTACGGTGACACCATGATGGTGTTCTGCTCCGTTACTGCTTTTGGAAAGACGATGACCGCTCAACTCCCTGTGATGGATCACCGGAATAAGGCTATCCCTAACCCTGACGCTTTCCAAGTCAATACGGCGATGCAGCGGTGCCTTGCCAAAGCGATTGCACTTCATGGGTTGGGTCTGTACATCTACGCAGGGGAAGACCTGCCTGGTGCCGTACAAACTATTCCTGAGAAACTCACCGACGAAGAAGCCCAGTACGAGTACGACGCATGGATTCAGTTCAAGGCGTCTGTCGAGCAGGATGCAGACAAAGTTGCAGCAGCATGGAAAGAGAAACCCTCTAACGTCCGGTCTGCAATCAAGCGGATCGGTGATTCACTTCAACAGGAGCAAAAGTAATGCACATCGGAATCGTTTGGCACACTAGCGGAAAATACCCTTCGTTCAACGTTCAGCTTTCATCGAAGGAAGGTGCTGATCCGTTCCTTGAAGTGAAGGGTTGCAAGATCATGCACGGAACTAAGGGAGAGTGGGTATCCTGGCCCTCCACAAAGAACGAAAAGACCGGCAAGTACTGGAACCACTGCTACGCCAGCGAGAAGTTCAACGAGGCTGTGATGGCAGAAGCGAAGAAGACCATGCCGAAGGAAGAAAAGCCGCAGCGTAACTCTCAGGGAAGCATGGCTGATATGGAAGACGATGTTCCTTTTAGCCCGATCTATAAGAAACTTCCTTAACGTGGGGCGTCCGCGTTGACCGCAGGGTTAGAAGGAGCCAGTAATGACCGAAGGTTTTGAAAGCGAAGACTACCGCGCTTGGGATAAGGCCAAGCAGGAGAAACGGGCGAGCAACCGAGAGCAGAGCGCATTGATCTTGCAGCGCGGAGGATGCGTATTTGAGAGCAAGAACAATGGGGCGCACTTGATCGTTTTGGCAGGGCCGCATGAAGTCGATTTCTGGCCCGGTACAGGTCTTTGGATTGTGCGCGGAGAACAACAGAAGCGGCGCGGCGTGCGAAAGCTACTGACGTTTGTTGAGCAATCACGGCAAGCGCCTTCTAACGCCAAGGTAACAGGCGCTGCGCCTACGAACGGAAAACGAAGCGATGACCTTTGACCTGCTGACTGCGATTGAAACGAAGCCCGATGGCGCAGCGTCCTTGTTGACCGACGTGTTAGGGGTGGGATCCGCACGACTGCACCCCCACGAAAACAAGTTTCACCTTGGCAACGGTGACGACGGCAAGCATTACTGGCTGACGCCGCCGGAGCTTTACGCGCAACTGGACGCGGAATTCCATTTCGACTTTGACCCCTGCCCCTACCCGAAGCCTGACGACTTCGACGGCCTGACATGCGAGTGGGGGCAGCGCAACTACGTGAATCCGCCTTTCGGATCCATTGTGCATGAGGGCAAGAAGAAAGGGCCGACAGCTTGGATGCGCAAGGCGATAGAGGAACAGCGCAAGGGCAAGCTGTCGGTCGTTGTGTACCCGGTGGACAAGTGGGTGCTGATGATGATGGCCGCGATTGGGGCGCAGAACATCCGCAACCTTGGCGACGTGAAGTGGTGCGCCACTGAGGACGGATCCGCAGGCAAGGGAACGGGGCGGCACATCGCATGTTTCGTGCTGACCCCTAACGCCGAATTGAGGCCGCGCGCTGAAAGCGCGTCGCGCCTTGAATGACTCGTTAGGGCGCACTTTTAAACGGAGAAAGAACATGGCACTGAAACCGGACGAACTTACGCAAGCGCAATGGGAAGCATGGCCGAATTGTGCTGTCCTTGGCTGCACGAACAAAAGCTGCCTCCGATTGAACTCGAAATACTGCTGGCCACACACACCGGGGACACCAGAACAAGCGTTTGAGAATTTGCGCGAAACCGAGCATCAAGAGGATGAGGCTCATGCGCTCTAACGTAGTGTAGACACCAACTGACGAATAACCTTTTATTCCGCCATGTCCAATAATCCACAAGTTAGCACTAGCTCACTCCAAGAACTAGCAAACACAATCCATTCGCTTTACACTCGAAAGAGAGTAAGGGAAGGAGTCAGTGAGTTGCTTGCAGGATGGATTGAATTGCTGAAGTCAAAAAATAGGTGAAATATGAAAGTCATTCATTGTTGGCCTAAAGAATGGATTGAGGCTGCACAAAAAACTGGATTCGCAATATATAAAGGCGACGGAAGGTTTGAATTTATCAGCGACAAAATGCGAGACTTGCTTCAAGAATTCGCTGAACTGATCGCAAAATCAGAAGCCAAGGCATTTAGAAATGAAATAGAGCCATATTTGATCGCTGCATCTGACGGAAGCATGTCGAGAAACAACAGCGAACAACTAGCCGATGAATTGCTTGAGTGGATCAGAAGCAGATGTGAATATTGAACTTCTGAGAAGTAAGCAGTAGAATGATTAGGCGCTAAAAGTGTATCCCCTTGGCGGGGGATTATTTCGGTAAGCCCTAGACGGGACTCTGCTGGTACCGACCAGTCCGCCAACACGCCGCCGTCGGTGTGAGAGTCTCGCCTAGGGCTTTTCTTTTGGGGAAAGTCATGCGAGAAAAGTTGATGGAAATGCTTGATTACGATCAATGCACTGGAATTTTTTCATGGAAAATAAGCACAGGAAGGGTTAAAGCAGGGTCTGCGGCTGGCTCTATTCACTGTAATGGGTACATAAGGATATGCGCCTTGGGGAAACACATCCTAGCGCACAGGCTTGCGTGGATGTTTGTTCATGGTGAATTCCCTAACGGTCAAATTGACCATATAAACGGCATAAAAACAGACAACAGAATAATCAATCTCAGAGATGTAGATGGTTTCATAAATAGCCAGAACATCAGATCAAGCAAGGGGCAAAACAAGAACGGTCTTCTTGGGGCACATAAACATAGGAATAAGTGGAGGTCAAGAATAACCGCATACGGGAAACGAGTTAATTTAGGGACTATGGATACTCCGCAAGAAGCTCATAAGGCTTATTTAGAGGCTAAGAGAAAATTTCATTCAGGAATCTAAATTCAGTTTATTAGTTGCGTCCCGCACCGGAACTCCACCTTCCGGCGGCCCGCCAAGGGGGATTATTCATGGTTATAAAAGTAAGAAATTGGGAAAAATTCCAACACTATAAAAAAGGCAGGGGAACCCCTCCGTGGATCAAGCTGTATCGTGATCTACTGAATGACAAAGAGTGGTTTTCTCTTGATCCTGCGGCAGCAAAGTTCCTCATTTCAGTTTGGATTCTGGCAGCAGAAAGCGATGGCTATTTACCTGATAGCGAAACGATAGCATTCCGCTTGCGACTTGCTAGCAAAGATGTAGCAAAGTATTTAAGCCTTTGTAATCATTGGTTAATAGAGGATGCTAGCAAGATGCTAGCAAATTGCTATCAAAATGCTACGCCAGAGACAGATACAGAGACAGAAACAGAAGAAGAATCTATAGTCGTCAGCAAGCAGACGACCATATGTCCCCATCAAGAGATTGTTGCTGCCTATCACGAAGCGTTACCAATGTGTCCGTCAATCAGGGAATGGACACCTAAGCGCCAGAGGATGCTGGCTACTCGCTGGAAGGAAAACAACAAACGCCAGACGGTAGATTGGTGGCGACGGTTTTTCGGATACGTTGCAAAGTCTCCATTTCTTACTGGAAAGGTTCAGACCAACGGACGAAAACCATTCGTTGCAGACCTTGAATGGCTTATTGAGTCATCGAACATGGTCAAGGTCATCGAGGGTAAATACCATGCGGAGGAACAATGATCTACTCAACCGAGTCTGAATACGCGCTTGTAGGGGCTTTGCTGATTGATCCAGAGGCATTGGACAAGGCATCAGACCTTAAACCCGAACATATCTACCTGTCGCAGTGCCGTGCCGTCTATTCGATGATCCGGCAAATGTCAGCTACGGGAAAACCTATCGACATCCTAACGGTGAGCCAGTCACTTCAGGATCAGGGAAGCGAGGTCGAGTTTTCATTCCTTGCCGAACTCGCCGGAAATACCCCCGGAAGCAGGAATATCCGAGCCTACGCTGACAGGATCATTGGAAAATCAATCGAGCGATCAATTCTTGCGGCAGCAGAAGAGATACGCGCAACGATAAACGAGGACGGGAACTCAAAGGACAAACTGACGAAAGCCCAGGGTTTGATTATGGGCATTTCGGAATCTCAAGCCACAAAACAGCCTAAAAAACTGGTCAATCTACTATCCGAGACAGTAGAGAACCTGCAAAGGCGCAGCGAGGGCATTTCTGGAGGCTTACAGACGGGCTTTGAGGATATTGATGATCTTCTATGCCTTCGGCCCGGAAACCTCGTCATCGTCGCCGGAAGGCCGTCTATGGGCAAAACGATGTTCTCGGTACAGGTGGCACAGAATTGCCCAGAACCTTCCTTAATCCTTTCGATGGAAATGTCAGACCAGGAAATCATCGACCGACTTATTGCAAGCGAAGGAAGAGTCGGATTGAAACACGTTATCGATGGGAATCTTGAAGGTGACGAAGGTGCAAGGATCATGGTCGGAATGTCAAAACTCAGGGATATGAACATTCACATTGACGACCAAGGCGGTTTAACCCTGTTCGATGTAGCAGCAAAAGCTAGATCAGTTAAGCGTAAAAACGGGCTTGGACTTCTAGTCGTGGATTATCTTCAGTTGATGACCGGAGAAGGTGATAATCGGAACCAGATCATCGAATCAATAACTCGCGGACTGAAATCGCTGGCGAAAGAACTACAAATTCCGATCATTGCCTTGTCTCAGCTTTCGAGAAAGTGCGAGGAGCGATCCAATAAGCGCCCGATGCTTTCTGACCTTAGAGAATCGGGAGGCATCGAACAGGATGCCGATATTGTTATGTTCGTCTATCGGGATGAGGTATATGACCATCATTCGTCAGACGCAGGTACGGCAGAGATCATCGTTGGGAAGAATCGCCAGGGTAAAACCGGAATGGCTAGGTTAGCGTTTATAGGGGATCAAGCGAGATTCGCTGATCTTGATCGGGACTGGCAGCCTAATATCGTTCATTCATTCGCTAAGAAAAGGGCAGGGTTCGACGGATGAGATGGGAGATCGCCGCGAGGTTTGATACCGGACAACCATCCTCAATCAAGACTTCAGACAACAAGTGGTACATCGCCAAAAACTACTTGGACGGAGCGACTATTTATACCTTGTACCGACACCATACAATCATCGCCCATTCTGAAGAGTCAGACGAACTAAAGGACAAAGCCCGGCAAATGGAGCTTGACGACAAGCTTATGGACCTGACGAATCCCTGAATATCTTTCCGTGGAATCCAGGCCGAAAGCCCATAAAAAAACGCCCGAGAGCGAATCATCGGGCGGGAAGCTAGGAAGAGTCCTAGCGGGAGGTGAGACTTAATTCTAGCGTCTGCGGAGGATTACCGCAAGGATGCCGAGGATTAGGTTGATGGTTTTCATACGAAACGCTCCGAATTGCGCCATGCAACAAATGCGGAATGTAGTTCTTTCCAAGACTCGAAAACGAATGACTTGCCGTCGATAGTGGCGACAATTCCACCTCGATTAGTTTTGCTACACTCGATTTTATCGCTATGGTAACTAGCGAAACGAATACAGGCTTCGCGGATAGTTTCTTTTTTCATCGTTTCACCTCGCTTTGATAGTTCTTTGTCCCTTTTGGCCGGCCAGCCTTCAGGATAGGCAATCCCCTACGCTTAAAGGCACGGTAAAGGGTAGAAGGATCAACTCCATAGGCTTTGCAGGCCGCCATCTGGGTAGAGCCGTCAAGGATCATCTGCACGGCGTCTGCGACCTTTTTTGTCTCGATTGGCACAGTTAAATACCCCCGCGAACGTCAAAAACGGTATCCGGACCAAAACATTCCGCCATTCCATGATTGTAGAGCCGGCGTGAATATTCTTCCTCTTCGGCTTCGCGCATCTTGTCGCACATTCGATTGAATTCGATTCGTTCGCTTTTTGTGTGCGCATCCCAATTATCACAAAGCCAATCAAAGCGACGAGCGCCGCCAGCGCCGAAAACGTCTTCAGGATAAACCATGATTAAACCCCCCATGTAAGAAGAAGAACCGCCATTGCGAAAGAGTAGGCAAAGGAAAGCAGTGCGATTCGTATCATGTTAAACACGCTCAGGCATCCGACCGAACGCCGCCACGTAACAGTCGATAAAGGAAACGCCGAGATTCTTCGCTTGACGCACAGCAGCCACAAAGCCAATGCGCCGCACCTGCTGCTGGAAATACGTTTTCTTGCTCATTTGATCACCTAATTATTGTCTGGCAGGTTTGCTCGATAACCGACTAAAGTAATCGGCTATCAGAAAACCCGCTTAGAACTGAGCGAACACAAACCCTTCCGAAGTGTCACCGACAAGCGAGGTGTTCTTGATCAGGAAGCTGCGCACCGCTTCCTCGCGCTCTTCGTCGTCTTCGCAGTCCGACAGGTCGATACTGTAGTTATCCGCCACGTCTTCGCATGACATTTCCACGTACTCGCAGCAGATACCGATAACATCAAGCTCAATCTCTTCGCCCGTATCGGCTTCGTATTCCTCGAAATACTCAAACAGCAATCCAAGCGCTTCGTAAGAGAACTGGTCCTGACGATCACAGGCGCGGAAAGCATCACGGAACTGCGAAAGGCCAATAGTCTGTTTCATAATCTCACCTCGTTTAGTTAGCAGGCAATCCGCCTGCCCATGCGCCCATTAGACGCATGAGCCGAAGGATTAGAACACGACTTCGCAGGAAAACCCTAGCGCATCATTAACAGACTTGGCTTGATCTGCTGATTGCCAGCAATAAGCAGCGCCTCGGCCATTGCAGAAAAACCACGAATTGCCATTCCGCGTAAGGTACTTTCCGTCAGCGTTCATAAGGAAAAACATCTTGCTCACCTCATCTAGTTATCCCGCTCAAGCGGTATGAACACATATTAGACGCAAGTATTCTCTAGCGCAAGTATTTTCTAGCCGGCATACATCAATTGTTTTTATCCCTACATCAACTATACTAATCATTGTCTTAGACAAACTAATATGGCTATGGGAAATCCTCAAGGACGAAAAGGTATTCGAGAGCGAATGGAACGCGCTGCGATCAAGGCGATTAAACAAGGCGATGCAGGACTCGGCGGACAGCGCTCGCTTCAAGCTCTAATGGCTGAGTACATGCAGTCTGACATCGCTGGATTCTTACAGCTTATGGTCAAGCTGGATCCCGCTGCTGTCCGTATAGACATCGACGTATCAGTGCGCAATGCACTCGACGAGGCCCGAGGAAGGATTATCGATGCGCAAGCATTTCATGCACTAGGCGCTCAGGACGCGCAGGTGCTGGAGCAGGTGATCGGTGGAGAAGCTGAGGCGGAAGAGGTGGGCCAGGTGGGGGGTGGGGATGAATCAGAGGTGAGTGATTGATATATACCCCCCCGAGCATTTTTATTTTTTTATTGGTGGTGATGGAAAGGCAACACCTGACTACGCTGGTTTTGAAGACAACACCTGACCTTACCCGTAGAGGGGTGGCTCTCAAAAGAGAGGTCGCACATTCTTTATCTGTCTCTCCCTGCTCCTATCATCACAGGGGGCTTACTGGACTGGATACCGGCCTAATTTTGCAGAGACTTGTTTATACCCTTGACTTGCGACTCGTCTGCGGGTGGGCTGGGTTATGGCCCGAGACTTCAGTATAGTATCTATTGATTGAAAGATAAAGGACGTTTATGGCCGGTAACAAGCGGATGTATCGACCTGAAGAAGAACAGCAGATCATGGTTCATCTTTGGTCGCCGGTTATCGCTGATGATCCAGAGGCTTTTGTCCGCTTTGTGTTTCCTTGGGGGAAAGAAGGTACTCCTCTGGCTGAACACAAAGGTCCAAGGGAGTGGCAGATTCGGGTACTGAGGGAGATTCGGGACCAGATCAAGGAACAGAAGAAGAACAAGAACGCTGGATTTGAACCTGATATGTTCAGAAAAGCCGTTTGTTCTGGACGCGGGATTGGGAAGTCTGCTTTGGTGGCCTGGTTGATTATGTGGATGATGAGTACCCGTTTGGGGTCTTCCACTATCGTCTCTGCGAATAACGAGGCTCAGTTGCGAAGTGTTACCTGGGGTGAGCTAGCCAAGTGGCACTCGATGGCTATCAACTATCACTGGTTTGACCTGAGTGCTACCAGACTGGAGCCTGCGCAGTGGTTTGGGCAGCTTATCCAGAGGGACTTGAAGATCGGTTTGAAGTATTACTACACCGACGCAAAGCTATGGACCAAGGAAAACCCCGATGCTTACGCTGGAAACCACAATCCTTTGGGGATTCTGCTGATTTTCGATGAAGCATCTGGTATTGATGACCCGATCTGGTCTGTTGCGCAGGGGTTTTTTACCGAACCTGTCGTGGATCGGTATTGGATGGCGTTTTCCAACCCTCGCCGTCCTTCTGGGGCGTTTTTCAACTGTTTTCACATAGAAAGAGACTTCTGGCGGTCTGAATCCATTGATTCACGGACCGTTGAGGGCACTGACAAAGCTCTGTTTGACAAGATTATCAAGATAAAAGGGATTGATTCTGACGAAGTAAAGGTAGAGATTCTTGGTCAATTCCCGTCTCAAGGCGATGCGCAGTTCATTTCTCGATCTTTGGTTGTTGAAGCCCAGAAACGCGATACGATTACTGACGATCACGCTGCACTTATCATGGGAGTGGATGTAGCGAGATTCGGGGACGATTCTTCTGTAGCCTGCTTCAGACGTGGAAGAGACGCCAGAAGTATCCCTGCCGAGAAGTGGAGAGGGCTGGATAACATGCAGCTTGCCTACCGGATCGCGGCTTTGATTGACAAACATAAACCCGATGCGGTGTGTATTGACGCTGGAAACGGGACGGGTGTAATTGACCGGCTCAGAGAAATGCGTTATAAGATCAACGAAGTATGGTTTGGGTCCAAGTCTGACGAACCTGAGTACGCCAATCGCCGCGCCATGATGTGGGGTCGGATGAAAGAGTGGCTTGAGGGTGCTTGTATATCGGACGACAAGGAGTTGGAAGATGATCTTTGCGGCCCAAACAAGAAATTTGCAAGAAACGGCGACCAAATCATTCTTGAGTCGAAAGAAGAGATGAAAAAACGCGGTCTTCACTCTCCTGATTATGGTGACGCTCTGGCTTGTACCTTCCACGTAAGGGTCAGCAGGAAAGACACTCCTACTTACCGAAACAAACACTACAACTTCTCCATTCCGGGCGAAGGTTGGCTAGGGGCTTAAGATGGATAAAGACATCCTCAAAGACGCTCAAGAGGCATTCAAACAGTGCCAGGACAACGAGTCTGACAACCGTGTAGCGGCTCTGGATGATCTGAAGTTCGCCCGGCTAGGAGAGCAGTGGCCTCAGGAGATCAAGCGCCAAAGACAGTTGGAAGGTCGTCCGTGTCTTACTATCAATCGACTTCCTACATTTATCCGTCAGGTGGTGAATGATTCGCGGATGAACAAACCCGCCATCCGGGTTCATCCTGCCACTTCTGGAGCGGATCAAAAGACCGCCGAAATCTACCAAGGCTTGATTCGTCAGATCGAAGTAACTTCAAACGCGGATGTTGCTTACGACACCGCTATTGATTTCGCGGTGACGTGCGGATTCGGGTACTTCCGTATCAACGCTGAGTACTACTCTCATAAAACTTTCGATCTTGACCTCTGCATCGAGAGAATCGCCAACCCTTTCACTGTTTATGGTGATCCGAAATCGACTTGTGCGGACTCTTCTGATTGGGATACGGCTTTTGTCACTGAAATGCTCTCCGAACAGGAGTTCAAACAACAGTACCCTAATGCCAAAAAGTCCAATTTCGAGGGCTCTGACGACATTCAGGCCGATTGGTACTCCGATGGTGATGTTCGGGTAGCTGAATACTGGACCCGAAGCGATGTAAAAGGAACCATTCTCAAGATGTCCGATGGTTCCATCCTTGACGAAGAGTCTTTCCTGAAGCTTCAGGAGATTCTGATGGTTCAGGGGATTCGTGTAGAAGGAACTCGGGAAGTTCTCAAGAAAAAGGTCAAACAGCACGTCATTTCAGGCTTGGAAGTCCTGAAAACGATTGATTGGCAGGGGTGTTACATCCCGATCATTCCGGTTTATGGGGACGAAGTGAACGTAGAGGGTAAGAGACACTTCCTTTCCCTGATTCGGTTCGCCAAAGACCCACAACAGATGTACAACTACTGGCGCAGTGCGTCGACAGAACTCGTTGCACTAGCCCCGAAAACCCCGTTTATCGGACCTCGCGGAGCGTTCGACTCCGATTCCGAGAAGTGGGCTACCGCGAACGTCAAGTCTCACGCTTATATCGAGTACGACGGCCAAATCGCCCCCCAAAGACAGCCTTTTGCTGGCCCTCCCGCTGGAGCCATTCAGGAGGCAATGAGTGCTTCTGATGACATGAAGAACGTCATGGGGCTTTTTGACGCTTCCTTGGGAGCCAAGAGTAACGAGACTTCTGGACGGGCGATTCTCGCAAGACAACGAGAAGGTGACGTTTCAACGTTCCACTTTATCGACAATATGTCTCGCGCAATCCGCCACGCTGGACGGGTTCTGGTTGATCTCATCCCCAAAGTCTATGACACCCCACGCATGGTTCGGATTCTCTCCGAAGAAGGCAAAACCATGTCTGTTGGAGTGAATGGACTGCAAGACTACGATGAGGTCTATGACCTCACGGTTGGGGAGTATGACGTAACCGTTGATTCTGGACCTTCCTTCTCGACTCGTCGTGAAGAAGCCGCGTTCCAGATGAACGAACTCATGAAAAA
>JACCDR011524177.1_pt1 | contig 17574 bp, 6 predicted proteins | sample 7446431 | NCBI WGS metagenome assembly JACCDR01 (sample SAMN15323443, study PRJNA562643) | freshwater metagenome | isolation source: river surface water | place: USA:Blue River Watershed | collected 2017-08-17
TCAAGAAGCATCGGCATGATCTGAAACATCTTTTGTCCTTTACGTACAAATTGACCTTCGTCAACGAAGATATTTTGTAAATAGCCTTTTTCTAAAGAACGTAATTCAATATGTTGTACAGCGCGAATTTGGGCGACATATTCTTTTTTAATATCCAGAGTTTCATGCCATGGATTAGTAATCTGAAATTCGTTTTCGACTTTCTCAATATGCTTATGTGTGAAATGTGCAATTATCACTAGCGCTAATATCGCCAAAGATGATATAGCCAGAATTACAGAGCGCTTATTTTTATTTCTTTTCATAATTACCGATTTGAATTTGGTAAATTCTACAGGCAACAAAGCTAGATAGGTGATTCTTAAATTTTGCTGAAATGAAAAAAATTATTTTTGTTTTTACTTCTTATAAGCTTCAAGGCAGCGCTTTCGGGCAAAATTGTGATCAACAATTGGTTCGCAGTAATTTTTAGTACCAAATTCAGGCAACCATTTTTTGATGTAAGCAAAATCAGGATCAAATTTCTGACGTTGATTTTCAGGGTTAAAAATGCGGAAATAAGGTGCGGCATCGCAACCAGTTCCTGCAGCCCACTGCCATCCGCCAACATTGCTCGCCATATCATAATCGAGAAGTTTTTGCGCAAAATATTTCTCACCAAGGCGCCAATCAATAAGCAAATCTTTGCATAAAAAACTGGCCACAATCATGCGCACGCGATTATGCATAAATCCAGTTTCATTCAATTCTCGCATTCCAGCATCAACTATTGGATAACCAGTTTTTCCGGCGCACCATTTCTTGAAATCATCTTCATCATTGAGCCATTTCACATTGTTAAATTCAGGTTTGAAAGCTGAAGTTGCAGAATGCGGAAAGTGATAAAGAATCATCTGATAAAAATCGCGCCAAATCAATTCATTCAACCATTTCTCGCTAGTTAGAATTGCAATTTGGGCTAATTTACGAATGCTGATTGTGCCAAAGCGTAAATGTAAACTTAAGCGGCTGGTGCCTTTGATTGAGGGAATATCGCGATTATCTCCATAATTTTCAATCACCTTAAGATCAACTTCACGTGATGGAAATTCATAATCAAAATTTTGAAAACCCATTTCTTTCAAAGACACTAATTTGAAGGCTGAACAGTGATAAAAATTTTTAAAATATTTATGACTAGGATAGGGCTTTAAGTAAAATTCGGTGAGATTATTTTTCCATTTTTTGCTATAAGGAGTAAAGATAGTGTAAGGCTTACCATCATCTTTAGTAACTTCATTTTTTTCAAAAATTACCTGATCTTTACTGCCTTTGAATTCAATATTATTTTTTTTAAGAAATTCGAAAATTTCTTTATCACGTTTTTGCGCATAAGGTTCGTAATCACGATTAGCAAAAACGGTTTTTATCTGATATTTTTTGATTAATTCTTGATAGGCTTCAAGTGGTGTAGAATAAAATACCAAAAGCGATGAACCCATTTCTTCCAACTCTTGTTTTAAGCGCGAGATTTCTTGATGAATGAATAAAACTCGGGCATCTTTTTTTTCTTCCAACTTATCTAAAATATTACGATCAAAAATAAAAATTGGCAAAACCTTATGTCCAGATTTAAGCGCTGACCACAAAGCTGCATTATCTTCAAGGCGTAAATCGCGACGGAACCAAAAAATTGAAAGCATCCTAAAAGTTCTTAAAAATTGGATTACTACGAATTAATTCATCTTTGTGATTGATCACAACGTTTTTTATAAGATCAATAATTAGAGGATCAATATTATCCCGTGCGGCCAAAATAGTTTGTGATGAAACAGTAAGTATTTTTTCTTTAGACTTTATATAGTGTCTTTGGTCAATCAAAGACTGACGCAAGAAAGGAAATTGATTGGTAAAATTATGCACTTCTTTTTGTGACAATGAAATCAACCTAACATCACATTTTTGTAAAATTTCATTAAAGCCATAATTTGGATGTCCAATGAAATAAAGCCAAGCGTCAATTTTTTTATCACAGATTTTAGCGAATGATTTTGTAGCGCCAAGATGTAAAATTTCTTTTGGCTTTATTTTAAAATCAGATAAATATTTAGAGGCAATCAAAGCACTACTAGAACCGATGCTACCAATATTAACAATTTTATTATTGAGATCACTTAAAGAGCGAATCGTAGAAGTTTTGCTGACTAAGAAAGTCAAATCTTCATCATGAATTTGAGCAACTGTTATGGTTTTTTTATTTAACTCTTCAGCATCAGCAATAAAGTTTTTATTGAATTCTACAGTTTTTATCATTGCTAAATCAGCTTCTCTTCTCGCCAAAATTCGTAGATTGTAATCTGATCCTTTGCTTTCTTTTGCAATACAAGTGAGTTTTTGTTTTGAATGATATTTATTAAAAACATCACAGATAGAAGTTGCCACAGCAAAGTAGCTGCCTTTTTTATCGCCAGAAGAAATTATAAAATCTTTCTTAGAATTATCAATTCCGCAAGATAGCAAAGAAAATGAAACTATTAATAGCGAAATTAATCTGAGATAAAAATTTTTCGAAAACAAAAAGCGTTTTGTAAAAAACATAATTTCTAAATTTCTTAGGTTTGGCATATTTTAATAATTGTTGATGTAATTATTGCCTAAATTTCACAACAGATAGAGTAAAAATGATGACTTTTTATGCTTAAAAAAATTGACTTTGAAATCAGGTAATAAGATAATTACACTATATTTTCTTAAACACCAAGAAACCGAACCAGAAGTATGGCTAACATTCTCACAAAAGCAGCAAGATATATTTCATTTCTAGGGCGGGATAATTTTCTGTCACAATTGAAGAAACAACAGAATAATCAGCGGCAAATACCTAATTTTGTTGGTGTTTTGAAGATGGGTTTTCAGATGTGGAGTATGTTGGTAAGTATGAATTGTTGTTGAGGTAATGCTGTGAAAAAAGTTTTTTCTAAGATAAAAAAAATAATATCCAATAAAACACTATGGTTATGTTTTTTATTTATATTATCTTCAATTCTTTTTCAAAGAGTTCGTCCGATGTATTTAGTCGGTCTTGGAGGAACTTATAAAGTAGAAATTCCATTAAAAATAAGATTTACCAGAGATTGTGAAGCATACGCTAAATTTGTAGAAAGGCACATTGGTCCGATGTTTTTGCCTGATCCAGAAAATTGTCCATGGCGCAAAACTGATTTATCCAAAGATGCTGAACTGACAATTGGAAAAACCAAATTCAAGATTCCAAGAGATTATCTTTTGAGAAGTAATACTGTGAATGGGAAAACTGATTTTAAGGCTTTAATTTTCACCTATCCTGAAATGACGCCACCAGACTGGAAAAATCAAAATACTAAATTGCCAAATGGCTTTGAAATTAGGGATTATTTTGTTGATGTTGGAATTGATGATTTGAAGGGTAAGGATTCAGAAGCTTTAACAAAAGAACGTTATCTAATAGAAAGTGGAATAATTCATTATCTCAATAGAAATGAAGCAAGATATATTCCTAAAATTATGAAATGTCCTGAAGGAGTTGAATTGCTATGTTATAAAAACTCAAGTCACGAGATATTTGTTGATAAAAATGTGTATGAACCAAAGATTTGGTATGTGTGTGATAATGATAGTAAGGCAGAAATACCTTCTATACCACATTGCGTAACTACTATTTTTGCAAATGAAAAATTGCTATTAATTAATTTAAGATTCGACAAGAAGCTTTTATTAAAGAACCACAAAGAGATAAAAGAAAAAGTAATAGAAAAGCTTGATGAATTTATAGTTTTACCTAACTCTAATAATTAACCAATAACCACAAATATATGACTCAGAATTTTGATAGAAATGAAGCTCAAAAATTTTCTAATAGTATTGAGATAATAAGTAAAAAAGTAGAATCAGGACAGTCTCTCACAACCCAAGACAGACAACAGTTAACAGATTATTACACTTACCTTTTTTCTAAAAAAGGTTTGGGAATAAGAAACGGGAGTATGCTGGCGATTAATAATAAAAGATTTGTTAATCTATGAGAAAAAAAATAGCCATATTGGTTACCTTATTAATTTTTTTCGGTCATAGCTCTTACGCTGCCTGTAAAGCCAGCATTAGTTTAGGATCAGAATGTAAAGATGAGGAAGGATATATTTATATACCAAAAGAGTATAAACAAAAGTCTGGCAATCCTTTATGTAGTAAAAAATATCAAATTTTTAAGGGTAATGAATTACCTAAAGTTGGATCTGTAGCTCACCCAATTATAGTGTTAATGTTTTATCAGAATTTAGATGAGATAAATGAAAAATATAAGAAATGCGAGTTGGAGGCTAAAAATTTCAAGCGAAAAAATCTTTTTGGTAGAAATGATCAAGAAGCGCGAGAATGTTTAATTGATATATGCATGACTGTTTTTGACAAACATAGCGAGTTTGCCTCAGGAGATGATGATATCCTTGGCTGGAGCAATGAACTTAAAATTATCTATTACAAATACATAGATAACGATCTTTTTGCTTTAATAAAAGTAACAAAATGAATTTTAAATATTGATAAACCCTAACCAATTTTAATAACCACAAACTTAGGATAAATAATAAATATGCCAAATTATAAAGAATTTGAAGGTGTTAACCTCATTACAAATCCAACTCAAAAAACTATAGCTCAAGTTTTGATAAAGAATGAACTGGGTGGAGTATCAAATGGTTATCAACTTGATCACGCTGGGACATCAAATAGTGGATATTCATTCGGTGGAAATCAGATGGACTTATCAAAAAATGCAAATGGTCGTGAAATATTTTCCACAATTATTAAGGCTGAATTGGGAGATAATTTTTATAACTCTATAAAAGATAGAGTTGTTCAAACTGGCAATCAAAATATTCTAACGCAACAAGAGCAAAATCAAATAAACTCAGCTCTCTCTAGTAACTATGGAAAGCAGCTGATTAATCAAGCTTTTGTTGATGAAGTTAATGTTAGATCAAGTCATGTAGACGATTTTGCAAAGCTTTTAAATACAACTTTTACAAATGATGTTAAGATAGCTTTGGTAGATTACGATAATCAATTTTATATTGATTTTACTAATACTGGTTCATCCAGCATGAGAACCAAACTTCAAAATATTCTAAATAAAAATGGAGAAATAACACTGGAAGATGTAGAGAATTCTGTAAGATCAACAGGATATTATAATTCTAGTCCCTCAGTAACAAAATCCCAAGAAAAAAGAATACAAGACACTAGAAAAATGATTGAGGACGCTGGCTTGATCAGCGATGGAAGCGATTCTACTGATTCATTAAAAAATTCATTAGTTACCACTCTTGCCACAATCACAGTAACTGCCCAAAAAGAAGCTGCCGCTAAATCTTGGTTTGAAACTTTTTCTGACTCCTTGGGTTCTTGGACAGGCTCTGTAACAAACTTCATGAAAGAAGCTGCTAGTGATGTGGTTAACTTTTTTTCAAGTCCAAGTGAGTCATTAAGTAAAATTGGAAGTTGGATTAGTTCTGCCTTTACTTATGGCGAAAGCGAAAAAACTCCAGATCCATCAACGATTAATAATTCTCTTCTCAACCTCGAAATCAACACCAATCTAACTTCAGGTTTTGCTGGAGGTAATGATTTGGGACAGAGTGGTGTGGTGATTGGTGATGCTGATTGGCGATTGAAGATACCTACTATTAATAATGATGGTATAACGAATGTTCTTCCGGGAAGTATAGGTAGTGATGGTTTTAGAGCTGGGAATCAGGAGTTGTCATCATATCAAAATTTTGCTAAAGATGTTGGAGTGCAGTTAACGAATTTAGATAATTTGATATTTTCTAACTCGCAGACTGCTCAGAATTTATGGAGTTCAACTTCATTGACAGCAAATCTTAGTAATCTTGCTAATTTTGCTTCGGACTCAAGGAGCTATGTTAATATTGATCCTGTAGTTCTCGATTTAAATGGTGATGGAGTAAAACTTACTTCTTACAATGATTCTGAGGTGACTTTTGATGTTGATAATGATGGTAAGCAGGAGCGTACTGGTTGGGTGAGTAATCAGGATGGTATTTTGGTTGATGATGTGAATGGTGATGGAAAAATCAACAATATCACCGAAACCATAAGTGAATATTACAATACGAAAGATGGCAGTGTTGCTGATGCGGATGGGAAATATTCGACTGATGGATTGGCTGCGCTTAAAAAACTCGATTCGAATCATGATGGCAAGTTTAACAGTCAAGATGCGAAGTGGAATGATTTAAGAGTTTGGATGGATGCCAATGGTGATGCACAGACTGATGCTGGCGAACTTAAAACTCTGAATGAAGCTGGAATAAAAGAGTTTGATTTAAGCAATATCACTCAAGCAAATAAAGAGCGCAATGCTGGTAATATTATTTTTTCGAGAACGACTTATAAGACGGCGGATAATAAAACCAAAGAAGTTGCGGCGGTAGATTTTACGACCAATCCGATTGGTTATGAATTTAATGATGTGAATCTTGGGAAGTTGGCAACTGCAGAAGATGGAACAAAATCTTTAGTAATTAGTGACACAAATGGTGCAACAGTTACGGCTTCTAGCGATACTGCGCAAAATATTTTCGGCAATGTTGGTGATGATATAATTACTGGAGATGCAAGAGATAACTGGATTTCTGGCGGTGCTGGAAGTGATACTTTGAAAGGTGGCGTTGGTGATGATATTTTGATTATCGATTCTGAAGACAAGCAAGAAAATATTGATGGCGGCGATGGTCGTGATGTGGTTATAATAAATTCTGATCAAGGAGTTAGTTTTAATTTAAATCAATCACACGTTGAAACTGCAGTTGGCGGAAATGGTGATGATGTTTTAATTGGCGGTGGAACAAGTAACGTCTTTATTGATGGCGGCTCAGGTGACGATATTATTATTGGTGGTGCGGCTGATGATGCTTTAGCTGGAAGTGATGGTAATGACTATGTTGATGGCGGTTATGGGGACGATGTGGTGCGTGGACATCGTGGTAATGACGTTTTGATTGGTGGTGAAGGAAATGATTATCTTGAAGGCGGTCTTGATGATGATCAGGTTTTTGGTGGTGCTGGTAATGATGTGATTATGGAAGGAGCTGGCAATGATCAAATTGATGGAGGAGACGGATATGATTTGGTTAAATATAATGGTAGTTACAAAGATTATAAAATAAGCCGTGATGGCACTAACTATAAAGTTCAAGATTTAACTACTGGTAATATTGATTCGATCAAAAATATTGAAGGTGTTCGTTTCAATGATGTGACCATAAAATTGATTGATGGGAATATTTCTCCGCTTCCAGTTGCCGATATTATTCAGGTTCAAAATAAAACCGATGCGGTGTTTATTTCGGTTAATGATTTATTGAAAAACGATCTTGATGTTGAAGGTGATAATTTAACTTTGGTTTCAGTTACTAACTCAGTTGGTGGATTTGCCGAGCTTGTGAAAGATGGAAGTGGCAATGTGACAGGTGTTAGATGGACGCCAGATAAAAGCTTCATTGGTAATATGTCTTTTGATTATGATGTTAAAGACAGCAAAGGTGCTTACACAATTATCGAACAATATAGCAATGATGGAACTTCAGTTACTGCGGCAATGAAAGCGCGTGTAACTTTCAAGATGGCATCTGACCCAACTGATGATCTTTATGCAAAACAGTGGTATCTATCGGAAGTAAATATACAGAAAGCTTGGCAGGATTATACTGGTAAGGGAGTTAAAATTGGTGTATTTGAAAAAGGTGATTTTAATATCAATCACACAGAGCTTGATGGTAATACTACTCAGTCTTACAAAGATGATGTTGCTTTCAGACAGGTTGAACAATTTTCACAGCATAAAACAACAGTTTCTGGTGTTATTGCTGCCGAAAGAAATGGCACAGGAATTGTTGGTGTTGCTTATGATGCAAGTTTAGAAGGATATAGTTGGGATGCTGATGAAACTGGTTTGGCAAATTTGAAAAATGTGGATATTGCTAATAATAGTTGGGGAGCAGTTGGTGAATTTGCTGATAACTTTTCTGATCCGAATAATTTTTATGCAAATGCTAAGTCTTTGATTGAAGATTCAGTTGCTTTGGGTCGTAACGGGCTTGGAACTATTAACATTTTTGCTGGTGGTAACTCTAGAGCTGACGGTGATAACGTAAATTATCACAACTTTCAGAATTCAAGATTTGTTATCACAACTGGATCAATCAATCAGCCGGGTGATTTGGCAACTCTTACTCAAGCTTCAACACCATTTTCAAATCCGGGTGATGCAATTTTGGTTTCTGCCACTGGGTCAAATATTAACTCGACAGGCAACTTACTAACTAACGCAAATGGTTCACAATTTTTAGGTGAATTTGCTTCATCACAAGGAACATCATTTTCTGCCCCAATTGTTTCGGGTATTGTAGCTTTGATGTTGCAAGCAAACCCAAATTTGGGATATCGCGATGTACAGAAAATTTTAGCACTTTCAGCAAGACAATTTAACGATCCAAACACAACTTGGCAGGAAAATGGTGCAACTAATTGGAATGGTGGAGCGATGCATTTCTCGCATGATTATGGTTTCGGAGAAGTTGACGCTGCAACAGCAGTTAGGTTGGCAGAAACATGGAATGAGGTTAGCGATTATTACAACGAAAATTCTTTGATTGCATCAGATAACTCTGGAACGCAAATCGTTGATAATGGGGTAGTTATAAAGCAGTTTACTATCTCAAATTCGAATATGCACAATATTGAAACTGTTGAAGTGCAAGTAAGTTTGACAGATTTTAATATTTCTGACTTAACCATTAAACTTATTTCTCCAAGTGGAACAGAAAGTATCTTGATGGATAAGCCTGGAAGTTCGGTTTATAGCGGTGGTCTAAATTTTAACTTTTCATCACGTGCATTTTTAGGAGAAAATGTTGATGGTAATTGGAAGCTTCAAATAACTGATTCTAAAACTGGCGATATCAGTTACTTAAATAGCTGGCAGTTGAAATTTTATGGTGAACTGAATGATGGCAAGAACGACACTTACATTTACACTGATGAATTTGCCAAGCTAACTGATGGTGCGAGAGGAATTATAATTGATGGTGATGGTGGTAATGATACAATAAATGCGGCAGCGGTTTCTAGTGATTCAGTAATTAATTTAAATGCTGGCCAGATTAGCAATATTGCTGGTAAAGATGTTTTGATAACTGGTGGAACTAAGGGTGCGCAATATTATCAAAAACAAGAATTGCTACCAGTAAAGCAGTCGCAACTTACATCAGTTAATTCACAAATTGTTGCAAAAAATCAGGCTTTAGTGGCTAATAATGCTGAGTTTGCGGGGATTGATGCGGCGATAAGTACTAAATATCAACAGATTAACGCTAAATATTCTGAATATCAAAGCGCGGTACAAAATGTTGCAAATGATTGGCTAAGTAAAAATACTTTTTGGACTGCTTACAGAGATGGTGCCACATACTACATATATAGAAACAATGTTACTGATGCACAAACTACTTTGGTTAAAGATGATGCTCAAAGAAAAATAAATAATTATAACGGACTTGTTGCAGCTCAGAACCAAAAGGCATCAGAATATCAGTCCCTTGTTTCTGATTATAACTCACTAATAGCAAGGCGAGCTGCTTTACCTGCTGAAATTTCTGGTTTACAAAATGATATTCTAGCCCTGACAAAACAGGCTACACAATTACAATCCGACATTAATTTTATTAATGCCTATCTCAATGCTTTTGAAGATGGAAAAACTTCAATTATTGAAAATGCTTACGCTGGTGATGGTAATGATACTATAATTGGTAATGATCAAGATAATAAAATCTGGGGTGGAAGAGGATTAAACACTGAAGCTGGCGGAGCTGGTAAAGATACTTTTATAATCAAAGAAAATTCCGTAACTCAAGATACAATAACCGATTTCAAAATTGGTGAAGATAAAATTGATCTTTCGGATTTTGATTCTCTAAAATTTTCTGATTTAATAATAGCTCAACAAGGAAATGATGTTTTAATTGCTTTTAGTTCTGGGCAGAAAATTTTATTGAAAAACCTAAATTCCGATCAAATTACAATTAATAGCTTTACTGGAATTGAAGGAGCTATTAACGTTGTTGATGGAACTAGTGTAAATGATAATTTGATAGGAACCAATCTCATAGACTCTATAAATGGTTTTGCTGGTGATGATAAAATAAGTGGCGGCGGTGGAAATGATTATATTAAAGGTGAAGAGGGCAATGATATTTTAACTGGTGGCAATGGTGATGATATAATCTATGGCGGTAAGGATGATGATACAATTTATGGTGATGGTGATATAGACTTTGCATCTAATCAGCTTATTAATAGCACGACTCAAAGTGGTAATGACAAGCTTTATGGTGGATTAGGTAATGATACGATTGATGGTTTTGCAGGAAATGATTATATTGATGGTGGTGTAGGAAATGACTTGCTGATTGGTGGAGATGGTGATGATGTTATTGTTGGCGGTGATGGTACAAATGAAATTCAAGGTGGTGCTGGTAACGACACAATTTATCTTGATGGTACAAGAAATGATATTTGGGGAGATGATGGAATTGATAATTTTATAATTTCAGAAAGACTGTCTCTCGCAGAAAATAAATATGATCTAATTTATGATTTTGACGCTGCTAATGAAAAAATTGATCTAAGTGCTTTTCAGAATATTGATGACAGTTATGATTTTCCAATTGTACAGGTTGGTAGTGATTCTTATGTGGTAGTAAAATCAGAGAATGGCTATAAGCAATATGTTGTTTTAGTTGGTGTTAATGCTACTAAGTTGAGTGCCCAGAATTTTGTGATTAAGAATGATGCACCAATAGCAAACCAAGATGATGTGGCGGTTGATGAAGATAATTCTGTGATAATCAATGTGTTTGCTAATGATTCTGATGATAAAACCGCAATTTCTTCATTAAATAAAAACAATATTTTAGTTACGAATCCGCAGAATGGTATAGTAAAGGTTAATAACGATGGAACTGTTACTTATACGCCAAATGCCAATTTTAATGGGGATGATTCTTTTAAATATACCTTCGTTGATTCGGGTGGTTTACAATCAAGTGCAACAGTTAATATTAAGGTGAATGCAGTTAATGATGCGCCAGTAGTAACAAAAATAATTTCAGATCAGAATTTTTACATAGATAGAGAAGTTGAATTTAGCTTCGATAATCCTTTTATTGAAGTTGACGGTGACTCTATGTCCTATTCGGCTACTATGGCCGATGGGTCTTCTTTGCCAGATTGGTTAGTTTTTGATTCCGTTAGTCTAAAGTTTAAAGGAATAGCACCTGATAACACGGCTGCATTGAATATTAAATTAATTGCAACCGATCAAAGTGGATTAAGCAATTCAACAAATTTTAATTTAAATATCAAAGATCATAACATTTATGGAACTTCTGGGAATGACACATTAAACGGCAGCGCTTTTGATGATATTATAAAAGCAAAAGAAGGTTTGGATATTGTTAATGGTTTTGCGGGAAATGACGAAATTGATGGTGCTGCTGGAAATGATGTTTTAACTGGTGGTAGTGGTAATGACATAATCTTTGGTGGTGATGGTAATGATTCTATATATGGCGATGGTGACTTTAATTCAAACAATAAAACCATTGTTGGATATGACACCCAAGTTGGTAATGACACTTTGTATGGTGGCAATGGTAACGACGTAATTCTTGGTCTTGCTGGTAATGATTATATTGATGGTAGTGTGGGTGATGATATTTTGTTGGGTGGAGACGGAGATGATATACTTATTGGTGGAAGTGGAAATAACCAACTTCAGGGTGGAAAAGGTAATGATATAATTGATTTTGGAAGTGGTGCAGAAAGTTCGTTTGTTGACTCGGTAAATTATGGATTTGGTGAAGAGGGAAGCGATACTTTCGTCATTTCGGATAAATCAATTTCATTCAAACATAAATTTGATGTTATCGCTGACTTTGATGTTAACGATCCAAATGAAAAAATTGATTTAAGTAGAATCAAGGGGGTTGATCAATATTCTGATTTGCAGATATTCCAAAATGGCGCTGATGCTTATGTTGCGATGAATTCTAACTTTTTTGGATATTCTGAACTCGTTAAATTAGAAAAGGTTAATATTGCGGATTTAAATAGTTCGAAATTCATTATTACTAACGAAGCTCCTAAGGCAATTAGCGATAATGCTTCGACTAATGAAGATAATTCTGTAATTATCAATTTGCTGAGTAATGATTCTGATGACAAAACAACTTTAAAAGGCAGCAATATAAATATTGTAACCAATCCAACTCATGGATTTATTACAGTTAATTCTGATGGTACAGTTACTTACCGTCCGAATGCCAATTTTAATGGTGATGATTCTTTTGAATATAAACTTACTGATTCTGGTGGTCTGAATTCAGAAAATGCAAAAGTTAATTTAGTAGTTAATCCTGTGAATGATGCGCCAGTAATAGTTTCAATTATTGCCGATCAGAAGGTTTACATAACCAAAGATATTAATCTCAAAGTTAATAATATTTTTACTGAAGTTGATGGAGAGTCTCTTGCATATTCGGTAACTCTTGATGACGGATCAGCACTTCCATCTTGGCTAAATTTTAATGCTCAGACTTTAACACTATCAGGACAAGCTCCAAGATCTGCTTCAATATTTAATATTAAAGTAACCGCCACCGATCAAAGCGGACTTTCTAACTCAGAAACTTTTAAAGTTACGGTTGATGACAATATAATTTTTGGAACTAATGGTGACGATGTAATTTCTGGAACTAGTGGTAATGATGTAATAGATGGAGGTGAGGGCAATGATGTTATTAATGCAGGAGCTGGTAGTAACATAATTTTTGGTGGTGCAGGTAATGATAAATTATACAGTGCTGGAAATGATACAGTTAATGCTGGTTCTGGTAACGATGAAATCAACATTACTGATGGCGGAAATAAAAATATTACTGGCGGTGATGGTTCTGATATTTACAAAATTTCTCCATTTACTGGTGATATTACAATTACTGACTTTGCGGTTAGCGATCCGAATGAAAGAATTGATCTGGAAGGTATTGCAACGATTTCTTCATTTTCAGATCTTGTTATTTCTCAATCAGGAAGCGATGCTATAATACAAATTTCCTCTTCGCAGAAAATTATCCTTAAAAATACCAATAAAAATATACTCACTGCTGATAAATTTGTTATTCATAGCAATCATTTTGACGGATCGCCAATTAATGACAGACTCTTTGGTGACGATGGAAATGATATCATTAACGGATTTGGTGGAAATGATTATGTTTATCTAAGTGGTACAGGTTCTGATGTTGTTGATCTTGGTTATGGAAATGACAGCTTTATCGTCAGCGGAAATGGTTTCTACGGAAATGACAATGTTACTGGTGGTTTAGGAAACGATAAATTCTCAATTGATCTTGGTTACTCTTACTACGATACTACGAATTATATTCTTACAATAAACGATTTTGAAGCGACAAATCCAAATGAGAAAATATATATTTCTAATGGCTGGGTACCAAATGTTGATTTCACGAAAGATTTAAAAATTGATCAAATAGGTAGCGATGTTCAGATTAGTCTGAGTGGATTTACCAACGGTAAAAAGTTAATTCTAAAAAATGTCAATAAAGCCGATTTAAATGAGAATAATATAGTTTTACCAAAAGTAGAGTATGAGTATGCTACGCAAGCGAGCAAGTTTGATGATAATATTACTTATGATCCAAATGCTGGTAGCGCAAATACTATTGGAAAAGATATAAAAATTCCTATCAGTGGAACTGTTAGCAATATTTCAACTTATGCGGACTCCAATCAGACATTAATAAGTTTTTATGTTGTAACCGATAATGGCTGGGTAAAGCAAAACTTGGTTAATGCTTCGGTTCTTGTAGGACAAAATTTAACCACCTATACGTACAACTCATTTGATCCTGCCAAAGATAGGCTTGGAATAGATAGCTCTTACGCTGTTACAAAATACTCTGATCTTCCCATTGTGCAAGAAGGGAGTGATGTAGCGATAAATTTCACAAATCAAAAAGTTAAAATTATTTTAAAAAACGTTAATCTGATCGATCTTCAGGAAAGCGATTTTATTTTTTATAATCACAGTACTAATGGAAATGATTTGATTGATGGCGGCAATGGTAACGACCATTTAGAGGGCGGCAAAGGCAATGACCAAATTAACGGCGGCTTTGGTAATGATGAAATCTACGGTGGAGACGGAGATGATAGTCTAACCGATTATGAGGGAGTTAATAAATTATATGGAGGTGCAGGTGATGATAGTCTTGGTGTTTCCATGTATAATAATTCAACTTCAAACAATGAGTTATATGGTGGAGAGGGAGATGATTTAATCCAGTTTAGCACTGGTGGAACCAATGTGGCAAAAGGTGGAATTGGTAATGATGAATTTATTGTTTATGGTGGTGATAACGAAATTTACGGTGAAGAAGGTGTTGATGATTTTATAATCGATAAATCCTACTCAGTTACTTTTGATGTTAATGGTAACTACATAGTAACCGATGCGGCTTCATCAACCACAATTCATGATTTTGATCCAACTTTAGAAAAAGTTATTTTGAGTGGAGTTGACCAAGATAATTTTGATCAGCTTAGCATTATACAAGATGGTAATGATGTTGTCTTTAACCTATCTTCAGTTCAGACATTACGTTTAAGTAATGTTACAAAATCGTCGCTTAATCAAGATAATATTATTATCCCAGATAAGCACATTCAGGATCGTTATTACTACACCTTTGACGACAGGACGAATGAATATTCGGTCAGAGATTTAAATAAGCTAATGGCTGAAAGTAACGATCCATATGACTTTTATCAAGGCCCAGTTGCTGAAATTGCTTCAGATTACGATCCTGTTTTGATGAAAATGGTGTCAAACTTTGATGCAACAAAAGATAAAATTCATCTAGGCAAAATTAAAACACTTGAGAAGTTTGAAGATCTAAAAATTACGCAGCACAGCATAGCTCAATCATATGGAGCACCTTCTGAGTTTACCTTGATTGATCTTGGGGATGGATCATTTGTTAAGCTTGACGGATTTTACACTCTTACCGCCGATAATTTTACCTTTAACAAAGCTCCAACTGCCAATCTTTCTTCCGCAAATATCAATGAAGATAGCCAAATAGTTTTAGATGTTGTTTCCAATACGGTTGATAATGATGACGATGTTTTGTCAATTACAGAAATCACTAATCCATTGCACGGATCAGCAATAATTATAACTGATGAACAAGGTAGGCAAAAAATATCCTATATTCCAACTCCTAACTTTAACGGTATTGATCAGTTCAATTATACCATTTCTGATGGCAGAGGTGGAGTTGTTACCAAAACCCTTACTGTCACCGTTAACTCAGTAAATGATAATCCAACTGCAACCATCATCGAAGCTAATGTTAATGAAAATAATTCTGTAATAATTGATGTTTTAGCTGGAACTTCTGATGCTGATGGTGATCAACTTTCAATTGTGGGTATTTATGGTGTAACCAACGGCGTGGCAAATGTTGTTGATGGAAAAATTGTTTATAGACCAAATGCCAATTATAAGGGCTTAGCTAAATTCGATTATACAATTTCCGATGGTAATGGAGGTTTTGTAACGAAAGATTTAACAGTAACTGTAAAAGCTCCGCCTGCTCCTAAAGCTCCATCCCAAGATATTCTTAAGAACTTTAATGCTGATTTATATCTTGCGATTTATCCCGATGTTAAGAATGCGATTAAGTCTGGATCTCAGAGCAGTGCTTTAAATCATTTTATGGCTAGTGGTTATCAAGAGGGCCGAGTTTATGATTTAGAAGATTATGCCCAGTTGAAGTATGGTGTTAACAAGGATGCTTTCATAAACGTGATGAATAACTTCAACGAAGATATTTATAATGCGATTTATCCGGACATTAAGAATGCTGTTAAGTCAGGTAATCAACCTAGCGGATTGATGCATTTTATAATGTCAGGATATCAAGAAGGCCGAGCTTATGATTTGAATAGTTATGCGCAGATGAAATATGGTGCTAACAAAGATGCTTTCATAAATGCGGTGAATAATTTTGATGCAGATTTTTATTCAGCGATTTACTCAGATATTAAGAATGCTTTAAAGTCAGGTGGTCAAAATAGTGCGTTGAGTCATTTTATAACGGTAGGCTATCAAGAAGGTCGAGCTTATGATTTAGAGAATTATGCGCAGATGAAGTTTGGCGCTAATAAGGAATCTTTCATAAATGCGGTGAATAATTTTGATGCAGATTTTTATTCAACGATTTATTCAGATATTAAGAACGCTTTAAAGTCAGGTGATCAAAGCAGTGCGTTGAATCATTTTATAATGGCAGGTTATCAAGAAGGCCGAGCTTATGATGTAGAGAGTTATGCGCAGCTGAAGTTTGGTTCTAACAAAGACGCATTCATAAACGCAGTAAATAATTTCAACGAAGACTTATATTTGGCTACTTATTCAGATATTAAGAATGCGGTTAAATCTGGTGCTCAAAGCAGCGGATTGAGTCATTTTATTATGAGTGGTTACAAAGAGGGTAGAGCTGGAACTATTGAAGATTATTCTAGTCGTGTTGGCAAGAATGGTTCCGACATGATTGTGTCGAAGAGCGGTTCTGAGGTTATGATTGGCGGTGCTGGCAATGATCAATTTATCTTTAAGAACCTGAGTGACTCAACTGATAGTCAAACTGATTTAATTTTAGATTTCATTAAAAGTGAGGATAAGATAAATTTATCTGGTTTAGGTTTTGATGATGTTAGTGTTGGTTCAGGAAGCAGTTCTTCGCTTCATGGATTAGAATATTATTTTGACGGTAAGAATACTGTAATTGAAGATCCTAACTCAAACTTTGCGGTTAAACTGGCTGGTAATATCAACCTTGAGGGGAGTGACTTTATATTATAGATTTTGAAAGAAAAATCATCAGTTAAAATTACTGGTGATTTTAATAAAATTTTCTTTAAAAGAATTAAATAAATCAAAAAGGTTACCATGAAAAAAACTCAAAATAGTAAAACTGTAAAAGAATCAATTTCAAAACAGATAAAAGAATCATCTGATAAGCTAAAAAGCTCTATTAAAGAGCAGGAATTGCTTCATCTTAATTTAGGATATATTCTTGGTCTTTTTTCTAATTCTGGTTATCATCATAAATTGTCTATTGCTCAATTTATGTCATCTGTAATTCCAGCTATCAAAAATAATCAATTTAAGATCTTTTTTAAAGGATTTCGTCCAGTTGCTTTTGTATCATGGGCCTTACTTTCAGAAGAAACTGCCAAGAAGTTCAAAACTGGTAATTATTATCTAAATTTAGATGATTGGAAATCAGGAGAAGAACTTTGGCTTGGAGAGTTGATAGCGCCTTACTCTGATAATGATCGTTCTGCGGTTATCACTAATTTAAAAGAAAAAATATTTGTTGATAA
>JACCDR011459986.1_pt1 | contig 17572 bp, 10 predicted proteins | sample 7446431 | NCBI WGS metagenome assembly JACCDR01 (sample SAMN15323443, study PRJNA562643) | freshwater metagenome | isolation source: river surface water | place: USA:Blue River Watershed | collected 2017-08-17
ACTACGGGGGCTAGCGAGGATGGAATGAGAAAACGTCTTCGCTTTCTCATTTTATCCGAGCGACGCCCTCGTATGTAGTCATACGGGGGCAAAGCTATATTTTCCACCCAACCCATCGGGTGACAGAAAAGACTATACCACACCAACCCTCAAAAGGAATAAGTAATACTGAAAACCGCCCGCCAGTGCGGGCGATTCCCTTATTTAACCTCCAAGAGATGCTTAAGCACCTTCTCGTCAAATCCCACAACGATATCTCCTCCCACATCAATTACCGGCACTCCGAGCTGACCTGACTTCTCAATCATCTCTTCTCTCTTAGCTTGATCTCCGGCAACGTTATACTCGGTGTACTCGATATTATTCTTCTTAAAGAAGTCCTTGGCGAGGCCACAATATTTACAAACAGGGGTTGAATATATTTCTACTTTTTTCATGCTGGTATTATACACAAATTTCCAGAGATCTTTCGATTAGGCAACAAATATTTTTATTCTGCGAGAACATCTCTTAATCCCACAATCTCGACCACCAACTTTTCTTCGTGATTTCCACCGGAGCCTCCTTTACTCCTTCATCTACAAGAATAATCATCCTCTCTCCTTCCTTAACAACTCCAAACCTATCGCGTAATTCTTTCTCTTTACCCTCCTCTGTGTTGAGGGCTTCGACCGCATCCTGAAGTATCTTTTCCCTCTCTTTTAATGCCTCCAAATCAATAGCTGCAGTGGCAGCCATATTCTTACTCTTTTCATACTTAGCCCTAATCCCCCAAACAGCATTTACGAGCAATATAATAATCAGCAAAAGAAAACCAATCGCATAGCGCGAGTGTAAAAATTCTTTGAGCCGCCTGCGATCTTGAAATTCCCTCATATTGTTTGAAAATAGCACAAATATGCGCTACCATTCATGCGTACAATATAATACATTTGTAACCCAACACGCTATGCTTCTCAATCCAAAACACCGCAAGGCCATGAGCATCATCTGGGGCGTCATAGTAGTTCTTATCATCCTTTCGATGATAGCGATCTCGATGCCTTCTCTATTCTCATAAAACCAAACAAGAAAACCGCACATATGCGGTTTTTTGTTGTCAGCAGATTACTTGACATAAATGGCTTATTTATGCAAAATAGCGTTCTGTTCCTTACAATATGAAATCCATCCTCACCCTCCTATTCATGGCTCTCACATGCGTGAGCCATTCCCAAACCACTGCGTTTTATTACACCAGTGAACCCGGCACGTATATCGGCCAAGGTAAAACCGAGCTCATCACACCCAAAGAGTGGTCCATTGACGCTCGTGTTCCCTATCCGATTACAACAATCCGCGAGCAAATCCAGTTCAACTTCAGGAAACTCGACGACAGTCCCAACTGGTGGACGGTGAGTTTCGCAGCTCCGGCTGGTAGTGTTCTGGAAGTTGGAAAAACTTACGAAGCGACCAGATTCCCGTTCCAGACTACTGGTGCAGGACTCGACTTTTCGGGAAGTGGTCGAGGCAACAACACACTCACAGGCACATTCACAGTCCTGGAATACACATGGTCCGAGGGTAAGCTCATCTCCGCCGCCTTCGACTTCAAACAGCTCGGCGATCATGGATCGATTCGATTCAATTCAAAAATCCCTGTTCGCAAAGTTCCTGAAGTGGAAAAGATGAAGAAAAAGTAAATCTTTTGCCAGCCACATGCGTGGCACGACTCCTTCTTTCAATCCGTCTTAGTGACGGATTTTTTATTTGTATAGTCGAGTAGATATGTTACGTGCTCGTGAATGGATTTCACACTTAGTGTGGTGAAGCGTCCATCCTAAAATTTTGAGCATAGAGATATTTACAACCAAATGCTTTCCATACTATTAAAAAATAAAAAAGGACATCCAAATGATAATGGCATGTCCTTTGAGAAGGGTCGGAAACAGAGCTAAACAAATCTCTTGAGTGGAGTTATTTGCAACAATGCTGTCAGAAGCAATGCACCAGTTGCCGCCAATATTGCATTGAAGAGCGAATTGAATCCAAGATTCAGACTCCAGACAAGTTTGAGAAACAAACAGTGTGTGAGATAAACCCCAAATGTCAGTCCCGAAAGATATTCAAGCCACGGAGCAGATTCAACACGAATCATATATGCAACACCTAAAAGTATTGATGCCACAAACATGGCAATCGGTATTTTTTCTCGTGTTATTAAAAATAATACGAGACTGACCATTACCACGGCAAGAATCCTATATATGTACTTTGAATCAAATACTCTTTTCTGATTTACAGATGCAAGCATGAGTCCGAAAAGTACTGCCGGAATAGCTAAATTCCAAGCGCTCACGACCCAGAAATCAATATGCTTACCTGCCATCAGGCAAACAAATAGAGAAGCTAGTGTGGCGGTAAACCAAACATTAATATCATTGCAGTATTTGAATGCAATCGTAGCGCCCAAGCTTGCCACGAAGGCGTAAGGCAAATACCACAGGTGTGGCGCGGTCCCGTAAAGAACCATCGCTGGTTCAAATGCATCCATGAAAGGTTTGCCTTGTGCAATGTATATACTGCCATTCACAGCTCCGTAGACAAAGCACCAAAAGAGCCATGGAGCAAGAAGCCTTCTTGCTCTACTTATCGTAAATGACTGCCAGTTTTGCGGGGTGGCCGTAAGAGCAACCGTCAGAGAAAAGAAGATAAGAAGGAATCCTAATTCAAATAGGTACCTACCGGAGTGGTAGTGAACGACTCCGAAGGCCGCGATGCACCTTAGAAACGATATTGAGCCAAGAACCTTTTTCGAACTAGAACTTTTGTTCTGCGGTTTAGCATCGATCGATGCGACTAGAGAGATCGTAGTATTCATATGCGGGTTGGCTGGAAAAAAATCTTTGGAGAATATGTGTAGAACAAGACATCTTTACTAAAATTAGTTTATTTTAATCATTTGTCAAGATATTTTTGCTTCACAGATAGCAGAATTCTATGACTTACTTTTTAAAATTATCGAGAGAAATAAATCAATTTATTATTTTCACTAGACGCAATCCCCACCTTGTAAGGGTGAGGATTATTAAGTGACTACCTATATGCCCTACTGCACTATTTATTGAGACACTGCTGTTCGAGTCCTAGGGCCAAAATAACCAGTCGCAGGAAGTCCGACCGAGGCCTGATACTTCTTTAGAGCAGAGAGTGTCATTGGTCCAAATATACCAATATTATTACCTGAAGAAAGATATCCTTTCGATATAAGGAAATTTTGAAGGGCTTTTACGTCTTCACCCCTATCATGAAGCTGGAGATCTCGAGCAAACAGCTTTGGCTCAGTCGAAGCTGTGATGATTGCCCGCGCTTCTGCCGCCTTATCTGCAGGAATAACGCCTAGCGAGATGAGGATCTCAATAAAGGATCCTAGTGTCATGGGATTAGACGGACGCTGATTTGCCACTACTGCATTCTGCCTTCGCCAGGTACCCGTTCCCGACATAGGGACAGCGGGTTGAGTATCGTTATCAACATTATTAGAACCTGAAGATGAAGATGTCTCACCGAAGAGAACGAAGTCAGAGAATCTAGTGGTGCTACAGGTGACGGTATTAGATGCCGAATTCACGGAGCAACCCGACAACTCATTCCAAGAAGAGCCGTCATATCGATGTATCCTCAATGTCGATTCGTCCATGTTAGACACATCAGAATCATCGTACGTAATAGTCACAGTGAGACTTGAATCGAACGAAGACAGCGTCGATGTGGAATTCGGTAATGATGCTAGATTATAAACATAATTTCCTACTGCAGTTTTGTTTGTTGGTGACCCCGCTGAAGATATGAAGTCCGCCTTGGAAAGCTGCTTTATCTGGAAGTAAGCGCTATTAGTAGTCGATGCAAATGAAGGAGGAACAGTGAGAGCGAGACCTTTCCCTGATGACAGGAGCGATACTGAGCCTCCTGATGAGGTTATAGCAGACTCCGCATCCGAGAGCACTGGCGCACCTCCCGTACAACCCGTAGTACGAAATGTGCCGGTTGAACTTACGACCGGATTACGAGATGCGTCGAGGGATCGAACTCGGAAAAAGTACTTGGCGCACGGCTTGAGGCTCGTCAGCGTGACTGAGTGAGAGGTTTTGAGAGTCGCGTCGAGAGTAGATGAAGCGATAAAAGTCGAAACCGGGCTGAAATTGACTTGTGAATCTGATGCTTCATTAGTAGTCCATGTTATCGTCGCGGTCGTAGCGGTAGTTGAAGATGCGATCGCCGAAACGCTCGGTAAACCGGTAGAAACCGTCAACCGATATGCATCCCACATCTTCTGCTGAAAATCAGTTTGATAACCGAAACCTGCCAAAGCCGTTCCATGTGAGCTTCCCGGCACATTTACATTAGAGTGAAATCTTCCGTTGCACAAAAGACCGGACTGACAAGTAAAATTACTCATCGTTGAAGTGGCAGTAAGATTCGTATGCAGGACGCAATCTGAGCCGTTCGGACCTCCACCGGTACTTGTCGCCATACATGGATCAGGATATGACCATAGGCCGAAAACAGAGATGCGGTCAGAATAATCAATAATCTCATTAAGCTCAGATGTTTTCCAAGCATCCCGAAGCTCCGGTAACAGAAGCGTGGCAAGTCCCGATGCCCGGTATGGACCGCTTAAAACAGGTTGATAGAAGGACCCGGGATAAGGTCCTCCGTCCACGTATCCGTACGGGTCTCCTATAGTTCTGTTTCCACTCGATCCACCATTATTTACGACTGTCCAATAATCATCAAATTCACCCTGATAACCGAAAAGTGCCCTACCTGCTTCCGACCTATGGGAAATAAGTAAATCCTCACTAAAAATTGTCTCAGTATTCGCCATATCTCTAATCTCTGCGTTATCAAACATTGTTGCCGTAAATGCAAACAATATTCGCCTACCTGGAGTGTGACCTCCCTGCTCATACCACTCTTGTCCCGTAAGGTACATATAGTAGGAATCAATCCCATATTGCAAGAAAGGCAATAATACTGGCATCTTCGCATTTGTAGTATCGGCAAGCATGAGCCTTAGCACGGTATCATTGTTCCTTGAAGCTATATCTCCACCATAATCACCCATATTCTCACTCGGATGTATGACTCGTCCTGTAGCACCACCCTTATGATCCAACTGGACTCTTTCGATTTGACCTTTAACCGTGGCCAATGAAACAGTAGTAGTGGCCCCATTTACATACGCCAAGGACGGCAGTATTGAAGCTCGTACTGCAGACGCCGGAAAAAGAGGCTTCATTATTCCTGAATAAGGAGGTCTAAAGACCCCTGCACCGTAATCGGGTAATGTGTCGGATACGACCGTGAGCACAGAAGCAGTTTGGAGACATGGCCTATCTGTCGGGTCGCATATGGATTTCGACGTAACCCTGCTCTTTGATTTAACAATCGACTCCCACGGCTGCGCCGTATATGGCAATGTAATATTAAGATACGAGTTAAAAGTCCCCGCCCGAGAATCAAAACCTTGAGGACCGACGTAAACTGGATTTACTTCCGCGCCGTTTAAAGTAGTAGAGGCCGTCATCTGAAATGCGGGCGTCATCGCGGTAATCGTCACCGGTCCTTTCACCCAATAATCCTCATTTGCAAAAACTCCAACCTCATAATGAGTATCGAAGTCGAACTCAATCCCCCACTGACTTATCGTATCAATCTTTATACCCTCCAACCTTACAAAGTCGACGGAATCTAAATTCACTTTCGAAAGATTTACTGTCGCCCCCGAAGCAGCCTTGATGCGTATCGGAGAAGAATAGGTTCCAGAAACAGTAGGTGTAAGCGTCTCAGCATAAGTTCCTGCTGAAACCTCACATGTGTCACCCGGCAAGACGGCATTCGCACAAGCCTGTACGGTTGTAAAGTCCTCACTTCCATCTGCTTTAACAATGTAAGTGGTTCCTGATGAAGAAGGAGGGTTATTTGCCGTAAATGTAGCCGTGACAATCGTATGTCCGCTCACACTCACAGTACAAGAGCCTGTACCAGAACAGCCTCCACCAGACCATCCGGTGAATGTGGAGCCAGAAGCAGCGGCGGCTGTGAGAGATATCAATGCCGAAGTTGAAGCAAACTGGTAGCAATCGCTCCCACAAGAAATACCACTCCCGCTTACCGTACCTGATCCGGTACCGGTCTTTATGACATTAAAGTTATATACATTACCCGCTCCCCCTGAAAGACCAAGGCGATAAAGGGATCCGACCTCAGCAGACGAAAGAGTTCGGTTGTATATTCGGAGATCATCCATGGCCATAAGGATATGGGTAGAATCGTCGTTTATATAAATAGCGTAATTGTTGCTCGCGAAATTACCGAGAGTACTTGTTGCAAGAAACGTATTGTCCTTGTATAGAGTAACCATCCTAGTCGATGTCGAATACGCGCCGACCACGTGCATAAATTCCTCTAACTTGTACTCACCCGTAGTCAAACTCACCCCACCAACGTTTACGTTCAAGAATGTGTTACCTGATGCTGTTCCAAGTTTCCAAAAAGGAGAATCTCGACCCACCCAATTCACATTGCTTGTAAACGTATAAGGCTTTATCCAAAAAGAAACTGTGAAATCACTCATGAGATCAAGACCGCTTCCTGCGGCAGCAGGAATACTTCCGTAGCTTGTTGTGCCAAAAAGCAATGCACTCCCCATTTTTCCTGTTACCGCCGTAGTGCTTCCTGTTATGCTTCCATTGTTTCCATTTCCGGAAGAGTCCGCAATAGTGCCCTCATCAAACGTATAGTATCCAATCAGATTATCTGTAAGAGCATATGCTGTTGTTGAAATGCTACCCTCGGTTGATGTAGCGATATTTCCCTGAGAATCCGTAGAGACAACTCGAAAATAATAGCGAGTGAGCGGAGACAAACCTGAAAGACCTATGGAATGGGATGTGACCAAAGATGGCGAGGTGGAGGATAGTGTATAGGTGTCAGATGCCGTGCCATAAACTACCTTAGACACAGCAGGCTCATTCGTGCTCCAAGTAATTGTTGATGTAGATGCGGCGGTAGAAGTTGCTATAGATGATATAACTGGCGGAGTATTATCGAATATCGCCGTAGTAAATGTGTAGTCCGATGATGTTGCAATGTTCCCAGCAGCGTCCCTTGATGAGACTCTGAAATGATAGAGAGTGTTCTGTGAGAGACCGGTAAGCCCTATTGAATGAGAGGTAACAAGCGATGCAGAGGTCGACGCCAAACCATACGATGCTGTTGTGCCGTATTCAACCGTTGACGTCGCAGCCTCATTCGTAGTCCACGTAACCGTCGCAGTAGTCGCCAAGACCGATGATGTTGCGACCAAGGATATTATCGGCGCCGTGACATCAGCAGGAGTAAAGAGTACCTGTGCGGATGCCTGCGTGATGCGAAAATAAGTTGAACTCTGCGTGACGGATATACCTCCAACCTCTACAGCATCTACCCCTGCAGTAGTCCAGGCGGAAGAGGTATTAGGATCAGTCAAGAAAAGCTTATTTACAGATCCCATGAAAGTTGTTGGATCTGATGAAGTAGTGGTCGCCTCAGCACTACTCGATTTTAAAAGCGATTGAAAGAAAGTCCCCGCCGTAGTCTGATTCTCGCGAATGATTAATATGTTCTTAAGAGCCTGAATCGTGCCGGATACGCCAGCATCCGCAGTGTCAGTTAGATTCCAAGATACTTTCGTTCCATCTCCAGCAGAATCAGCTACAGTTGTTGTGTTGTCATGTGGACGCTCGTCTACGTTTGTGTAGTCATCCGTAGTCCAAGCAGTGTAAGTTCCATTTGAAACAGGCATTAAAGCTATTATCTTTTGGCCACTCGTTCCAAACGACGCATCATCGATCACAAGATCGTCGACATACATATCAACCGAATTCCCGCTAACGTTTAGCGGTTTTCCGATTTGAATAGATCTGTAAGAACCAGAAAATGTACCGGTACCGGAAAGCACACTCGTATTATCTATTTTTATCTCATAGGCTCCAGGAGCTCCTTGATCGACTCTTACATTTACATAGTGCCATGTTGATGCGGTTAGTGTTGCGGTGGTCGTAGCAATGGCTACCGACGATGAATTAAGCATCGTAAGAGTTCGATCCGAATTTAGTCTGACAAGGAAGGTGCTCGCGTTTGACGTATTTAATCCGCGTATAAAAGTTTCAGCCCCGGAAGAAGGAAAAGTATCTACACGTACCCAAAAACTTAGATATACGTTGTTCCCAAAGCTTGATGAGCCACTAATAATATTGCTTCCCGCAGCATCTGCCGGACGCGTAGCAACAAATCCTGTTGCTGTCGTGGTTGGATTCAATCTGTAAGAATAGTCTCCGCTCTTTGCAACTGAAGCCGTCACGCTTCCTGTACCAACTAATTCCGCATCATTAAAACCTCCCGTCTCACCTCCGACGAATTGCAGTACAGATGCACTTGAGACCATTGGCAAAAAAACTGTCGCTAGAATTGCCCAAAAAATAGATTTAAATCTCATTCTAAAATACTTATCACAAAAATTATATCATATATATTATATACGACGATATACTATAGAATAGTAAAAAACGACCTCTCGACCGTTTCTTCTTGGGGTGATTACTCCCCCATCCTCATCATCTTCACAAACACCTCCTGTGGAATATTTATGTCTCCCTGTCCTCGCTCGAGCATTCGTTTCTTTCCTTCCTTTTGGATATTCCAAAGCTTCTTCTTTCGGCTGATGTCTCCTCCTGAAAGATGCGCTGTAACGGTCTTTTTGAGAGCCTCTTTGCTCCTCGAAGCAAGAATTCGTCCGCCCGCTTTACCTTGTATTTTTGTCACGAACATTTGCTTTGGCAAGATTTCTTCAAGTTTGATGACGGCAGCTTCCGCTTCGTCATATGCTCTGCTTTTAGCGACAATTCGGGTAAATGCCGGGATAACTTCCTCACCAATCAAGATATCGAGCCTCTGAACATCGGCTACTTTGGTATCGGTTGGTTTGTATGAAATAGAAGCATAGCCAGATGAGACCGACTTTACCTTGTCGAAGAAGTTTCGCATGAGCTCTCGAAGCGGCATGTTGACGGTCATCGATGTCCTGCCCGCTCCCCAGGTGTCCATATGATCGCATGTTCCCTCATGTTCAAAGATTATCTGCGTCAAAGGGCCGATATAGTCGTTTGGCGTAATTATTTTAAGCTCAACCCACGGCTCTTCAATAAGAGAAATATCTCCTTCATCTGGAAATAATGATGGTGAGTAGATAACGGTCTTCTTGCCATTCTTGGTCGTCACTTCATAAGTAATCGATGGTGTCGTAACGACGAGGTTGAGGTTGAATTCACGGCGAAGTCGCTCGGTAATGATCTCGAGGTGGAGCATGCCGAGGAATCCGCAGCGGAAACCTCGACCGAGAGTTCCCGACGATTCTTCTTCATAAGTGAAAGCAGAATCAGAAAGCGAAAGCCGTCCGAGAGCCTGTCGCAAAAGCGTGAGGTCATCCTGGCTTTCAGGATAAATTGAAGCCCAAACGACCGGTGACGGCTTCATGTAACCGGCAAGCGGTGGCAAGGTAGAACGCACGAGCGTAATCGTGTCTCCAACCGATGCGATACCCGGCTCTTTGACACCGGTAACGATGTAACCGATTTCTCCCGCTGAAAGAGATTCTCGAGGAGTCTCATCCGGCGCAAAGATACCGACTTCGTTAGCAATAAATGTCTCTCCGGAAACGCGGAATAACACCGTGTCGCCTTTTTTAATCGAGCCATCCATGACGCGCGTGTAAACGGTAACACCTCGATGGTTTGAATATTGAAAATCAAAGACAAGTGAACGGAAATCTTTGTCCCCAGACTCAGTCTTTGGACAAGGAACGCGCTTTACAAGCTCTTTGAGGAGTTCAGGAACACCCTCGCCTGTCTTTCCAGAGACGCCAAGAATTAGATCTGTGTCGATATTAAGCAACTGAGCAATTTCCATCTTTACTTCATCTACTCGCGCAAGAGGAGAATCGATTTTTGAAACAACAGGAATAATGACGAGACCGGACTCACGTGCCATGTTAAGAGTAGTAAGTGTTTGTGCCTGAACTCCCTGTGTCGCGTCGACAAGAAGAATCGAACCTTCGACGGCTTTAAGCGCACGCGAAACTTCGTATGAGAAATCGATATGCCCTGGGGTGTCGATAAGATTCATAACATAATCAACACCGTCGACAGAATACTTCATGCGTACCGGCTGCATTTTGATGGTTATGCCACGCTCACGTTCAAGCTCCATCGAGTCGAGGACCTGCTCCTGCATCTTTCTCTTTTCAATAGTGCCTGTTATTTCAAGCAAACGATCAGCAAGCGTCGACTTGCCGTGGTCTATATGGGCTATGATAGAGAAATTTCGTATTTTCGAGATGTCCATTGGTTCGACCAAAATAGCATAACTAGCATGATTTTGCCACTTTCGGCCTTATTTTAGGCCGTAACAATACATTGACTTTAATGTAATATGTGGTATATTTACATGCGAAACTGGGCAGAGATGCCCATCGACATAAACTCCAGAGATGGCAACTTAGAGATAAGGAAACGTCATGAAAAAAATCATTCAATGGTTCGTTGGGAGGTTTAAAGGGCGATTCGTCAAAAAACTCATCAGAGGCTCTTACAATATCGATCGCATGCGCAGAGAGATCGATGAAGTGGTTTCTATGATCCTCGGCATGCCCTGTATCGCCCACCTCAAAGATTCACCCGAAAAAGTTCATTGGATTGCAAGATCCTCAGCAAACAGAAATTACGGATGGATCCTGCGCACATCATCCGGCGAACTCATTGCAAGTTTCTTCCACGGAGACGAGGAATTGCCGACAACTTACTACAGCTCAAGATTCACGACTTCAAATGGAATCAAACTTAGACATGTTAAGTGTGTTCACGACCACCTGGATCTATTTGTTGAAAGAATGATGGAATCGTATCCCGATTTGAGGAAAGATCTTCAACCGCTCATTAACGCAGCATAAGCTCAAGTCACCCACCCTCGCGGAAAACCCGCTTCGGTGGGTTTTCTTTTATCTTTTAATTAATCCCCTCCTTCTTAGCTAGATAAGCTGTCACGTAAAATTCCGAATAAATTTCTTTCAGCACAAGATACTCTTTTTTATCTCTCTTAAAATCAACAAGACATCTCTCTTTTAGGTATTCATTGGAAAGAAAGTCTTTTGTTGCACAAAATAAAATAATATATTGACCATCTCCTAAAACTCTAAATCCCCTTACATCATCAGACAGCTCAATCAATGAGATATCTAATCTCTTTTCTAAAGGAGCCGCTAAAACAGCCTCGTTTACACCATATCCTCCCCACCTCAATCCGTAAAAATGAAAAAAATCATACCTATCAAAGCCCTCCCTTTGTTTAACGTCTTCTATAGTTTCAATCACCTTATCTGTCAATCGGTTGTAAGATTCATTCCTTGGCCGGTTAAAAGAACCTGCATTTGAAATCGCTTGAACAATAATTGATTCTGACGACAACGAAAATATATACGAGCTGATAATAAAAAACCCAATCAATCGAAGAAAAATACCTCCTTGTAAAGCTGCGGACAAAAGCCCTCCGACGATTACCGCCACAATCCCTGAAGAACAAGAGAAGTAACGAACATTATTTCCTTGCCCAAATAAACCTATAGCCAGAACAACACTTAAGAAACAAACTATAAAAATAATCAAAAAGAGTTTAGACCTTCCGATGGGCTTCTCTGAAATCAAATAAATGAGAGTGGACACAAAAATTAATACCAGGACATGTAATCCAGAGAACGGATACAGCACCCTATATATAGAATTCTCTAACAGAGTTGAATCAAATTTAGGGGAAAGTTGAACCGAACCAACACCTTCACCATTCAAACCCAGAAAGATAGGAGCGAATAACAAAACAGCGAACAGGATCCCTGAGAGAATTGTCGTCAAAAGCACCTTCTTGGACTTCATGTCCAAAACTTTTTTATATAAAAAATAGAAAAATATCGGGGCGAGGATTAAGGCCGACATATGAAAAGCAATTGCAAACATATATAAGATCTGGCTAATTATGAGCAATCCGAACCCTTTTTTATTCCAACCATATAAAAGAGAAACGCCTGAAAATAAAAGAAACGTTTCCATGAGCCGTGGTTGCCAGACAAAACCTGCACCGTCGAACATATATAAAGGCGCAAATGCAAGAAGTGCTGCAGCTATGGCCCCAGCGATTTTTCCAAAACATTCCCTTGCAATGAGATATACAGCTAGAACACACAAACACTGCATCCCAATAAAAAATATAGAGATTCCTAGTGGAGCTCCTGTGACGACTATTACCGCAGCCAGAAAATAATAATAGAATGGACTATTACCTAAACCGGATATCAGTCCATTATTTGGGCCAACCTTAGGAAATTCGCCCTTGAGAATATGCTGTGCAACAAGATAATCAGTGTGACCGTCTCCTCCATTAAAACCACCCGGATGATCCATGAGAGAAAAGCGCAGCAGAAAAGCTACAGCAAGCAAAATTATGACACATACTTTCTCAAGAGATAATTTGAAAATCATGAAGGTAACTTATCCAAGCTCGCCTCATCCACCTTCCACACCCTTTTCTTAAACGCCTCTTTTATATCCACAAACTCTTTGCTCTTTAAAAGATACAAAATTAGACCAATAATCAACATACCTATAACCCCCGCACACAAGCCCTGAAGAAATACCCCAACCGTCGTATTGATATCAAAAATACCATCAAAATAATGAAGTGCCTTGTACGCAACATAACTACCGATTATAGAAGCACTAAGCGTCTGAAACGCTGTCCTCATTACAGGATACGTAAAACCTGGAAAATCTTTTGAGAAGGCCCTCCAATGGAGAACAAGGTTTAGAGCAGTACCGATGCTAAATGCGAGCGGCAACATAAGCACAGAAGAATCCGAGCCACCTTCGGTTCGCAAAAGAGCTTCGACGAAATACCTAAACATAGCGGACGCAAAATATACCTTTAGCAAAAGATAACCAATGCCAAGCGTTGCGACTGCGCACACCACATTTATAATCAAAGGTTTCGCAGTCTTCCCTTCGGCATAAAACGACCTGACAAAAAGAAGCATGAGACTCTGCCCCACGACAGATAAAATGAAAAGAGCGAGAGCTGCGGCAGTAAGTTTTGTATCCGACCACGTAAATTCACCGGAACCTAACACTGTCCTTACGATCTGCGCACGAAGTACGATAAAAAGAGCCGAGAGAGGAACCGACCAGAAAATAATATGCTTGGCGGCCGAAATCATTTTGTCCAAAAAAGCCTCGCGATTGCCCTCGCTCATAAGTTTTGCCAGTACCGGAAATGCAGCAGAAGCATAACTTACACCAATAATTGAAAGTGGAACCGACTGAAGGTTAGACGCTAGATTAAAGATCGAAATAGAACCCGCTCCCAAAAACGATGCGAAAGAAACCAATCCAAGTGTAGTTACCTGCTGAGAAGAAAGAGTGATGGTACGAGGGACGGCAAGTTTTGCAACCTTCCAAACTCGCGCCCATTCAAATTTTAAAGAAAGTTTTGGGAAAAGTCCGTCTTTGGCAACCATCGGAACCTGTGAGAGCGCCATAAGTAGCGCGCCCAAAACCACACCCATCGCAAGTCCTCCTATTCCAAAACTTGGCAAGAAAGCGATGATACCAATGATTATACCGATGTTATAGAGTGGCGAGGCTATAGCATAGGCGATAAATCTATTATGAATCTGCGTAATTGAAGTAAAGAAACTTCCAAATCCGAGAAGTATAGGAGAAAGAAGAAGTATCCTTGAAGTACTCACCAAATCATCACCAAGACCTCCTGTAAAAAGATTTGGGAAAAGGAGTCTCTGGAGCGGTTCCATAAATATATATGCAAGTGCAGAGATAACCAGGATAAGAATCGAAAATGACGTAAAAAGACTCTGTATGCACGCCTTTAGATCCCCTTCTCCTTTTTGTCTTGATTCAATTAAAAAAGGAACGAGTATTGAAGTCGAAACGAGCGATGCAACAGAAATAAAAATAAAATCAGGAACACGAAAAGCAGCATAGTAGACATCAAGCGTTGGTCCTGGTCCCAAAAGATGCGCCAAAAGCCTGTCACGAACAAGGGCAAATATTAGGGACGCGACGGAAGAAAGTGCCAACAAATATGCGGCCTCGTGAAGGCCACCAATCTCTTTGTTTACAAAAGATAAAATCCTCTTAACCATTGGCTTTGATTATAGCATTTTCAGTGTTTTTGAAAGCAAAAGCCGTCTCTTACAGAGACGGCTTTTACATACCTTTAACTAAATAGTTTCCCTCGTTGTCGTTTGTGGTACCGGGAGAGTTCCTGTCCTTACTGGGTTAGCAGCTGGAGTAATCGGAGCCTTTCCTGCCTCGAGGTTAGCGATAATCGCTTTTACCTCTGCGTTCTCAGGGTTAGTCTTCTCGATTTCTTTAAACTGAGCAAGTGATCGAGCTGTATCCTTGAGCTCGTAATAAGCGAGACCGAGGAAGTATCGAGCGTTTGCATACTGAGGATTGAGAGTAACCGCTCGTTCAAGAGCAAGAGCTGCGTTCTGGTAATTCTTCTGGTTATAGTAGAGCAATCCGAGCTGGAAGAAGATTCCTGAATCCTGAGGATTAAGCGTCGCTACAGCTGATACTGAATTAATAGCATTTACAACATCATTCTCAGAAATCTGAATCTGTGAGAGGAGGAAGATTGCATCTGCATAATCATTTTTCTTCTCGAGAGCCTTGGTGATGTAATCCTTTGCGGCATCGTTTTTCTTGTTTGCCACTTCAAGTCGGGCAAGAACGAGATAAATTTCTGGGCTGTCAGGATTTACAGCAAGTGCATCCTCATACGTCTTCTTTGCATTGTCATACGCACCTTCGATTTCAAGAGGAACAACCGCTTCGAATACTCGTCCAAGAGTGAGATGGTTCTGATAGTTTGTTGGGTCATATGCCACGGCGAGCTGCGCTGCCTGAATAGCACCGCCAAGGAGATTCTGGAACTGAGCCTGAGCTTCAGACTGTGCAATAGTCGTGTCCTGGAAAAGATTATTGATCCTTACAAGATAGAGTTCTGAGAGAGACTGATAGAACGTATCGCTTGGAGAAAGGTTGATTGCTGACATGATGGCCTTCTCGCCTGCATCTAGGTTGCCGGATGTGTTGATTTCAACAACTCCCTTCTGGAATGATGTGTTAGCAATGAGCTTTACCGTAACAAAGTAAGCGAATGATACTGCTGCAATGAGAGCAAGAATCGTAAGAAGTACTGACACAAAGCTTGCCGCAGGCCTATTGAGAACAGAGAATGATCGGTTTCCAATCACACCATCTTCTCGAGCTGATGCAATAAAGAGTCCTGAGAGCATGAGCGTTAGAATCCAAATTGCTGCGCTCGGAACGTATATTACTGAGAACACCCAGAGGTAGACGCTCGCAAAGAGAGATGAAAGCACGAGGTAGCGAGAGAACGGAGATGCACCCTGCCTTAGGAGCGCTTTAACAGCGAGCATGAGAAAGAGAACCACAAACGCAAGTGCCGCCAAAGATCCTACGATACCGTTCGTAACAATAAAGCTTGGCAAGAATCCAATACCGTAATTGAAATCAACATTCCAGAAGAGTGTGCTATTAATTCCTTCTGGCTTGTTAGCAAGCCACTCTGAAGAGAATCGATTAGGTCCAACTCCGAAGAATGGATCTTCCTTGAGCGCTGATCCAGCGATGTCGAAGGTTGCACCCCATGATGGCCTTACCTCGACCTGAGATGTACCGAGATTATCCGCGATAAGAGACGAAAGCTTTCCTCCAGCAAATATAAAGAGTACTGAGAGGATAAGTACGATGAGAGCGTGATAAGGGATGTTTGCACCCAACACACCCTCCTGCTTGTCATACGAGAGTTTATAGACAATGAAGATAAGCGAAAGGGCTGCAAGCGTGATCCACACAGGGCCGAAGTTGATCACAACAAGCATCACAAGCGAGAGGACAAAAGCAACATACACAAGGATCTTGAAGAGCTTTGAAAGAGTAGCTTTCTCGAGGGTAATCACCGAGAGAAGTGCTCCGAGACCGAAAAAGATTCCCAAGTCGTTCCACTTACCAATTATGTTCGCCGTAGCTGAAGTAAAGATTCCGAACGTAAGTACATCAGCGCCAAAAACAAATCGAATTACATGGAAGAGCGCCACAAGGAAGAATGACCCGAGAAGAGTGGCGTATGAATAGAAGATCTGCTCTTTAGTCTTTGTAACGAGCGGAACCAATGCAAAGAGAACAAGTGATGGAAGAAAAAACGCGAGCGTTCCAAGTTCCAATCCTGAACCCGCCAAAGATACCGCCTGGTTTGCAGAAAGAAGTGCTGAGGCTGCATACGCCACAGCGAGAACTCCTGCCCCTGCATAGAAAAGAGATTTAGGAGCTTCGAACTGTCCGTCTTTTAGTCTCGCAATCGACCAGATAATGAATGCAATTACGATTCCATAAAGAATGAATGCAGCCCTACCTGTCTGAAGAGGAACTGAGAGTGATGGGATAAAGAAAATAGGAGTCAAAAAGAGCGTTACCTGCAGAACAATGAACGAAATTCGATCAAGTCCGGAAGTACGGCTCGGGGTTGTCTGTGCACTAAAAATGGCCATGTGTGTTGCTTAAGGGTTAATGTTCTACATTATATAGAAGGAGGCATGTTACATCAATCGTTTTAGGGCTGGCTTTAAGTGGAAAAAGAGTGTATAACCTGTGAGCCTGTACCAGACGGTCGCTGGCCTATTTATTTAAGCCAGAGGAAAGTCCGAACACATGCCCATATAGAAATATGTGGTTGCAGCACGGTAGCGGGTAACGCCCGCCTAGGGCAACCTAAGAGGTGCGAACAGAAACGGCTCTCGACGAAAGAAGAGAGATATCCCCCGCGGATAGTCCTCATGGCAACATGAGGGTGCAACGGCTAAATCCTTACCTATGTGCAAGGCCGTGCCAGTCGCAAGACTGGAGTGCCGCTCGAGGTCGATAGTAATATCGATCCCAGATAAATGACCGTCCACGACAAAATTCGGCTTAACGGTACAGACACAATGAAAAACTCCGGCTTATCGCCGGAGTTTTTCTATTGATTAGTGTTTCTTTGAACCGCTATCTACTTCGTAGCTCGTATTCTGAGCTTCGAAGAAGTTAACAAGTTCGAATACGTCGGTCGCAGTGGACATCCACTTTGCCGGATTCGTTACGTTGTAGTACTTCGGAAGACCTAGCTCTTCGAGTCGTCGGTCGCAAACGTACATAACGTACTGATTAACATATTCTGCATTAAGACCGAGGATACCGTTCGGGAACAAATCCTTGTTGTAATTAACCTCTAGATTTACACCCTCAATAATGATGTCTCGAATTTCAGTCGCAAAATCTTCAGTGAGAAGAACGGCGTTTTCATCGAGAATATTATGAATGAGCGTCATACCGAAATTGAGGTGAAGCGACTCGTCTCGGATAAC
>JACCDR010390601.1_pt1 | contig 17571 bp, 18 predicted proteins | sample 7446431 | NCBI WGS metagenome assembly JACCDR01 (sample SAMN15323443, study PRJNA562643) | freshwater metagenome | isolation source: river surface water | place: USA:Blue River Watershed | collected 2017-08-17
GCCCCAAATCCCGCGTCAGCAGGATGAAGGGCTCCATACGCTAGGTGCCGGGCACAGGTTGGCCTCCAAAACCGACCGTCAGGGGTTCGATTCCTCTATAGCGTGTTGTCTGGGGTTGATGTAGACAGTACGGACAAAGTAAACGTTTGCGTTCTACACAGATAGCCATAATCTCTTGCTATGCAAGACGGTTGGGAGTAAACTGTAAATATCCACTGACGGTTGAACCGTCTCCATGGGCTGGTAGTGATAAAGGGAGCACTTCGGTTTTGCACTCCGAGAGTAAGGGTTCGATTCCCTTCCGGTCCATCTTGTGTAGTCTAAGTTAGTCAAGCTGAGAAGGCAGTGGCAATAAAAGTACGCCCCATACAGAATGGGGAGGATGCGGGTGGAAACCCCGTCACAAGAGACAATGCCTGCGTAGTATAATGGTCATTACACTGTCTTGGTACGACAGTAAATCCAGTTCGATTCTGGACGTGGGCTTCTTTGTTTAGGCGATAACATCTGGTTGTAGTTCAACGGATAGAATGAGACGCTACGAACGTTTCGATGGGGGTTCGATTCCCTCCAACCAGGCTCTGCTCTTGTAGTCTAGTGGATAGGCAGTGGTCTTCTAAGCCGCATTACGTGGGTTCGATTCCTACCAAGAGCGTTGAGGGACGACATGAGAAGATTGCATATTGAGTTGCCTAAGAGAGTCTATGGTCTTGTTCTTGGTTCTTTCTGTTTAGGTGTGCAACTCACTAAGGTTGGAAAGAGAACTTCTTTCTCACTAGTTGCAACCAAGATCATGCGTGATCCATATACGTTGTATGGAGTGTTTCTTGGCAAGATCTTTTATGGCTGGGGAGACGTACCTAGGTACACTAGATCAGAGATCAAGAACGCATTAGTGGAGATTGCTCTCGCAAAGAATCCACCAACTGGCTTGACGCTAACTAGACCGGTTGACCAGAGTTCTATTACTGATGTCATAAAATATGACATGCGTCAAGACATTCCTGCTGAGTCAGTAAAGAAGGCAGAAGAGTTTCTTGATGGAAAGTTGGAGCTGTCAAAGCTCACCAATCTTTCGTATGACGTGCTGAATACGAAGCACAACCAAATCAGTAAGGCTGCGACATCTGATGCTACTCTCAGGTCTCGTAAGAACTACTACAAGAGAAATGTTGCTAACCATGTGGTTAGGTCGGAAAAGTCTCCAGACAAACCTTTGTATAATGTTCAACCTGAGAAGATTGAAGATTTGACAAAGGAAGCTTTTCCACAAGGTAAGCCAGAGTGATCTTCTCGTAGCTTTATAGGAGAAGCAACAGTTTCCTAAACTGTAGGTTGTGGGTTCGAGTCCCACCGAGAAGGTATTGGGGAGGCATGTTCCAAGGCGGGCGAGCTGGTCTTGCACATCGGCTGGGAGGGTTCGATTCCCTTCTTCTCCATACGCACATATAGCCTTCTGGGAGGGCAACAGTATGACATGCTGTTAGAGGTAGGTTCGATCCCTTCTATGTGCACTTGACATAGCACTTCAGAGTGCTACCATATTGACCACCAGGCAGCTGGTTTGACCCTGGGTAGTCTAGAATACTGAGAACCAGCAACACGCATGATAGGCCGACTGGCGAGGCACCAGCATTACAAGCTGTTTGAGATAGGTTCGATTCCTTTATCATGCAATCTGATTGAGAAGGCACCTCCGCAAGAGAATCGAGGCACTGAACTATAGATAACAGTGTCGCCTGTGAAATGCAGGACAATCAGACCAACGCCGAAGTGATGTAACAGCAGCCATGCGAGTCTTAGAAACTCGTGTCCTAGTGACGTGCAGGTGCAATTCCTGTCTTCGGCATCCGTTCTTTGCAAAGAGTGAGTTCTACACTTAAAACACACGTGTACAGTCTGGTAAATCCTTCACCTCTGAGCTATCGGCAGATAGACATGTGAGAAGTCAGACAGCTTACGGAAATAACGCTGACGTAGACCAACTGGCAGAGTCAACAGGCTAAGAACTTGTGTGTTGTGAGTTCGACTCTCACCGTCAGCATCAACGCCCTGGTGGTGAAACTAGGCAGACACAGCGGTCTCAAAAGCCGCCGCGCAAGCATGAGGGTTCGACTCCCTCCTAGGGCATATGCATTAGAAGATGAGACCAAACCAGAAGCTGTATATTGTAACCCGTCGAGATTTACCTCCGGGTGCGCAAGCAGTGCAAGGTATGCATGTTCTGGTTGAGTTTCAACACTACTGGCCTAACAAGACACAGACTTGGCATGAAGAGTCCAATCATTTGTGTTTTCTGGCAGTAGCCAACGAAGAAGAGCTGAGGTCACTTTGTGACAAGCTCTTCCAAGCTAAAGTTGTATATTCAGTTTTTATGGAGCCTGATCTCGGTATGAGCTTGACAGCCATCGCGATTGAGGCTACAGATCAAGCAGCAGAGCTGGTAAGCAATCTGTCTCTAGCTCTGAGATAAAAGTTACGCTCCGATGGGCAAGTGTCTAGCCAGCGGCTTCTAAACCCGCGCAGGATGGTTGAAATCCATCTCGGAGCACCAAATGTTGTAGTTTAGCCTAGTTGTGCTAAACTCATGTAGCGGCGCAGGCGGAGATGCCGGCGAAGTCTCATAAGCTTCTGCTGAACTGAGCGCGACTCTCAGGGCCGCAATAACGCCAACAAACTCAGGGTAGTACGCGGCTCTCATAAGGCTGTCGGCTGAGGTTCGAGTCCTCTTGTTGGCATACCCTGCTGGGTAACGGTAAGGTAATCGTACTGTTCTTATAAGACAGTGAGAAGCTGGTTCGATTCCAGTCAGCAGGATTCGCGGGTCAGTGGAATAGACAAAAGGCAAAGTCAGCGGTCCTAAACACCGTTTCTTTTGTGGGTTCGAATCCCACCTGACTCAGAATGAGGAATGACCATGACAGGCGAGCACAGAACATTGCTGTTGAACGCAAGCTTCGAACCCCTAAGGGTTATTTCGTGGCAACGTGCAGTCATTCTTTGGTTTGAAGACAAGGTTGAAGTTCTTGAAGAGTATGATGACTTCGAGTTGACTTCAGTGAGTCTCAAGATCAAGTGTCCAGCTGTTGTACGCTTGCTGTCATATGTTTCCAGCAAGAAGCATCGTGTGAAGTTCTCACGTGTGAACGTATTCGCTCGTGACCAATACACCTGTCAGTATTGCGGTGTCCAGCCTGGGACTGCCGATCTAACTTATGACCACGTAATCCCTCGTTCTAGAGGCGGAAAGACTGTGTGGGACAACATTGCAACTTGTTGCATTAGGTGTAACTCACGCAAGGCTGACCGCACTCCTGCGGAAGCTCGCATGACGCTTCGTTCTAAGCCAACCAAGCCAGATTGGTCGCCACGTACGAAGTTGATTGTTGCGCTTCCTAAGACTCCTGATTGTTGGAGGGACTACCTCTATTGGAATCAGGAGTTGGAGAATGACAACGCAGAAGACTAGGTTTCTGGTCGAGTATGTCAAGAGCACGGAAGTTGTAGAGCCCAGGATTCGAGTGGCGCTCCAACTTCCGATGCTCGTTCTATTCAAGCTACTAGTATTCTCGATCCTGGGTCAGCCAAAAGTGATGTGGCATTTGATGACCGAGGCGGAGATTGAGCTTCTCTCCAAACATATTGTACGTTGGAGACTAGTAAAGAAGTTGCGTGGTGTAAAGCGCCATGCTAAAACAAAGTAACATGGAAGGAAAGATGGCAGTGGTGCCATACCGGCTTTGAACCCCGGGTGCCGTAAAAAGGTCGCGTTCGACTCGTATTCCTTCCGTTGGAGTGTATAGAGGTCTGGGATCTCACCCGCCTGGAAAGCGGCGTATACCTGGCAACGGGTATGATGTTCGATTCATCTGCGCTCCGTTGGAAAGTAAACTGCTCTGGGAGCAGCACTGTCTCGAAAACAGTTGGGCCGTTCAATCGGTTGGGGTTCGATTCCTCTGCTTTCCGTGCTATAATAGTGAAATGCGCACTCTACTGGCCTTGTTGTTCTTGTGCCTTGTAGGTTGCATGGGTATACCGCCAACGACTGGTGGTGTTCTTCACTACCATGGCTGTCCGGCATACTGGCAACCTTCCGACTTTCCTCTACCCTTGGTAGTGGACAGGAGGTTGAGCCCTGAACGCCAAGACGCTCTTCAACAAGCAGTGCTTGAATGGAATGAAGCGACTGGCGCTCAGGTATTCACGGTGGTTCGCGAAATCGATTGGTACGACAGTGAGCTGTTGCACCCTCGTGACGGAACCGTTTACGTTCTGCAATCAGACCTCGTAGACAATGACTTTCCAAACGTCACACAAGGTTTGGCAGTCTTGCACAATCCGAACTGCTACATCGAGAACGTCTTGGTGTTCATAGATGTTGCGGTTCCAAACGAGGATGCTAGGCTGGTGTGGAAGCATGAACTTGGTCATTCGCTGGGACTAGCACATGACCATTGGCAACCATCCATCATGTGGCGCTTTGCAACTGCATCAGGTGACCGCATCATGGAGAACGACCTCAACTACATCAGATGGGAAATGACACGTGACTATCAAGCAGATTCTCCAGTATCCGAACGCTCGACTTTCGACGGTGGCACAGCCTATTGAGACCATCGATGAAACCATCCTTGCTTTGGCTGTAGACTTGCAGGAGACTGCAAAGGTGTACAGAGCTGAGGGTCTGGCGGCAAATCAGGTGGGTGAGTTGGTTCGCATGTTCGTCATCAAGGACGCCATCACCGAAGAGTACATCACGTGTATCAATCCTGAAATCTTGGCAGCAAAGACTGATCTTCTCGACTCGATGGAAGGCTGTCTTTCGTTCCCTGGTGTGAACCAGAAGGTCAAGCGCTCGGAAGCTGTTCATGCCCGCTACCAAGATGAGGGCGGGCAAGTAGTGGAAGTTTGGTTCACTGGTGTGAACGCTGTTGCGTATCAGCACGAGTTGGATCATCTCAATGGAATCCTGTTCACTGAGCACATGGGCAAGCTACAGAAGCGCATGGCGCTCAAGAAGTTGACCAAGGTTCAACGTCACGGTAAGCGCCAGTTCAAGCATATGCAAAAGATGCTTGCACAAGCTGAATCATCTGCTAAAGTGTGAGTATTGGAGAGCAAATCGTTCTGGGAACGAGCATCCCTGCTAAGGATTGCGTACTCGCAAGGGTATGATGTTCGATTCGTCTGTTCTCCGTTATGATTGGTTATGTAATCCTTGGTTTGGCTGTTAGTTTTCTTGCAGTAATGGTTTACGCGCAGGTAGCACACGCAGCCAAGATTTGGCCATTCAAAAAGAAGTGACTTCTCGGACGTACGCTCTACCCCACTTGTTGGGATGAGAGGAAGTTCGCGGCTCCACTGCTGGACGTGGGAGGCGTAAGCCGTTTTCACCACGGAGGGAGCAAGCCAAACAGGCCAGAGTCGGAAAGCAGGATGTTGACGGCCGGGTTGGTGCCACTAGAGGAATGTATGTCACATACCTGTGTTTGTCGCGCAGATATGACAAAACCGCGGCTATAGAGAAGTTTCTTGACAACCTGCTCATCAGGGGTCATACTGATGATTCTGGTCCCATCATCTAACGGTTTAGGATAACAGCCTCTCACGTTGTAAATCCGGGTTCGAATCCCGGTGGGATCATCAGGACACAGGTTCCCCGATACCTGAAATATGGTGTGTCTTACAAAAGTCGGGACACCACGGCCTGTTCTTCTAGTGGTTAGGAAGCAAGGTTTTCACCCTTGTAACAAGAGTTCGATTCTCTTACAGGTCATTGCGCGGGTAAAGGATTGCTTGGTGGTCTAGTGCGTTGCCAACGCTCAGGGCGGGGTTCAAATCCCCGTACCCGCATCGTACGTTGAGGCTTTAGGACGGAGAAAAGCTTCCCTGGTGGCCTTAGGTCAACGCCACACCACGCGGGTAAAGTATTACGGTAGTACGGGATCCTTCCAAGTTCTTAGCGCGGGTTCGACTCCCGCTACCCGCTTGACAATGAAAAGGGTTGATGTTACCATCAACCTTGTAACGAACGAATCCACAAGACTCCTACAAACACCAGCTAGAGGCGAGATTGAACAGTGAAGCTGGACTATTCGAGTGGCCTAGGATTTCACTCGTGTGGTTAGTCCTCGCAGGGATTCCGAGGGTTGCCTGAGGACGCTCAGGATTGACTAGCCTTTGGGTGTTCGTTACAAACTGGCACAGAAGTCAACTGGCGTTGGCGATTGTCTGCAAAACAATATCAGGTGAGTTCGATTCTCTCCTGTGCCTTTGATTCCACTGCGCACTAGCTTAAGTGGACGACGGATTGCAATCACCGAGAGTGTTGGTTAGTGGGCCATTCTGAACGATTGTAGGGTACAGTTGCAACTGTACCTAAATGCCCCTTTAGTTCAATGGACAAGAATACTTGTTTTGTAATCAAGGGATGCGGGTTCGATTCCTGCAAGGGGCATTCTAAATAGCTGTATACCTACGTAAGTAGGTTTGTCTCCAACGACGAAGGGAGAATGTATCATGGCAAACAAGAAGGTATTCAAGAGTGGTGTATCTCGTGTACGTAAGGCTTCCGCTAAGCCCGACACGGTGAACAAGGCAGGTGGCTCCGCTTTCAGCATGGCCGATGAGGCAGCTCTAGCGCAGTACGCATGCACTGGTACGTTCAACGACACCTACTATGCAAAGGCTGAGACTCAGTTGAAGGAAACTCTTGCGCTTGCGCAAAAGGTTTCGCCTGAGTTCTTGGCTAAGACTGCGGTCTACGCTCGTGAGAAGGGCTTCATGAAGGACATGCCTGCATTCCTTCTTGCGGTGCTCTCTGTGCGTGATGTCGAGCTGTTCAAGAAGACCTTCCCAAAGGTCATCGATAACGGCAAGATGCTGCGTAACTTCGTAGAGATCATGCGTTCTGGTGCAGTTGGACGTAAGTCTTTGGGGTCCGCTCCAAAGAAGGCAATCCGCGCATGGCTCCAGGGACGTAAGGATCATCAGTTGTTCCGTGACAGCGTTGGTGATAAGCCTTCGCTTGCTGACGTGATCAAGATGGTTCACCCAACTCCTGAGGGAAAGACTCGTGAGGCGCTCTATGCGTATCTCATCGGAAAGACTTTGACTGATGAACAGCGTAAGGCACTGCCTTCTGTTGTTGCACAGTGGGAAGCTTTCAAGAAGGACTCTACTTCGGTAGAAGTTCCTGATGTCGACTTCCGCATGCTTTCGTCCTTGCCTCTCACTGAGAAGCAGTGGTCGAAGATTGCTGAGAAGGCGCAGTGGATGATGACCCGCATGAACCTCAACACGTTTGAGCGTCATGGTGTCTTCAAGGATGCGAAGATGGTCAAGCTAATCGCTGATCGTCTTGCGTCTAAGGAAGAGGTAAAGAAGGCTCGTGCATTCCCATACCAGCTACTCGCTGCGTATATGAACGCCGAGGCGACTGTGCCTACGACCATCCGTAATGCATTGCAGCAGGCAATGGAGCACGCAGTTGAGAACGTGCCTACCTACCAAGGTAAGGTATACGTTTGCATCGACGTCTCCGGTTCGATGAGTTCGCCTATCACGGGTCACCGTGCAGGTGCGACCTCGAAGATGTCTTGCCGCGACGTAGCAGCACTCTACGCTTCTTGCGTACTCCGCAAGAACCCTGATGCAGAAGTCATCGTCTTCGACGATCGTGCACGTAGATTGAGCCTCAACGGGTTCGATTCTATCATGACGAATGCTCAGAAGATTTCTACGCCTGGTGGTGGAACCAACTGTGCAGCTCCGGTTGCTATGTTGAACCGCGAAAAGGTAAAGGGTGACTTGATCATCATGATCTCCGACAACGAGTCGTGGGCACATCCATACGGTAGCTCTGGTCTCCAGGGTGAGTGGGACGTGTTCAAGGCACGTAACAAGGATGCCAAGATGGTCTGCATCGACATCCAGATCGAGTCTACTGTTCAGGCTAAGTCTCGCAAGGACACCTTGAACATCGGTGGATTCTCTGATCAGGTGTTCGAGGTAATCAATGCGTTCACTCAGGGCACAGGTACGCCTACGTTCTGGACTGACCGCATCAACGAGGTTGCTCTCTGAGCGATCCGTGCTATGATAGTAGCTGCGCTGGAAACAGCAAGTCCTGGGTATGACTATAAACTACCAGTTTGCTGGTAATGCCGAAATGGTGCGGCACCTCACTCGTAACGAGGAATAGAGGGAGTTCGATTCTCCCTACCAGCTTCGGGTTTCGTCTAACGGCAGGACAGCGGACTTTGACCCCGCCAATCGAGGTTCGATTCCTCGCACCCGAATCCTAAACTACCCCGCCTCCCGCATTCATGGGATGGCGGGGTTTTCCATTTCTGCTATACTCTCACCGTGTTGACCGTAACTTGGCCTAGTGCAGTGGCTACCAAAGCCGAAGTGTGGCGCGTTCTGGACCTCTCCGGACTGACGAACTCGGTCAGGCAGAGTAGAAACTTCGTAAAGGCTGGCTACGTGTGGCTCAACAACGAGCCCATCAGAACGCTGAGAGACCAGATGGACCTAGGTAGACCGTATCGTTTGGAGATAAGGTTTCCCAACGGTGTAATACACGGGCGTAACATCTATCTGGTTAGACCTGTATTGTACAGACCGCGAATCAACCAACCCGACACAAGGTACCATAAGCCATGATTGTTCCTACGTTCAAGTGCCCATACTGTGAGAAAGACAGTAAGCCAGAGGTAGATACGACAGGTGAGATTCCAGTCGGTACGTTGATTATGTGTGATTGTCCAGAGAGCCGTGCGGCGTGGGAAGCGAAGCACAGAGCAGACATGGAGCGTCGCAAGAACGCGGCGCGAGGGAGTAGTGTACGCAGTAGGTCTATCGTACACGTAGGCCGCACACCATCTCCCAATGGAAAGCAGAGGTATAGATGAGTTCTAGTGAACGCTATAGCATGCTTCTCAAGGATTTGCTTGATGATGGCATTGTGATCGAGCCGAAGGCGTCCAAGTGGTATTGGAAAGCTTTGGCGGGTCTATTGTTCGTCATCAGCTTCGGTAAGATCAAGTTCATGGAAACCTCGGTAACTACGATCGGAAATCGTATTGGAACTCCTAGTGATTGGGAATCTTGGCCTGACTTTGTCAAATACGAAGTGCTTTTGCATGAGTCGATGCATATCGGACAGTACAAGCGTTTTGGTTTTGGGAAGGTTTGGCTGGGTATTATTCCAGTAGGATTCGCATACCTGTTTCTGCCGTTTCCAGTGGGCATTGCATACTGTCGTGCTAGGCTTGAGTGGGAAGGGTACGAAGCAAGCATTCGTGCCATCCTTCAAGTGTCTGGACTTACTGCGGCTTTAGAGTCGAAATACTTTTTTGTTTCGCAGTTCACATCGGCAAACTACCTCTATATGTGGCCCTTCAAGCGCCAGGTAGAGAGGTGGTTCGATGAAGCAGTTAGACGTATCGCTATTGAGGAAGGTGTCATAGTAGAATGAATGAGCATACTCACAATGTAACGGACGACGCATTGGTGAACATGCTGAGTGTACTTCCAAAGGAAGTAGCTGAGCGTGTGAGGGACAAGTATGAGGAAGACAGAAGTCAGTTTTTGCAGGTTGTGCAGGACATGACTCCGTCAAAAGATTCAGCCTATTGGGCAAAGCGTGGTTGCACTAGGTGCTACGGACGTGGTATCATAGGAACTCTGACTACACCGTCGGGTAAGAAGTCGACGCCTGCATGTTCTTGTACTTCCAAGAAGTATGCCAAGTGGTTGATTGAGGCTAGGAAGTTTTTCAATCAGTTGAAGGAGCAGGGACATGAGAAGACCGCAGATTGACCCGAAGACTCTAAGAAAGCATTCTCGTATTATCGAGAAGAGACAAGATCCGGTTGTTGTCGCGGGAGACCGTGAGCAGACGGATTACGGCTTTTTTATTGATGGTCACAAGGGTAAGTCGTTTGAAACCAAGTTTGTACAGATCATGCCTTCGTGCATGACTCCAAAATGGCGTCACGATAAGAAAACTCGCGTTCTTCGTGTTATTAGTGGCGTTGGTCATTACGAGACTTTCCAGGCCGTCGAGGGCGATGGCGTGTCTGAACAAGTCACTGCGGAGATAAAGCCCATTACTGTTGGTGACGAAGTAGTAGTTGCTCCAGGCACTACATACCGCATCAAGTCAAGTCCTTCGAAGCTGGAGTTCTACATCACTCAGGATGCTAAGTATGAAGCATCTTTGGAAGAACTAGCGCCAGCGGAAACGGTGGCACAAGTTACTGCGGACGACCTACAGAGCATTACACCTGAAGACAAGACTCATCAACAGGCAGTTGTCTTGGGTACTGACCGCTCTCTACGTCGTAACAGGGCTCGCGAACAGATCGCTGCGCAACGCGGTCAGCAGCCAGGTGCAGGTCAGCCTCGCTTGCCTGGACAGCGTGCGCCGCAGTCGGAAGACACTTTCTTCCGTGCTTCAGCAGCCGGAGGGATCAATGAGATGCCTGTTGCCAACTTTGACCCTGATGGTGCTGGATGATTAGACTCTATCTGTCCCTAGATTTGGTGAAGTCTGAAGGGTCTCCTCCTAGTGGGGGAGGCCCTAAGGGCGTTTCTCCTCCAAAGACGCCGGGTGCGGCTGTCGGAGGCAGCGGTCCACAGGTAGTGGACTGTCCACTAGGGGCAGAGTGTCCAGATGGTGGTCGTCACCAGATGGGTTCCGCAAAGCTGCAAGAGCACACCGCTCAGATGCAGCATGTGGGACAGATGGGTCAGAAGCCTGGCGACGAGTCACAAGGTAATGAAAGTGGCAAGCCTGGAGTTCCTCCAGGTGCTTCTAACATTGGTGGTGTTGGTTCTGACCAAGTACGTAAGCCGCCAGCTATCCCAGGAACGGGAGGACAGGCTCCTATTAGTGAACCTGCGCCTGGCAACAAGACCAATCCACAGAAGAGAGGGGCGGGTCAGATAGTCCCTGACGAACAAAGACAGACAAATCCTACTAACATGGAAGACAAAGTAGGAAGAGCTATGTCACACGGCCATCAGCCTGATGCGCCTGATGAGCGTCTTACGCTCAAAGAGTTTCCAGCGTATGCCGAGCCCAACTCAGGTTTTGAAAGTCCAGCGTCACAAAAGAAGACGTTGATAACGCCTTCGAGTAGTGCGAATAAGCGACAGGATGTACCGAATCCTATGGTTCCGGATGAGAAGCTAGTTCCTCCGGATAGCAAGCCTATGGATCATTACAAGTTGTCGAAGGTAGCTCGCGAGTCTGGTGACGAGGATTTGGCAAAGTTTCATGAAGATATGGCGCGCAAGCGCACAGAAGGTGCCGGTTCAGAAGATCACCGTAAGCTCGCAGAACAGTTGCATGCTGAGGGGATGCATGAACAAGCGCAGTACCACGCTGGAATCTATTCTCGTGTAAACGAGTTCGAAGGTGCAGATACAGAAGTTACGCCAGCAAAAGAGAAGGAGCATCATGACACAATCATTGATGTGCACTCTCAAGCTCGTGCAAAGGCTTCTGGAGATCTTGATGCTGCCAAGAAGAAGCACGAAGAGACCAAGGCAAAGATCGACAAGATTCGTGCCTCCAATGAAGAGAAGACGAAGGCGTATGAAGCGGCCAAGGCTGAGCACGAAAAGGCTAAGGCAGAAGCAAAGGCAGCTAAGGACAAGTCTTCTGTGAAGAAGGTTGGTAAGCCGCCGCAGAAGCCAAAGCTTGAAAAGGAAGAGAAGATTCCTGAGAAGCCTGAACTTTATGAGCCAGAGAACGACGCTGACAAGCTTCGTCATGAGAGCCACACTAGTAAGGCAAAGCGTCTTGCTGATGTTGCTGAGTCGCATCTCAAGGGAAATCAGAACTTGAGTCCTGAACAGCGCCAGCGTCTAGAACGTGCGCACAAGATGGCTGTGTACCATGCAAACATTGGTTACACGCCAACTGCTGCACATAAGAAGGAACTTGGCGATGTCGAACAAGCCATGTCTGGTATGGACGTAAAGCAGCATCATGATGAAATAAAGGCGGCGGAGAACCAGAAGCAGACCGCAGAAGCTGCCAAGCAGGCTGAGAAGGATCGTTCGACACAAGAGAAGCAGCAAGCAAAGCAAGCCAAGGAACAGGAAAAGACTAAGGCCGCAGAAGCTAAGCAGCAAGCTAAGGTTGCTGGTGAGCAGCCACAGCCTCCACAGTCGGACCTTGACCACGCGCGTGTAGCTGACCATAAGGCTCAAGCGAAGAAGGTTCGTGAGAATATTGAATCACACATGCAGGGTAATCCTGATATGTCTCCAGAAGAAAAGGCTCGTGCTGAACGTGTTCTATCAGAACTTGAAAAGCACGAGAATATGGACATGGTTCCAGGTAGTGCTCACCAGGGTGAACTCAAGGAACTCCAGAAGCTAGCCGGTGAGCATGGCAAGAAGCCTTTTGAGGCTGAGGGTGGTGAAGAGGGCGGTGCTGCACCACCTGCACCACGCCACAACTACGGAAACTCAGGTGGTTACGTGCTACCTATGCTACACTCTGGACGTGCCCTTGGTACGGGCCTTGCTGCGTCAGCGACATCTCCTTACGGTGCCGCAGGACATCTCGGTCCTCAGATTGTAAGCTACGGTGTTACTGGAGCGACCACGGCTGGACATCGTCTGTTGCACGACTCTCAGTCCGCAGCAAAGGATGAGAAGGACATTCAGGAAGGCTTGGACCAGGAGAAGGAAGAGCAAGCAAAGCGTGCAAAGCAGGCTTCTGGTAAGGGTGGCAATGTTGTTGGAAGAGGTAACTCATGAATCTCTACCTTGATCTCAAAAAGGCAGTAGGCCAAGTTCCGTCTACCTCAACCGGCACCGTTTCGGAACGCCAGGGTGCACGTAGCTATAACGAATCTTTCTCACGTCAGTCTTCTGGTGTTACTGGTGGAGATCCGTCTCCCGATGACCCACAGAGTGGTGGCAAGTGGTCACATGAAGATTCGTTGGATGACGACCTAGAAGCAGATCGCAAGCGTGATACTGAGATTGCTCAGGAGCGTGGTATTGTTGCGAAGCCTGAAAACACTAAGAAGTCAGAAGCAGTCGAGATTCTCAAGTCTCTTACTGAATCTCTCAGAACTCCGATGCCTAACGAAGTGGAGATTGAATATCTAACCACACAGTGTTACAAGTCGGAAACGGTCATTGATCAGTATGGCCGTGTGGAAAATGTACGAGTTCCCTACACCAGAGATGATGTAATCAAGGGACATGCTAGAATAGATGGTTATGAGCGCTCACGCTTCAATGCGTGGTTGCATGAACGTTTCCAGAAGTCGCTCGGGAAGTTGGCAAGATGAACGTAAACACAGCAGATTTCGGCGAATGGGTAGACCGTGTAGGCGCTTGGCGTGATGCCACGAGTGCCGTACCGCTCATGGTGCGTGACGAAATCATGAAGTCTAAGCTAGAACCCGGTAAGCCAAAGAGCGGTCCTCGTTCTTTGATGTTCGACCCGTTGTCTATTCAGTTTGCAATGGGTTACAAGGACCGTCGTTACTCGTTGACTTACGACATTCTCAAGCGTATCCCACAGCAACTATCTCTGATTGCCGCAATCCTCCAGACTCGCTGTAACCAGGTAGCTCAGTTTGCTACTCCATATAGAATATCTAAGTCTCTAGGTTTCGCAATCAAGCACAAGAATCCTGCACGCTTGACTACTAAGGGCGAACGTGAGTTCATTCAGTCTGTAGAAGCGTTCATCTACAACTGTGGTGCGAAGGACCCTAACCCGCACTCGCCGGTGGTGCGTGATGACTTCGAGACCTTCCTCAAGAAGATCGTTCGTGACTCGTTGATGTACGACCAGGCGTGCTTCGAGGTTGTGCCGGATCGTCGTGGTCTTCCGTACGAGTTTTTGGCAGTAGATGCGTCTACCATCCGTCTCGCGGCTAACAACATTGACTTGGATTACGCGACTGCGATGCGACACAACCTCAACTATCAGTTGGGTCAGTGGCCACAGTCCGTTACTCCGAATGCGATGTTCTCCGCTGGTGGTCCGTATCGTACGTTGCAAATCAAGAATCCAGAACTTGAAGATGTGCCCAGCTACATCCAGATGGTGAATGGTATCGTGCGCAACACGTACACTCGCAGTGAACTTGCGTTTGGTGTGCGCAACCCACGTTCGGACATCTACATTCAAGGATACGGCTATTCTGAGCTTGAGCAGTTGATCACTATCATTACCGCTCATTTGTTTGCAGAAGAGTACAACCGCCGCTTCTTCATGCAGGGTTCAGCACCTAAGGGTATCTTGAACTTCAAGGGTGACAACTTGTCGCCGGACCAGCTTGAGGCATTCAAGCGTCAGTGGCGTGCAAACCTCGAAGGTGTTGAGAACTCGTGGCGCACACCCATCATGCAAGCAGAGCAGGGCGTGGACTGGATTGACTTGCACCCGTCTAACCAGGAGATGGAATACTCAATGTGGATTGAGTATCTCATCAAGATTACCTGCGCAGTGTTCTTGATTGACCCAGCCGAGTTGAACTTCGACATGCACGGCGGTGTTCAGCAGACACCTTTGTTCGAGTCTTCGCAAGAGTGGAAGCTAAAGGCTTCACGTGATCGTGGTCTCAAGCCTATGCTTCGCTTCATTGCGAAGATGATCAACGACCAAATCGTCCACAAGTTGGATGATCACTTCACGTTCGACTTCCTAGGTCTTGATGAACTTACTGAGCAAGAAAAGCTCGAAGTCAACAAGGAGAAGTTGGCGTCTTACATGACCCTCAACGAAATCCGTCGTGCTGACGATCTTCCAGACGTCGAACACGGCGATGTGGTTATGAACCCAACCTACACCACTTACATTCAGCAGAAGCGTCAGTCTGAGATGCAAGAGAAGCAGATGGCTGCGGCCTCAGGTGGCGGTGCCGGAGCTGCACCTGGTGGCGCTGCTCCAAGTGGTGAACAAGGCGGTGAGGGCGGCGAAGAAGAAAAGTCTGGACCACAGTATGCTGATGGCTTCACCAAGTCCATCAACAAAACCAAGGTACTTGAAATCTCGTTGGATGATGAATCCTGGGTGGACATGTATCGAGGTGGTGGATGATGCTGTTTCTTTCTGCGGATTTGGTGAAGGCCAGGAAGCTCCACGGCAAACTGGAGTTTCAAGGGCTTCCTATTTCCGTAGAGAATCGTGCTGGATCAAGGCGCTATTGGTATGACCCTAACGCTGATGAACACGGTTCAACTAAGATGAAGTACCCTTATGGGTACGTGCGAGGCACTCTTGGTATGGATGGTGACGCTGTAGATGTTTTTGTGGGACCTCATGAGGACGCAGAAAAGGTCTATGTAGTCACACAGATGAAGCGTCCTGGCTTCAAAGAAGTAGATGAACAGAAGGTAATGCTAGGGTTCAAGTCAGCGGCAGACGCCAAGAAAGCCTATCTAGAACACTATAATGACCCAAAGTTTTTCGGCTCCATGAAAGAGTTTACAATGGATGAGTTCAAGGAAAAGCTCACATCTCACAAGGGCAAGCTAATCAAGCACTTGTTCCTTGCACTTCCATCTGCTAATATTCAGGCTGTGGATAAGGTTTTCCCTGAGCATGTGAAGAAGGGCAATGATATGGATACAAAGAAGTCCTGTGAACATAGCAAGGAAGTGACCTGTGAGAAGTGCAACGGTACGCACAGTACCTCTGACATTCTCAAGGGTCTTACTTCTCGTATGCTTTCGTTGACCAAGCGTCACATTGAGCGCCAGCCAGTAGAAGCTCCGCCAGCAGAGTCAGAGTTTACCACTGAGGACATTCAGCTCTTTGGACCACAAGTAGCGCAGGCCCTGCACGTAGACCGTCCGTTTGAGCCACCTCACGTTCCGGTTGTCTCCGTAGCTACTCCCGCGCAGTCGGCTTCTCCTCTTGCTCCTGATTTCATGGTCTCTTGTGGTGGTTGCGGTTATACCCACAAGAGTCTCTCAACCTGCCCACGTTGCGAACAAATCGCTGCAACCAACCGTGAGGCAACACCAATCTGGAGACGCTGAACCATGATTCTCTACTTGCGCGAAGACCTACTCAAGTCAGAAGGTGCGAAGGCTGGTTCAGACAAGCCGGCTGATGTGCATTCTTCTAAGGGAGAACAGCGCGGTGGCCAATACGTTGCACGTGCGCAAGTAGGCTATGATCATGACGGTTCTCCAAAGTACCGCTACTTCAAGACCGAAGAGGAATACGAGACTTACTTGAAGGGTAAGGGTCGTTCTGAGGGCGCTAAGAAGCTCGAAGACAAGGTCAAGAAGGAGCACAAGGAAAGCACTGAAAAGCAGAAGCATGGTACTAAGCACCAGCCAGCTTCACGCGGACATGCGTTGCTTTCTACTGAGAAGTCTCTAGCGAATCCCGTTCGCCTCTTTGTAAGGACCTGATATGTACAACCTACCCCGTCTTCCCGTTCGTTTCATTGAAGAGAATGCTGACCTTCTCAAGAGTCAGACCGATGAGGTCGATCTCAAGAAGGGCGCTGAGGAAATGGAGTCTCTAAAGGACACCGTACGTAAGGGTCTCCTTGCGAAGAACATGGAAGCTCTTTCTGGTGGTCATGCTGGAGCTGGTACTGATTGGGCTGAGACTGAGCACCCAGGAACCGTTCCTGCTGGTGTCGAACCTCAGTTCCGCGCACCTGGCGATCGTAACATCGGCAACGTGCTTTTCCGTCGTCATCCAGATGGTTCTCTCGATGTAGATGCTGCAAAGCACATCGTTGTGGACATGGTTCATAAGGTCAAGGATAAGCTTCCGTTGACTGAACTAGAAAAGATCACGCTGGGTATTCTATTTCCAATGATCTTTGAGTTCGTAGATCCGCGTCTGGCCGAGTCTATGATGCGTGTTCATCTTCGCCTTACTCCTTGGGAAGTGGCGATGGTGAATGAGCGTGTAGCGGCACACCTTACGGCTGAGATGAGCTACAATGCTGGTCTTGGCGGTGGTGGTGACCCAGGAAGGGCTGTGGCTCGTTCATGAAGGTCAAGACTAATCTTTCTCCGGGTGCGCTCAGGAAGATTGGTGCTGGACTTCAAAAGTTGGCAGACCAACAGCAGAGCGAGATTGAGCTAGAAAACAGAGCAGAGCATGTGTTGATTGAGAAGGCTGAGGCGTTGTTCGATACTGCCATGAACAATCTGCATGAAGAAGTAGAGCGAATCTTGCTAGATAAGGAAGTGTGATATGAACACAGGATGGGCACCAAAGCCAAACAGACCTGAGTCGGCTAACCCTCTCTTTGAGATGGTAGAGGCTCCTATTGTTGTGAAGGGATTGACTCCAATCCAGCGTCAGCGTCTGGCCGATGGTACGCCACACACTGTTACTGGTCGCACTGCTCTTCGTCCAGCAGACCCTGAGTTGAAGCTACCAGAGTCGATGGTGAAGAAGGGCTCTCTTGTCGAGAAGTATGACGAGCGCCCAAAGCAGCCAAAGCAGGATCCTGAGGATCCAATGACCGTTGTGAAGTCGTATCTTGCACAGAAGCGTCCAGATGTTGACGCTGACAAGAAGCAGGAGACTGCAAAGTCCCTCTCGAA
>JACCDR010318496.1_pt1 | contig 17570 bp, 12 predicted proteins | sample 7446431 | NCBI WGS metagenome assembly JACCDR01 (sample SAMN15323443, study PRJNA562643) | freshwater metagenome | isolation source: river surface water | place: USA:Blue River Watershed | collected 2017-08-17
ATTATTTTATCTTTTTTTTTAACTTACTTTCCGATTTCACTCTCACTACTTTTTTTATTCTTTAATCGGGTTGCAATGGTAAGTAATTTTGTTTTTCGTGTCAAGTATTATTTTTTATTTTTTCTACTTCTTTTTAATTTTACCCCTTGTTTTCCTCTTTTCTAAATCGGGTTGCAAAGGTAAGAATCTTATTTTTAAATGCAAAAATTATTTTATCTTTTTTTTCTAAACCTTTTCTTTTTTACCCCTCTCTGAATCGGGTTGCAAATGTAAATATCTTTTCTTATCCCGCAATACTTTTTTTAATTATTTTTTCCTCTTGTTTCCTTCACTGATCTTCTTTATTTAAGAGGGTTACAAATGTAAGGAGTGAATCGGTTCTCTCCAAACACTTTTGCACTTTTTTTCAACTTTTTTTTCATTGCCTCGTTTGATAGTATAGCCACTCCACTTCTTATTTTCTGTCATATGTAAGGAAAGTGTCAGATTTTCAGTTAGTTTAATTTTTTTAGCTTGCTATTTTTCCGCTATTTTCGTCAAAAAACATTCTTCCTTTATGAAAAAACTCATTCTTATCTTTCTTGCGATCCTTGTCTTACTGATTGGGGCAGCCATTGTACTACCTATTATATATAAAGATGAAATTAAGACCAAGCTTGAGCAAGAGATTGCCAAGAAGGTAAATGCCAAGGTATATTTTGATACCGATGGATTTAGTGTGAGTCTCTTCCGGCATTTTCCAAATATCACGGCTTCGCTGGAAAAGTTTGGAATTGTAGGCAAAGATGAATTTCGAGGAGACACGCTGATGTCTGTGGAAAAGTTTGAAGCTACCTTAGATATCATGTCAGTGATTACAGGTGACAAGATTAAAGTCAAAGCGATAGACCTTGAATCGCCACGCATTCTGGCTAAGGTGCTGAAAAATGGAAAAGCTAACTGGGATATTTACTTAGCGGATACCACCACAACCCAAACAGATACCTCGTCGTCGGCTGTTTCGATAGGTATTGATCAGTGGTCTATTAAGAATGGCTATATTATATATGATGACCGAACACTGCCTATGTATGCCAAAATCATGAATCTGAACCATACAGGTAGTGGGGACTTTGAGAAGGATATCTTTGACATGGTGACTAAAACCACGATTGATTCCCTGACTGTCGAATATGATGGCGTTGCTTACCTGAGTAAAAAAACATTGGATGCAGATTTGACGATGAGTATGAATTTACCTGAATCCAAATATACTTTTAAAGAGAATAGGGTCAAGCTGAATGATTTTACGCTTGGTTTTGATGGATTCTTTGCCATGCCTGATACCAACTATGTAATGGACATGACCTTCAAATCTAAAGATAATACCTTTAAAAGTCTGTTGTCTCTGGTTCCAGGTGTGTATACGGAAAGTTTTAAGGGACTGGAAGCTAGTGGAGATATTGTATTTGATGGCTATGTGAAAGGAATATATAATGGACAACAAATGCCAGGCTTTGGTCTGAATACCCAGGTAACAAACGGAAATATGAAATATCCGTCACTACCTACTGCCATTAACAATATTAATGTAGATATGAAGGTAGATAACCCCACAGGTGTACTGGAAAAGATGGTTGTGGATATTAAGAAATTTCACATGGATATGGGTAAAAATCCGATTGATGGACGGGTAAAACTTCAGGGTCTGTCTAAATATAATATAGATGCAAACATCAAAGCTAAACTGAATCTGGCAGAACTGATGCAAATGTTTCCGATTGAGGGAACGACGCTGAAAGGATTGTATGCCATTGATGTAACGGCCAAAGGTGTGTATGATACATTGACTAAACAGATGCCTGCCGTCAATGCGGTCATGAGTCTAGCCAATGGTTATGTAAAAACAAGCCAGTTTCCAGCTCCACTGGAACAAATGAATGTGCAGGCGACTGTCAATAATAGTACAGGACAGATGAAAGATACGAAAATCAATGTCAGTGATTTCCGGATGGTACTGGAAGGAGAACCGTTAATGGCCAAGGCGTATATTGAAAATCTGGATGATTATACTTGGGACATTCAGGTCAAAGGTGGAGCTGATCTGACTAAAATGACCAAGATTTATCCGATTGAGGGCATGACACTGACTGGGCGGGTGTATGCAGACATTGATACGAAAGGAAAAATGTCTGATGTGGATGCCAAACGATACGACCAACTGCCCACCAGTGGCATGGCCAAACTGACTAACTTTACGTATGCAACTAAAGACATGCCTTTGGTAAAAATTACGGAAGCGGAAATGGAATTTTCTCCACAGCAAATTAATCTGGCGAAATTTGAGGGATTTTTGGGCAAAAGTGATGTTTCCCTCACCGGAGCCATCTCTAACTATATTGCCTATATGCTGCACGACAATGCGACGATCCAGGGTACTATGTCTTTTAGTTCCAATATATTTGATGTCAATGAGTGGATGGTAGATGATCCCAATGCACCTAAAACAGAAGATACGCCGCTGACGGTAGTTGAGATTCCTAAAAACATTGATTTCAAGCTATTATCATCCATCAAAGAGGTCATCTATGACAATATGAACTTGAAGAACATGGTGGGTACGGTGTTGGTGAAAGACGGAAAAGTTCAGATGGAGAATCTGTCATTTAACACACTGGGCGGTAATTTTATTGTCAATGGAGGTTATGATTCTCGGGATGTGAAGAAACCTGCCTTTAATATGAGTCTGAAAATCAGCAATCTTTCTGTGCCTTCAGCCTACAAAACCTTTAATACGGTGCAGTCGTTGATGCCGATAGCTAAGTTTATTGAAGGGAATGTGAATACGGATTTCCAGATTTCGGGTTTACTTAAACAAGACATGATGCCAGACATGACTTCGCTGACAGGTGGTGGTATCATGAAACTGATACAAGCTACACTGAAGGAGTCGCCGGTAACACAGGGGCTGTCTACGGTGACAAAATTCAGCAACTTCACTCCTGCTGAACTGAAAGACGTGATCTTGTCTGCGAAAATCGAAAATGGCCGCATTACTTATAAACCATTTGATGTGAAGGTACAAAACTACACAGCCAATGTATCAGGTAGTAGTGGGGTAGATGGTTCGCTGGATTATAAACTAAAAATGGATATTCCAACTGGACAGGTAGGAACACAGGCGGCTTCGCTGCTTAGCAATGCCATTGGTAAGCCTATTAATAATGTAGAGAAAGTGCAACTTGACTTGGGTGTAGGTGGTACATTTGACAAACCCCTGATTAAAATTCTGGGTAGCAATACCGCAGGTCAGGTCAAGAGTCAGGTAAAAGATGTGGTGACACAGAAAGCTAATGAAGAACTGGACAAAGCTAAAGCCAAAGCTCAGGCCGAAGCCGATCGTCTGAGAGCCGAAGCTGAGACCAAAGCCAAAGCTGAAGCCGATCGTTTGAGAACAGAAGCTGAGGCCAAAATCAAAGCTGAACAAGATCGGATTAAGGCAGAGGCAGATAAGAAGAAAAAAGAATTGGAAGAGGAAGCCAAAAAGAAGCTAAAAAGTGCATTAGGAGGTTTTGGCAAACCAAAACCTGCTGATACTACGAAAAAACATTAAAAAATTGACAAACAAAACTTCACCCAAGAGCCATCCTATATATATGATGGCTCTTGGGTTGATAAAAGGTAAGAATTCTTGACGTGAGTTATGGATGTAGGGATGCCCTATATTAGCCCTGTTTCCCACAAACATAGTTGACTTGAAAAGCGGTACAACGGTCGGCTCCGATGTATCCGAAACGCACGTTAAAAAATTAGTTTCTTAAGCCGGTCCCATCTCTGCCAATACCCGTTCTAGGTCTTCTGGAGTTTCGATGCAAACACTTTCCAAATCGGTAAAAGCTACTTTTATGCGGTAGCCATTTTCAATCCAGCGAAGCTGTTCCAGGGATTCAGCTTGTTCTAGGGCAGATACAGGAAGTTTTGTGACCTGAGTCAGAATGTCGCTGCGGTAGGCGTATAGCCCTACATGTTTGTAGAATGTATGTTTCTGAAGCCAGTTTTCAGGAGCTTCGCTGCGTATAAACGGAATCACACTGCGGCTAAAGTAGATGGCTTCCTGACGGGTATTGATGACCACGTGGGCTTCACCGATGTCAGTCAGGGTTCGGTAGTCGTCTATGGTTTTGATGAGTGTGGCCAGTTCAGTATCAGGTGTCAGTACCGAAGCCAGGGTGTCTATTTGTTGCGGCTGAATAAAAGGTTCGTCGCCTTGTATATTGATCACAAAGTCAAATGATTGACTAGTCTTTTGTAAAGCTTCATAACAACGATCCGTTCCGCTTGGGTGTTCAGGTTGTGTCATCACCACTTCTCCGCCAAATGATTGTACATGCTCAAAAATACGGACATCGTCTGTGGCTACGATTACTTTGGAAAGCAACTGGGACTGGATGGTTTGTTCATAGACCCGTTGAACCATTGTTTTTCCAGCTATATCGGCCAGCATTTTGCCCGGAAATCGTGTAGAAGCATACCGGGCGGGAATAATACCAAGAATTGTCATAGATAAATGGGTAAATAATTGATTAGCAGCAGAATGAAGAAAGGGTTTATTGTTTGAGGCTGGGTTAAAAGATACAGATCATAAGTTAATTCAAGGCATTGACTATCAATTACTTATCAACTACAGCAATTATACAAGATAGCCTATTTAACAGACTAGGTCTCAATAGTATTTTTATCTAGATAGCCATTTAACAATCCACCTTTTCACCATTCATCATGTTTCCTCTTCATCTTTAAAAGAGCCTAGCTCAAAATCCCGAAGTTTGGTAGCTGTCTTTGACATGATTCCTACAACAAGCAAGGTCATACAGCCCCCAAACACAACAGCCCGGACAGCTCCCATCAATCGTTCGGTCACGCCTGATTCAAACATACCAATTTCATTGGATGAACCTACAAATATACTGTTGACAGAAGATACCCGTCCCCGCATGTGGTCAGGAATCATGAGTTGTAGGATAGTACCCCGAATCACTACACTCATAGCATCCAAAGCACCACTCAACGTTAACAAGCCAAACGATAGGTAAAAATTCTGGGAAAACGCAAAGGCAATCATACACAAACCAAATCCAGCTACATATACAAGTAGTTTACGCCCCGTATTGTACAATGGAGGGCGGTGAGCCAGTACCAGCCCCATCAACACGGCTCCCAACGACGGTGATGCCCGTAAAAGTCCCAGCCGTGTAGCTCCATCTTGCAAAATCCCCCACCCTTCTGGTCCGGCCACAATAATTTTTTCCACAAAAATAGGCAGCAGTGCCACGGCTCCTCCAAAAAACACAGCAAACATATCCAATGACAAAGCTCCCAGAATAACTTTATTATGAAAAACAAACCGCAAGCCAGCGGTGAGTCGTTCACGGAGGGTTTCGTTGAGTTCACGCACGGGAACTTCTTTGGCAGAAATAAACAATACACATATAATAGATATAATTACCAGCAAAACTACTACCCCATACGAAACAATGGTGCCATAATTGAGCATTGTCAGGTGTGAGTCTTCGCCTAGCAGCTGAGGTGTCCATTTCTGGGCTACTGCATATAACAATCCACCCAACGCAGGGCCTGATACAGCAGCTACTTGCCAGAAAGTTGTATTCCAGGTAGAGGCGTTGGTGTACTGGCTTCGGGGAACTAGTTGAGCCATAAAAGAACTGACTGCGGGTCCACTGAACCCACGGGCTATTCCAGTCAGAAAAATAACTCCGTAAATAGGAAAGGTTCCATAGCGGAATATGGATTCAGAAGGTTGCAGAGTAAATGCAAATAACAGTCCTGCACCTACCAGATAGCCAAGTAATGTATAGACAATCAATTTTTTGCGGCTATAAATATCGGCCAGATGTCCTCCATATAAAATTACGATCATAAAGGGAATAATTTCGGCTAGCCCGATAAGTCCCAAGGCTAGTCCATCTTTCGTAATCTCGTAAATCTGCCATCCTACCACTGTACCTTGAATCTGTACACCAAGTGTCAGAAAAAACCGCATGGCTAAAAATGCACGAAACTCTCGGTTACGCAATACAACGTAGGCATCATGTGTATTTTCTGGAGTAGTTAGCATAGAATATCAAAAAAAATAAAAAATTTCGGTTGGTCATACGTTTCTGTTCCTGTAGTGACAACAGATTGCAGGCAAAAGTACAACCTAAAAAACCATCTACAGGCACACAGGTTAAAATTTTTCTTTTTACTTTGCGTCGTTACTGCTCAAAGTGGCTCCTTACCTATGATTGATATGAAAAAAAACTCCAGCCCATTACCTATTTTCCTAAGTATCATCTGTTTTTTGTGGCCTTTTTTTCTCATGGCTCAGAATGAAACGTCTCATTCAACGATCACACTTGTCTTTCCGACCTACGCCAATTGGAATGTATTGGAAGAGGGCAAAGAACTGGTTTTCAATCTCAAAGCTACCAACGATACTAACGATCATTTTACCTTTGCTATTACTCAGGGCAAAACTGACGGAATGGATTTTGATACCAGCGGCTACTTTGCGTGGACTCCAGAATATACGTTTGTAGATCGGATCAGTGGCACCCGCAAGATTCAGGTTATTTTTGAAGCCCGCAACGACAAAGGCGAAACAGCCAGCAAAACGGTTGAATTTCAGGTAAGACACATCAACCAAGCACCCAAAGTTGGAGATTTAAAAACCTGGTACGTAGGCTATAACGCCGCAAATCGATACAAAATTGATCCTGAGGCCGTGAAAGATGAAGATAATGATCCGATTGTCTTTATTCATACAGACAAAATACCCGAAGGTATGCAGCTTAGCTCGCAAGGTGAATTACAATGGAAACCTTCTCTTACACAGTATAATACCTTGCGTGAGAAGCCTTTATACATAGATTTTATTGTCGAAGATCAACCAGGTAAGTTGCAGAACAAAGGTAAAGTACGTATAGAACCTACCCAGCAGGATCTGGCTCCAGAAATTACGATAGTACCCAAAGACAACCCCGTACGAGTACGAGAAAATGCAACAGTAGACATCCGGTTTTATATTGCAGACCCCAACGGTGATGACGATGTGCAAACTTTTGACTTTATTTGTACACATCCCAATGTGCCAAAGAATATACTACGCCGAAACACCCCCAATCAGTATGAACTGATTTGGAACCCAGGTTATGATTTTGTCAAAGATCCCTACGACTCAACTACCTTCCAGATTACTTTTTTTGCCCTTGATCGCAGCCAGAAACGAGCAGAAATCAAACTTTCTTTTACCGTCTATAATACAGTGAATGAGGTAGCCAAAGATCGTCAGCTCCATACCCAGTACCGTACAGCGTTGGTTCGGGCATGGGATTTACTGGAACAACTCAAAGCCAAAGAACAGGATTTGAAACGATCTTATAAACGGGCAAAAAAAGGCAAAACCAATCGTTCGATTACCAATGCATCGTTGGGAGCAGTATCAGGACTGGCTCCGGTTGTAATTCAGCAAGATCCTGTTACTCAAAAACGAATCTCAACGATTGGAGGCACAGCCGTGGCAACAATTGGTACACTCGAAGCTACAGAAGTGATTGGCCGCTCTATGAAAGACCTGATTGACAGGCTGAACTATATTATTGAAAAGAAAAATGAGCTACAGACCAAAGGAGACATTTTTGCCCGGAAGTATACCCTGAGTTCTTCCCGCCGCAACCGTGACTTCCCCCGAGACCTAGACGAATTTACATCACTACTGAATCTGAAAGGATTGGTAGCCTTAGAACTTGATGCCGCCTGGGAAAATAAGAAACAGGCCACAGACAAAGCTATTGCCAATACATTTAAAGACTATACACCCTTTGAAGGAGGAGAATAACAGATGTATTTCTTCTCTTTAGCATTTCAAAGCATACTAATAATACCTTGAGCTGGTTTACTTGGTAAAGGATTGGGCAGAACAATCTAGCAGACAAGACTCTCGTCAAAGGTTGGATGAAGTCTTGCTCATTTGCGATAGTACAGGCTTGTAGAATTGGCAGACAAATGTGTACCTTTGACAACTCAGCTATTCAGCAAAAAAGGATGTTGAATGTATTGAAATTACCTATACAAACAGGATGTGCTTTGGCATGCGTTAACATCTAACACATACAATAGGTATATTGTTTATTTATTAATGACCTCTAAAACAAATTTTTATGGCAGCTTGTGAACCAGTTTCTTTTTCGGGTGTAACCCCCGAAGCCTTTACCAATCTCAAAAACGAACTATCCAAAAACGGCTTTAATCTGGAAGGAAGCAGCGGCGTTATCAATGGTCCGTTTGGCATTTCGATCCAGTATACCTGGGACGAAGCAACTTCCACGCTACATACAGAGGTTTTAGACAAAAGCTTTTTTGTTCCCTGTAGCCAGATTTACGACCAGCTAAACAAAACATTGGAGAAGTTTACAGCCTGAAAACAGCTCATTGTACCCATGAGTGAAGCCTGCTCGTTATTCACTCCTGTCTACAGACAGGCAGGTATGTTAGTTTAAGGAAAGGCTTTGTTTAGAACGAAGTCTTTCCTTATATATTCACTCATTTCCCTCCATCCCTATGAAAACAGCCCTTGTTACAGGAGCTACTGGACTGATTGGCTCTATTTTGGTAGAGCAACTTATCACCGATCCTACTTATACACACATCCGGATACTTACCCGGCATAGTACCCGTTTGAGTCATCCAAAAGTAGAAGAACAAGTCATTGATTTTGACAAGCTTTCCTCCTATTCTGATTTGTTTCGAGCCAACGATGTATTTTGTTGCCTGGGCACTACACTCCAGCGTGCAGGTTCGCCAGAAGCCCGTCGCAAAGTGGATCATGACCTAGTTGTAGCCATAGCCCAGGCTGCCGAAGGCAAGGCCGAACAGTTTATCGTGGTTTCTTCTGTAGGAGCCGATGCGCAGGCTAAAAATGCCTACCTCCGAGACAAAGGACAAATGGAAGCAGCTGTGTCAGCCATGAAATTCAAAGCCGTCATTCTGATGCAGCCTTCGTTCTTTTATGGAAACCGGAAGGAAAATCGTATAGGTGAACGAATAGGCATTGCACTGGCTCGTCTGGTCAATCCACTGCTGGGAAAGTACAAAGCAATTCCAGCAGAAAAGATAGCCAGAGCCATGCGAGTAATAGCCAACCGTTCTTTGAAAGGTGTATACAAAGTTGGAGTAAAAGACATTTTAGCGAATCAATAACAAAAAACACCCCATACAACTAAAGAGAAGTATAGGGTGTTGAGACAATCTTCAGAACTTACTAACGGTTGCATCCATGGTGATGGTGACGTCTGTAGTACATAGGCGGTGGAGCTATATATGCCGGACGTGAAACTACATAAACGGGAGCAGGAGCCACATACACCGGAGCCTGCGTATATACCACACGTCTGGGAGGAGGACTTACTGGCCGATATACGACACGAGGCGGAGGTACAACTACACGTCTACCATATCTTTGTGCGGCAGCTCCAAAGGAAACCATTGTGATGAGTACGAGTGTTAAAATAGTATGTTTCATAATTATAGAATTTTGTTTTTGTATAATTTGGATTAGAGTCAAAAACTGTGCAAAACTGGGTGGAGTCAATAAAAAAACATCTACTTTTTCTAAATAAATATCCAATTCCCTATCTATCACCCTCTTTTTCAACCCATTACTAGATTGAAAATATTTTTATTTTTTCGATATCGTTTGTACATCTCTTTCTAACCAACAAAGATCTACGATAGTATTTTGAAAAAATCTATTTGCCGTTCTAGGGGTTTTCTGTATGTTTAAGGCTGTGTAACACTTTTTTTCACTATACATGCATACCTAAAATGGAAGCAGCACACCCCCATCTTATTTTGAATCACCTGCCTATTGTAGGCATGTTATTTTCCCTGCTATTGTTGATGGCAGGTCTTATTCGTAGAAATCAATCCATTATTCAGGCAGCCCTAGTAGCTATCGTAGTGGTAGGCGTATTGACAATCCCAGCCTTCTTGACTGGAGAAGCAGCAGAAGAAGGCATTGAAAAAGTATCACCTGCCGACAAGCCATACATTCATCCACATGAAGAAGCTGGAGAACTGGCCTTGTGGCTTACATTGGCCGCAGGTATGTCAGCAGCAGCAACACTGTTCCTGACACGAAAGAAACACATTCCCTATCTTTTGTATGTTGTACTGGTATTGGCATTTGTAGCATTAGCGGCGTTGGCTCGTACAGGAAATCTGGGTGGAGAAATCCGTCATAGCGAAATCCGGTCTAACAGCAGTGTCCCACCCGCAGAAGGAGAAGAAGAACATTCACCCGGCGACTGAAAACGCCTCACTCGTATATTTTCATACACATCGAAAAACATTCTACAGCTTCGGCTATCGTGTTATAGGAAATCTTGTAACAAGCGACTCCATCATTAGCATTACTTCTGACTGATTATCAATACGTTATCCAATAATTAAAAATCCACTTCCTCCTACTAGTGAAAGGCTTTGTTTCAAGCAAAGCCTTCCGTGGGGATAGTAGTGTTTAAAATACCGAAAATCAACTAAAAGCAACGCTATTCATGTTAAGCTATCCAAAATAGCCTCCAATCTTTTTAGCGGCTAGGCATTTCTTCAATGTCTAGCAATGTCAATGGCGGATTGAGGATCTTTTTAGCAATGGTTACTTTAAATACCTTATTACCTGCTACATCGAATTCACGAATGTATTTTCCCCGATCAAGCAAAGCCCGATATACGGCTGTATAATTCACGTTTACAGGCCACCCATTGATAGCCAGTACGCCTGTAAGGCAATCCACTGTTTTGTTTAGGTTAGAAAAATAGGCGAAATGAGTGTCTTTTTTCCGGATGGTGTTTAAAGATCCAATCGGAACCACACTTAGTTCATAGATGTGTTTAGGTTTCATGGCAAGGCGATAATATTCTGAAAAATTATTCAATTATTTTTCAACTTCCAAACTTTTAAACAAGTTTCGGCGTTTTGTTATTGTGTTTTGCTTCAGTTTTCAAGGTTTCTTTTTTCATCGGAGAATCCTTTTTTTATGCCCATTCTTTTTTTGTCTTTTCCCTTTGTCCTGACTATCAGCCAGTAAACACACTCATTCTTTTCATGGGCTATTTTCTCATTAAAAATAGCTTTTTTATCTCAAATGAACGAATAAAACATACATCTCTATAGTTCGGTCATTGCTGGCTGAAGGCTTACATGGCTCTTCAAAATAGGATTTATAAAAGTTCATAAAAAAAGCTATTTTGCAGCCAGATTGCATACTGGACTCTATGAAAAATACATTGGGACATAATTGCCTGTTATACATTGCGTTACTTTTGTCTGTATTTACTGTATGGGCACAGCCTACTCCTAACAATCCGTTACAAATGGAGGCTATTGCTCTACAAAAGATTCTGGAAAGTAAGCATTTCAACCCCAAACCCATAAATGATACACTTTCCAGGCAAATTCTCTGGCAATTGATGGAGAGACTGGATGGAAGACATTTATATTTTATGGATTCCGACTGGCAGGATATTATCCCCTACACCTATCAGCTGGATGATGAAATCAAAGGAGGCTCTTGGAAGTTTTTGTCCTTTATTACTGTCCGCTACAAAGAACGTCTCCAACATGCGGATGCAGTGATTAGCGAACTTACCCAAAAGCCGTTTGTCTTTTCGACTGCCGAAACCATTTCTTTTGCGAACAAAGACGAAAAAGATAGCCTGTATTTTGCCCATACTGAAAAAGAGTATATACAACGGTGGACAAAGTGGCTCAAATACCAGACCCTCAACGAGATGGTCAGTAATATGAATGAGATCATAGAAGGCAATCTCACAAAAATTACAGCTCACGAACCCACAGCCCGGAAAAAAGTACAACATGCCGAACAACGGCAGATCAAACAGTTGCTGGAGGAGCCCGGCGGATACGAAAAATACATCGCATCACTGTTTCTGGATGCTGTAGCCACCTGCTTTGATCCGCATAGCAACTATTTTTCGCAGTCTGGACGAGAAGATTTCACTTCTTCACTAGCCACTGAAGGCATGTCATTTGGCTTGGATCTGGATGAAAATGACAACGGAGAGGTGGTCATAGACCGTTTGGTACCAGGTGGCCCTGCCTGGAAATCAAACGAATTGCACAAAGGAGATGTGCTTACTACCCTTCAGTGGGCGAACAAAACTCCGATTGATCTGACAGATGCAGACATAGACGAGGTAGAAGGAATGCTGCATTCTTCAGAAGAAAAACTCATACTCACTGTCCGCCAGGCAAGTGGCCTGATCAAAAAGGTGACACTGGTACAAGAGAAAATCAGGGAAGATGAAAATATTGTCAAAGGATTTATTCTGAAAGGGGAAAAGAAGATTGGTTACATCTCATTGCCGGGGTTTTATACGGAGTGGGAAGAAGACGGTTCTAGCAAAGGCTGCGCCAATGATGTAGCCAAAGAAATCCTAAAAATGAAAGAAGCCCACATTGAAGGACTGATTCTGGACATCCGTGACAATGGAGGAGGTTCATTGCAGGAAGGGCTGAATCTGGCTGGTATATTTATTGAAGAAGGAGCCTTGGGTGTGTTGCAAGGCAACGACCACAAGCCATTTGTCATGAAAGACATGAATCGGGGTACTATTTATGATGGTCCGCTGGTGGTCATGGTGAACGGACAAAGTGCCTCTGCTTCCGAACTTCTAGCGGCTACACTACAAGATTACAACCGAGCAGTGATTGTAGGCAGTACAACCTTTGGTAAGGCGACCGGACAAACCATCCTTCCACTGAGCACTGAGGCTAATCCGGGTATGCTCAAAACAGCTCGTACTGAATGGGGGCATGTCAAAGTAACGATCAATAAAATCTATCGTGTCACAGGCAAAAGTGCCCAGATGAAAGGTGTGCAGCCTCAGGTATATCAACCGGATATCTATGAATCTATAGATTACAGCGAAGCCACACAACCCTATGCCCTTCCATCGGACTCTATCAGCAAAAAAATCTATTATACCCCCCTCAAACCTTTGCCTGTGGCAGATCTCTCACAAAAAAGTGCCAAACGCATAGCTGCCAATGCTTCGTTTCAGACAATTCGGGAACTGGTAGACTTTCAACGGGAGCGTCGTGGAAAAGTGGGCAGAGAAATTGTACTACATCCCTCCTATTTCCGTACAGTGACGCTTGAAAGTTACAAACGTTTACAAAACCTAGAAAAGGCTTTAGACAAAGAAACCAGCCTATTTTCTGTCGAAAACACCCGTTATGACCAGCAAGTCATGCAGATGGATACCTATGGCAAGGAGATTAATGATATCCTCAAAGAAAATATCCGAAAGAATATTTATATAGAAGAGGCTTATCAGGTTATCAACGATCTGATAAGCTTAATTAAATAAGTCTATTTCCTAGAATCTGTCTAAATTAATTTTAGACAGATTCTTACTGTTCTAACTTTTAATTCGGATACGTTATTCCTGCAGAATAGCCGACTTTTAGATAGTTTTTTCTTTCGTAGCCGCAAGTTTTTACCCTTTGTTTCTAGGCGTTTCCTCTTCAACCAGACACGAATAGCACTGTTTTGTTCCAGCCTTATGTATAACCACCTAAGGGGTTATTTCTTTAAACTGCTCTATCGGCTTTTGTATCAGGGCTTTAATTTCAAGATTTTTATTACACCATTAAATTTCTACGAATTATTCAAAAAAACAATCTAGGAATACATTTAAATTTACAGGCTTTCATTCTTTAAAAGCAAAAAAATATAGACTATATGCTATTTATGCAGAATATTATACAATCTCCACCTCAAGCTATGAAATACACAAATGAGTATTTTATAAATTTTCTACTATTTTTATAAAAAGTATTTGTTATATATTCTTTTTTTTCTTTTTTTAGTCCTATCTTTATGTCTGGATTATCTAAATTTTCCCTCTAAACCTTTCAGTCTATCTATCTATAAAAAATATGAAACAACTATTACTATTTGTATGCTTCCTTTGGGCTACTCTGAGTCATGCACAAACGAAAACGTGGTATGTATCTCCAACTGGTGATGATGCAAATTCAGGTACACAAGCGTCTCCTTGGAAAACCATTCGAGCTGCTGTACCAAAAATGGATTCGGGAGATACACTTGTGGCACTGGCGGGCAATTATGTCAGTACTACTGCCACAGATATAACATTTTGGGATATTAAGAACAGTACCACTGGTAGTCCCCTTATTCATACAGGTGGAGGTGTAGTGATTAATAAAGTAGTAAATATCAAAGGTGCTGGCGCAGATGTCACTATTTTTGGCAAGTTTGGAGGAAGTGGGAGTTCTAGTGCCAACAATGGTGGTCAGTTTTTTGAAGTACAGAATGGCGGCTCTCTGACACTAATGAATCTCACCCTGCAGGATGCGGGCTACGACACCAACGGTACTGGTGCTCCTACACGTGGTGGAGCTATTATGGTAGCTGCCAGCACAACTGGTACCACTGTCGGAACTGGTAATCTGAAGTTAATCCGTTGCAATCTCCTCAAAAATACCGCTAAAGTAGCAGGTGCGATAGCCTTTATATCCAGTGGCACGTTCACAATGGAAGGATGCTACCTAGACGGCAACAAACAGTTTGGAGGGGCTAATACACTAGGTTGTGCAGGCATAGAAATCAAAGGTGGCACTAGCACTATTACAAACTGTATATTTATTGCTCACAATGCACAAGTAAGTACTGCAGGTGCTACATTAGGAAGTGTTATCCATGCCAGTGAAGGCACTGTGAGTCTGATACACAATACCTTTGCCAAGACGATTATGAATGTTGCGCAAACAGGTACTGGAACTGTCCGCATCATTAATACAGCACGTGCAGACAAGATTATCAACAATCTATTCTATGACAATACATTCATGGACTTCTGGGCAGCTAGTACCGCAAACATCCCCTCTACTGCAGTAGTAAAAGGCAATGTCATGGCTACTCATACAAATTTGCCTAGTCCTACAACTGATAATAATGTAAACGCAGCCAATACGGGAGCCAGTGCAGCTATTGCTGCCAATACAACCAAAACGGTAGCTTCCATCACCAAAGTAACTTTTGTTACCAACACAGGCACAGCCGTTGTTGGCAAAGGTGTAGTGGATGCCTCTGTCCCAACTCTAGATATTCAAGGCATTGCACGAAATACAGCAGCACCAGCAGTCGGAGCTACTGATGTGAGCCCAAATGTACTCCCTACTGTATCTATTACATCGCCAGCTAACAATACAAGCCTACAAGTACCCGCAACACTGGCCTTAAAAGCTACAGCATCAGATACAGATGGGACTATTACCAAAGTAGAATTCTTTAATGGCTCAACCCTGCTAGGTCTTGCTCAACTGACAAGTGGCTCTTATGATCTTACCTTAACCAGTCTGCCAGCAGGAACCTATACTATTACGGCCTTAGCCACAGACAACTCAGGAGGAACGAGAACCAGTGCAGCCATTACTGTGGAGATTAAAGGTGCAAATGTAAAACCTACAGTCAACATAGTAGACCCTGCAGATCAAACACTGTTGATAGGTCCAATCACGTCTGTTATTTTAATGGCTACTGCTACGGATACGGATGGCACTATTTCAAAAGTTGAATTCTTTGATGGTACTACTAAACTGGGTGATGCTACCTTGGCAAATGGTTCATACAGTTTTGTATGGGCAAATCCAGCTTTGGGTACATATACTATTACAGCCAAAGCAACCGATAACGACGGTGGAAGCACCAGTAGCACAGTAGTTACGCTGTTTATCAAAGATGCCATCACGTCTACTGAGTCTGAACTCCGCAACGCTGGACTACAGGTTGTACCAACAGCCAGTTACAATGGGTTTACAATTACTTCGGATAAAAAAATCATCTCTGCTGTACGCGCCTACAACAGAATGGGAAGAATACATACCCAAGTATATCCTAAATCCACTCGTGTACAAGTTATAGGTGAAAATTGGACTCCAGGTTTATATGTCATTCAGATCGAACTCAAAAGCGGAGAAACATTGGTTAAAAAGGTAATCAAATAATTTTTCGCCTTACTGACTACATGATACAAACAGACCTTTTACAGATAATGGGAATCAAAATAACCTAATCTGTAGAAGGTTTGTTTTTTTTGTTCTATTTTTGCCTTTAGTCTTTAATCATTTCATAATTATTTCATTTGATAACACTACCTATGAAAAAACAATTACTACCCATTAGTGTCCTACTTCTTTTCTTTTCTTCCTTTAGTTCCCTATTTGCCCAGACACAACCTGACCTCACCCAGGCTGGCTCTTATATGACCTACATCGGTCAGCAATATCGTGAAATCACCAAAGATTTCCTGAGTTATGCCAGTGCGGCAGGTCATGGCAAAAGTGCCCGTAAAGTAGAAAATCGCCGCAAAGAACTGATTCAGACCGTCAATGAGGCTCGTCAGAAAGTAGGGAGTATGCCTGCCTTTGAAGGAGATAAAACCCTTCGGGACTCTGTGGCTAGTTACCTACTCATTACCTACCATATCCTCAATGACGACTATGGAAAAATCATTAACCTAGAAGATGTAGCCGAACAATCTTATGATGCCATGGAAGCCTATCTGCTGGCACAAGATCTGGCACACGAAAAACTAGACAAAGCACAGGAGCGGCTGGATGTGACAGAGAAAACCTTTGCAGACAAACACAAAATTCAGCTAATTGCAAGTGCAGATGATGAACTGAGCAAGAAAGCTAAAAAAGTAGGTGAGGTAAACCGCTACCATCGTGTCCTCTACCTGATTTTCTTTAAAAGCTACAAGCAGGAAGTATATCTGATGGATGCCCTGAATAAGAAAGACATCAATGCAGTAGAACAAAGTAAGAATGCATTGATGAAATACAGCCAAGAAGGATTGGAAAAGATAAAAACCATCACGCCATTCTATGGTGACAATTCACTAAAAACAGCTTGCCAACAAGCCCTGACGTTTTACATCCACGAATGTAAAAACCTGATTCCTTCCATGACTGACTATTACCTAAAGGAAGAAAATTTCAATAAAATCAAAAAAGCTTTTGAAACCAAGCGGGAAAAAGAACGTACCAAAGACGATGTCAATCAATATAATACTGCCGTAAATGACTATAACAAGGCTGTTGGTACTTATAATAACGCCAATACCCAAGCCAATAACGAACGTAAAAAGGCCCTTGAGGGCTGGAATAAAGGTTCAGAGTCGTTTCGGGATAAGCATACACCTAAATATCGGTAATTACTTGCCTCTGTCTATACTTTGACTGGGATAGATTGGTAAGATTGGGCTAGCTGATTTTTTTAGCAACTATTTTAAAACCAGTTGCTAAGAAGCTATTATTATGGAAGCGAAAAGAGTCTTTTCGCTTCCATAATAATAACGTGAGTTCGACGATAGACTATGTGTAAAATACTATTTTAATCTAGTTTAAGCATAGTCTATACACTTATTTATTTAAATCGTACAATTTGCCAAGTAGCTAAATTTCTTTTTGTGAAAATGGC
>JACCDR011068858.1_pt1 | contig 17567 bp, 19 predicted proteins | sample 7446431 | NCBI WGS metagenome assembly JACCDR01 (sample SAMN15323443, study PRJNA562643) | freshwater metagenome | isolation source: river surface water | place: USA:Blue River Watershed | collected 2017-08-17
ATCTTTTTAAAAAAGACCATCTCTTGCTTAGGCAAAGCCGATTTCTTTTTCTCGGGAAACATCGGATCGACGTAAATCGCGCGAATGTCATTTTGGATCTGACTGATACCTGTCGCTGCATCTCCAAAGATCACTTTAAAACTTCCTGATCTTTCACTCTTATTATCTTCCCAACGTCTCAAGGCATCCTTGAGCAAAAGATACACAATGGGTGATCGCTCAAAGCCAATCACTGAATATCCCAGTTGTACTATAAACAAAGAATCTGCTCCTAAACCGACGGTGGCATCAACCATGAGATCTGTCTTCTTCTCTAGGCCCAAGGCTTTAAAGATCAATTCGCTTTTGCCTCGGTGGCCTTTTCTCTGATAGCGAATATGATCTTCAACAAAATCCAAATGAATCACACCTAGCTCGGGATCCGAGAAGCTCAAGCCCTTTTCATCAAAAAAAAAATAGGCAGCATCTTCTGGCTCTTGGGCGACGGCTTTGAGCGAAAGAGAATCTGAAATTTCTTGGATAGATTCTTCTAACCAAGCAGAAGGGACTTTGAAATAAATTTCTAAGAAATCCTTGCTCACGCTAAAATCCAAGAAAAATACAAAGCTTCCACAACAATTAATGTGCAAATCAAACTCAAATTCGCTTTGGCCAATTGATGGACTTTCTTAATTCGTGAGCTCAAAGGGCTCGGGATCTCCTTCACTGCTTTATAGAAAACGATCGAGGTGATCAAAGAAGCAGTGAGAAAAACCGTGAGCCAAATAAGATCGGCATAAATCGCCTGATAGATATTTATCCAAGCGCAAAGACCTATCCACCAAACGAAGATAAATTTTTTGCCTCGCTCAAAGCCGAGCCAGCTCAAAGTATTTACGAATTTCGCTTTCTCGTTAATCATCAGCTCTTGAAAGTTTTTGATATGAAGATAAAAAACACTCATCCAGCCTGTGACAGATCCCATCAGCAAGGCTTCAAGATCAAAATCATTTCCCATAGAAATCTGAAGACCCAAAGTAAATGCAGGTCCCAGCAAAAGAAATACCGCCCACTCACTCCAGAGGCGATACTTGAGACCTGACTTAAACGATGTCAGTCCCAAGATTCCAATGACAGCCAAAGCTCCCACAAAAATAAGAACTTGTGGGTACAGGATCACGGCTCTTAATCCGAAAAGAATTCCCAGCACGAGATACAAAAAAGACCAAAGATAAACTTGGCGAGCCGTCACCCATCCCTTTTGGATAGCATGACTGCCACTTTGAGGATGAATGCGATCAATCCCCGTCACATAGTCATTCCAATCATTTCGCAGATTAGCTGCAGTCATCAAAAAAAGAGCTCCAATCAAACTGTGAATAGCTGTCACCGGATCATACAAAGTCTCATCAATATCATTTTTGATAAAAATCAAGAAGGAGGGAAAAGCAATCATCAGAAAATTTCTAAGCTTAAAAATTTGCGCCCAATAGGTGACGAATCCAGGCTTTGCAATCTCATTGACGGGAATAATCTGGAAAGTCACTTGCTCAAGATCGGATTGCACGTTGAGAGAGCGAACTGGAACAGCTCGATGAGTCTTAGAGAAACTGCCATCGATATAGGATGAGAATGATGGATCTTTGCGATAAACAGTGATCAAAGAGCTCATGAGGGCTTTCGTCGCCAATAAAGAACCTCGGTCAATGGCTCTAATTTTTTTAAAAGGTCTTTTTCAGAGCCATCCAAAAATTGCGAAAGAGTTTTCAAATGATGGTGATAGAGCTCAATCATTGAAGAATTTATTTCATCGAACTGTTCTAGTTTCCTATCAAACTGATCTTTTCCACCTAAGACTTCATAGAACTGTTCCAAAGTTTGAATGCCCTTCAATTTCTTTCTCTGAGCACTGGAAAAATCTTGGCAGGCGAAAGCTGCAAAAGAATTCAGGTATCCTGATTTCAAATCCCCCAAAACAGCTTTGCCCTCGTGATTGCGGATATTGAAATCAAGCAAATCATCTGAACGCTGAAAAAGCTGACCTAGGAGCGTGCCCATTTCTTCCAGGGTTGTGTGCAAGAGGGGCTCTTGGCGATCCATGGCGATAAAGGGTGCGCGTAAGCACCACTTGAACAAAGACGCCGTTTTTAAATTATGAACACGGTCTAACTGAATGACTTCGACATCCATATCGCCCACCAGAGAATCTTGTAGCCACTCGCCTTCTAATAAATCCGAAATAATCTGGGCCGTGTATTGAACCAAACGGATATTGCCGAAGCTTGAAAGATTCACCATCACTCGAGCGAGAAGATAATCTCCTGCAAGAACTGCGTACTCAGGAGTAAATTTCAGCCAAGCCGTTGTTTTCCCGCGGCGGAGATGGGAGCGATCCACCAAATCATCGTGAAGGAGAGAAGCATTGTGGATAAATTCAATTGTTTGCGACAAAAGCAGTTCTGTTTTATTGGGAATTTTAAGATTCTCTGCAAAGATACGGATTAGTTTGGCACGAAAGCCTTTCCCACCTGAAAACAAGTCATCATACAAAGCATTCAGCTTTGGCAAATAAGCCGGAAAATCCTGCGGGTCATAGATTTTGCTATTCATTATAATCAGTACTCATTGCTTTGCGTTACACTTTCCAAAGATGACCGCTTGAAGTCAAGCAAAGCTTGATTCATTTTAACGATATGAAAGCTTCTAAGACTTTTCAGACAGAAATTCAAATTCGTTTTCGCGAAGCGGACCCTGCAGGAATTCTTTTTTTCGGCCACGTTTTCGCTCTCGCCCATGACTGCTTCGAGGGCTTTATCGAAGAGACTGGTTTTGGATGGAAGAATTGGTTCAATGTGCGTGGTGAATATCTTGTCCCTATCCGTCATACAGAGGCCAATTATTTAAGACCTTTCTTTGCGGGCCAAAGGTACCAGATCACAGCTCAAGTGCAGAAATTAGGAGAGACCTCTTTCCAAATGCACTATGTCTTTTCACAAAATGGCAGCACCCACGCCGAGGTCAGCATGGTTCATGCTTTTATGGATGCAAAAACAAAACAAAAGATGCCCGTACCTGCTTCCGTGAAAGAAAAACTGACGCCCTATTTGGTGAATTCATGAGCCAAAAAGAAACTGAAAAATGGTGGCATCAAGGCGTGCGTTTTGAATGCCAAGGTTCTGGAAAATGTTGCACTTCCCATGGGGAATACGGCTTTGTCTTTATGACCATCGAGGATCGCCGACGTATGGCCAAAGTTCTGAAGATGCGCACTCAAGATTTTACTCGCAAGTATTGTGATATCACCAATGGCTTTTACCATCTCAAAGAAGATCCCAAAAACACCGATTGCATGTTTTTGAAAAACAAAGCTTGCACGGTCTATGAAGGCCGTCCGACTCAGTGTCGAACCTGGCCTTTTTGGCCCGAAGTCATGAATGCAAAAACGTGGAAAAAAGAAGTTGTCAGCTTTTGTCCCGGAATTGGCAAAGGGCCTGTTCGCTCTCGCGAATTGATCGAGAAAAATTTAGGCGAACAAAAATTTTCTGAAGATCTCGCTCTCAAAGAAGCCAAAGAGCTTCATCAGAAAAAATTCTTTAAATCCTGATTTAGCTGTTCGTATTTAATTTTTCCCAAATCACTGCGTGGAATTTTTGAAACTGATATGTTTTGCTGAATTTTTTCTATGCGTAAAACCTGAGAATTATACTTGTTTGTAATCAGCAAGGTCCTTGAGGGATCTGTGGTGGCATGGGCCATCACAATTTTATTTCCCATTCTGACGTCAGGAACTGCCACCAAAGCATAAGATTGCCAATTCGAAGGATCTTCTTCCCGCACGATCTTATCAAAAATTTCTTGCAGTCGAAAAAGCGAAACACCTTCTCCGAGAATCTTAATGTAATGCTGTCCCCGCCCTTCAGGAATGAGAAATCCATTTTCTAGTTTCACTTTGTCTTCTGATGTGAACCATGCATCTTGCTTTGGATCAATCCAGACAGCTTCATCTTCTTTCCACTGAGCATATCCAGTGAGAAGAGATTCACTTTTTAATTTTAAGAATCCATTCTGGTCTAAATCGGCTTTTATATGAGAAAGAATTTTAAGACGAGGATTCATCGTTTTGAGAGATTCTATTTCAGCTGTCGCCACCTGCGAACAACACTCGGTCATCCCAAAACTGGGAAGCACGGGCCAACCTAATGCCAAAGCTTTTTGATAAAGATCAGCCGCTAAAGCTCCCCCACCCACGACAATCGCTCTCAAAGAGCTGGGTGCACGAATCTCTTGATCTACTAAATCAAAAACTTGGGTGGGAACGAGAGATGTCAGAGTGATTTTTTTCTCTTCAATTTGATTTGAGAAATTTCGAGCATTCCATCCGCCGATAAAATCAAAAACCTGAGCCCCGCTGAGATGAACTCTCGCATAAATGCTGAGACCCCCCACATGAAAAAGAGGAAGAGAGTTTAGCCAAATATCTTTCGAGTTGCTTTGAAGATGATGATTGGCAGCTTCAGCGGCTTTCAAGAAAGCTTTTTTTCCCAGAGCAATTAATTTCACGGATCTCAGATCTTTGGCCGAGGATCCACTGGAGGCGATCCAAAGATGAGAATCAAGATGAAATCTTTCGCTCAAGTATTGAAGAGCTGCCGTTTCGCTGACAGGCCAATGATCATTGAGCAAAACGAGGGATTGAGAATTTTCCCAATTTATTTTTTCTTTGGTAGAGCTTCGCTGATCGGAGTCCATTCGACTCTTTGTAACAGATCATCGAAGCCAATACCAGTGCCATTGACACCTGTAAAAAAGGGACCCGTGGTCAGGATCCTGAGAAAAAATTCGGAGAATCGATAGGCTCTTAAGCTCAGACAACCACAATCCAGGAGAATGGAAGGACTGGTCTTTTTGATTTCGGCCGCAATATTACAAGCATGAGCAATCCCGACGGGGTGATCCAAGGAACTGGTGACCACGATCTTCAACTCATGCTTTTCGGCAATTTTGAGATCTTTTTCAACGTCTCGACGAGCTGGCTTCATGATCAAAATCTTAAAGGGTGGACGACCAGTCATCTCATCCCATTTTACTTTGTCGAATTCTTGATCCAAAGCCAAAGGTGCAAAGGTCGCAGCTTCTGTCCAATCTTTGAGGTCCCAAGGAACAGGATCTTCGACAAACTCGATTTTCGCTCGATCCGTGATATCCAAAGAGTTCATGAATTTTCGATAAGCGACCAAATCAATTTTTGCATTAAAATCAAGACGAACCAAGAGAGGGTTTTGCCGAACTAATCGACTGATCGTTGCGGCTTCTTCTTCGAGATTTTTTCCTACCTTTATTTTCAAAGTGGTAAATCCCGAGCTTCGCAAATTTGCAATAGCGTTGTCTGTCAGTTTTGCTAAATCATTGACCAAGTAATGGTTCTTCACTTTGCCAATTCCAGCAAAAATGTTAACCCCTCGAGAGCGCGAGTCCGCATCTTTTTTTGCTAACCAAATTGTCTGCTCGGCTATTTTGGTAAGACGCCCTTGGGCGATAGCCGTCAGCTGGGTATCAATGTCCACATCTCCGAACTCGGGCCAAGGAAAAAGATCTCCATAGCCCATTTTTCCATTGGGCCATTGAACTTTGATCAAAGCGCCTTTTCGCTTTGCCGAACCTGCTATCGAGCTCAGCTCACTGACTGGCTCGAGCTCGTATTTGTAATACCAAAACTTGATCATAGATAAAATCCCAACGCCAAAAGCAGACCAAAGCTGAGATGGAGAGCTCCGCTCATCGCTAAGAATTGATTATAGATGGCACTGGGCTCCGTCTCCAGAACTCTTTTGGAAATAAGTAAACCTAAAGGAAGAGTTAAGAATGGAAGCCATGCCGCGAGATAATGTCCCTGACTCCACCAGTACCCACCCATTAAAAATGGAAAAAGAGTAAAGACGACAATCTCGGTCCGAGCAAAAGTTTTTCCAAATCTCACCGGCAAAGTTTTTTTACCCACCAAAGAATCTCCGGCAACGTCTCGGAGATTGTTGATGGCAATCAAAACCGCGCACAATAGACCAATTTGCAGTCCCGCGTAGAATGACATTTCGGACCACTCGCCGACGTGCAAATAAAACATTCCGCTGACGGCAATCAGTCCAAAAAAGAGAATGACAAAAACATCTCCTAAACCCTTGTAAGCCAAAGGGAAGGGACCGCCCGTATAGGCATAACCCGCAATCAGAGAAAAAATTCCGATCAATAAAATGGGCAAGCCACCTTTGAGAACCAAAGGAATGCCAAATAAAATCGCGATCCCAAAGCAAACAAAGGCCGCTTTTTGCACGGTCTCGGGTTTAAAAATCGAAGATTGAGTGACCCTTTGAGGTCCCAACCGAGTCTCCGTGTCCGCTCCTTTTTTAAAATCCATCACGTCATTCACGAGATTGGTGGCAATTTGAATGAACAAAGAGGCCAAAAGCGCGCAGGCGGCAACCCAAGCCTGAACGGGTTTCCCCAGCGCTAGGGGCATGGCGCTCCCCACGAGAATAGGAACCACGGCAGCGGTAAGAGTTTTAGGTCGAGCGGCTAGAAGCCAAAATCGGATTTGAGTCATCCCCTTAAGAGTAGGGCTATTTTTATTGCTCAGCAACTTGCAGGTGTTCTTTGATTTTTTGCGATGCACAATGCTACAGTGCCCGCCTATGGAAAACAGCATGCCTTTTCTGATGGGTTTTATTCTGGGCGGAGTTCTGGTCGGTGGATTGATTTACTTGTTCTTCCGAGCTCAGATCCGCCAATTTCAAAACAGCCAAAATGACAGCGAAGCCCTTTACCGGCAAATGTCTAGTCAAATGGCGGATAAATTTGAAGCCTTGGCTGGAAAAATCTTTGAAGAAAAATCGGATCGCTTTGCAGATCAAAATTTAAAAAATTTATCGGTCCTGATTGAGCCTTTTAAAGAGCGCCTGAAAGATTTCGAAAAAAAGGTGGAAGAAACTTATTCTACCGAACGCGCTGAGCGCGGATCTTTGCGCGGAGAGCTCACGAAACTGATGGAGCTCAATATCCGCATGTCATCAGAGGCTCAGAATCTCACCAAAGCTCTAAAGGGCGACAATAAGATTATGGGTAATTGGGGCGAGATGATTCTTGAAAATATTCTCGAACGCTCAGGTCTTCGCAAAGGGGACGAGTACATCGTCCAAGGAACCAATATGGGTCTTAAGAATGATCAAGGTCAGGATATTAAGCCTGATGTCATCGTTCACCTTCCTGATGGAAAACATATCATCATCGACGCCAAAGTTTCTCTCAAGGATTATGATACGTATATCCAAGTCGAATCCAGCGAAGAAAAAGAGCTGGCCGCCAAGGCGCATGTGAATTCATTAAAGAATCATATCGATGGTCTTTCTCAAAAAAAATATTACTCGTCTGAGAAATTGATCTCTCCTGATTTCGTGATGCTCTTCATGCCGATGGAGCCCGCCTTTGCTCTGGCTTTCAAACACAAGCCCGATCTGATGCAATACGCTTGGGAGAAAAACATTGCTCTCGTATCACCGACCACACTGCTCACGACTCTGAGAACGGTGTCGGCCATTTGGAAACAAGAAAGACAAGAGAGAAATGCTCTGGAGATCGCTCGTCGTGGCGGAGCTTTGTACGATAAATTCGCTTCCCTCGTGGAAGATTTGAATGATTTAGGAACGAAACTGGGCACTGTTCAGAAAGCGCATTCAAGCGTGATGAATAAACTGAGTGAGGGCACTGGCAATGTGCTTCGTCAGGTTGAAATGCTCAAAGAATTAGGTGCCAAAGCCGAAAAAAAATTGATCGATAAAGGACAAGAGCTATGAAACAAGTTTCAGAAATTTTTAATCCTGAATGGTGGGCTCCGGTTGCTGGATTTGAACATTTCCAAGATGTGACCTATCACCGCGCTCGACACCAAGGAACCGTTCGTATTGCCTTTAATCGTCCTGAATGCCGAAATGCATTTCGTCCGCAAACGGTGGATGAGCTCTTTCAAGCTCTTGAGCATGCTCGTATGACTTCGGATGTGGGAGTTGTCCTGATTACCGGCAATGGTCCTTCACCGAAAGATGGCGGCTGGGCTTTTTCTTCGGGTGGCGATCAACGCATTCGTGGAAAAGATGGTTACAAATACGATGGAGCCGATAAAAATTCGACAGACCTGGATCCTGCCAAATTGGGTCGTTTGCATATTCTCGAAGTTCAAAGATTGATACGCTTTATGCCAAAAATCGTCGTGGCTGTTGTTCCAGGTTGGGCTGTGGGTGGAGGCCATTCACTTCACGTCGTTTGTGATCTCACGATCGCTAGCAAAGAACATGCTGTGTTTAAACAAACGGATCCTGATGTGGCGAGCTTTGATAGCGGTTATGGTTCGGCTTATCTCGCTCGTATGGTGGGACAAAAGCGGGCTCGTGAGATTTTCTTTTTAGGCCGCAATTACTCGGCAGATGAAGCGATGGCAATGGGAATGGTCAACGCTTCTGTTCCTCACAAAGATTTAGAGAAAGTCGCACTTGAGTGGGCCAAAGAGATGAATTCAAAATCACCAACAGCGATGCGCATGCTTAAATTTGGATTTAATCTTTTGGATGACGGTCTTGTAGGTCAGCAATTATTCGCGGGTGAGGCGACTCGTTTGGCTTATGGAACCGAAGAAGCTCGTGAAGGCCGCGATCATTTCGTTGAAAAACGCGACCGCGATTTCTCCAAATTCCCTTGGCATTACTAAAAGGTAGGCCGTTACTTTTCGCCATTAGCTGCAATTAATGGCTAGCTGGAGAACCCAAAGGCTGTTGCAGAGCTTGATTCTGAAGATTTGCGATCTTGGTGATATAATCTTTGAGAGCCGCGTTTTCTTGTCTGAGAACATGAACCTGAGTCATCGTCTGCTGCAAATGACTGTGATAATTGATTGTCTCACTGGTTTTTTTATCTAAAGCCATTTTCAATTCAACCAATTTTCCTTCGGCGACTTCGGAAAGACCTTTGATCATCTCTTCTTGTTTCAGAGTATGAGAATCGTACTGATCCAAAGACTCGTTCAGAGCTTTGACTTCTTTTTCTTTAAAATCCAAATCATTCTGAAGATCTTGGATGATTTTATTTTTCTCTTCTATTTGATTTTTCAAAGTTTCAATTTCTGTTGAAGAATCTTTTTTCTGATTTTGCCACTGGCTTTGGTCAGATTGAAATTTGTCTTTTGCTCGAATGAGCTCCACTTTGTTTTCATTTGCCAAAGCTTGAGCAAGATCTAACTCATGGGTCAGGTTTTTGATCTTATCTTGCAAGAAAGCATTGTGCTTTTTTTCTTCATTTAAACTCTGGCCTGATTTTGCGCGAGCTTCTTCGATTTCGAATTGGAGACGAAGATTCATTTCTAAAGACTTGGCGAGATCCGTGCTCATTTTAGAATTTGTGGCGCGCTCTTGCTCTAACTGCTCGGAAACTCTTTTTAATTCGCGGCTCAAATCTGTATTGGTGAAACTGAGTGTATTGAGAGAGTCAATTTTATCTTGAATCTCTCTTTGAGCTGTTTTGAGTTCTTCTTGCGATCGGCGAAGATGGACTTGCATATTCTCAAGCCTTTCCGTAAGGGAGGAATTGTCACTCTGACAAGGATTCTGCTGGCTCAATTCATGGAGCTTGCCACAAATTTCATCGAATAATTTTTCATGATCGGGAGGATTCACTAAGAAAATTCTATAGATAAAAAATCATGAACGCTATGAAAAGATTTTTACTGCTAACAAATTCAGCGAATGATACATAAATTGAATACTCAGAGTATTCAAAAAGGAAATGCTTCAGTGATCACAGTGAAAGATCAACCTTGGAAATGGACAAAATATCGCGATGGACTTTGCAATGGATGCAATGGGGATTGCTGTACGATGCCCGTTGAAATCAAAGCAGCTGATCTTGTTCGCTTGGAGTTGGCGACTGAAGATGAAATTTCCATCAGCGCTAAAAAAGTCGCGAAGAGATTAATCAAAGAAGGAATCATCAGTTCTTACCGTGAAGGCACGGGAAATTTCATGCTCACTCAAAAAGCAAATGATGATTGTTATTTCTTGGATTCAAAGACAAGGCTTTGCACGGTTTATGAAAAGCGCCCGGAAACCTGCCGTGAATTTCCCAATATCGGTCCTAGACCTGGCTTTTGCCCCACCACTCGGAAAAAATAAGCAACCAACTATAAATATAGTTGAGCTGATGGCGAAAAGTAACGGCCTACCTTTTGGGAAACTAGAGAACGTGGTGGACGAACATTTTCAGATAAAAGCCCTCTGAAAATGACAAAAGCACCGGATGATCAGGCGAGTGGCCTCCGTGCAAGATACAGCGAGATTCCGTCTCCCCCCGCTGAATGGCTTTTTTCAAAACATCCATCATCTCTGATTCAATAAACAGTCCTGAGCAGGAACAAGAAACGACATAGCCACCCTTACGAACTAATTTGAAAGCCGAAGTATTTAATTTCAAATAAGCATGACGGCCCGTTGGAACATCTTTCTTGGCCTTAATAAAGGCCGGAGGGTCCGCAATGACGATATCGAAATAGCGATCTGGAAGGCTTCCTAAATCCTTCATGACATCCAGATTTCGGATATTCACAACAGCCCCTTGGCGTGTGATATTTTTCTCGGCAAATTTCAAAGCCTTGTCAGAAACGTCAACGGCGGTGACTTCGGCTTTAAGGCCCTTTTTCGCAAGCACTCGGCAAATCTGAGTCGACCACTGACCGACATAGCAACACAGATCTAATACTTTCACGACGGGCTCTGGGAAATGAGCTTTTTCAATCAGATTGCAAAGCAAAGAAATATTGTAAGCCTGATCTAAGAAAAAACCTGTTTTCTGACCTTCGATCAAGTCCGTTTCCATCAAAACCTGATTATTGATTTCAATATCCACTTTGGTGAAATCAAAACCTTCAACTGCTTTAAGCACCCTAGCCTCTTCGACTTCGATGCCCTCTAGACGACGGATCTGAACGTCATTTCTCATGATGATCGCGGTCTCATCCCAAGAAAAATCAGAAATTCCCTTGGCGTGAGCTTCATCAACCAGCTCTTTAAAAAACTTTTCTGTTTCAGTCAGGGCCTTTGAAATTCCCGCTGTCAAAATTTGCACACAAAGAGCTTGAGCTTTTTTTCCATTCTGATGAACAAGATAACGATCAATCACCAAACCGGGAATAAAATCCCCTTCACCGTAACAAAGGCGAAAGCTTGCTTCATAACCGATATTTTTTCTCTGCCACCAAGTCTTCATCAAACGACGTACAAGCTGTTCTTGTTCACAAGGCTCTTGCTCACGAGAATCAAAACTGAGAGCTCTGAATGCGATCAATGAATGGGGATTACCATATCCCGCAGCCACGAAAGAACCGCGAGAATCCAAAAGAACAACTGGCTCACCGGCAGGATGACCTTTGGGGCTTTCAGCAAGTTCATTAGAGAAAACCCAAGGATGGCCTCCGCGAACGCGTTTATCGGCACCTTGTCTGAGTCTCCACACTGTCGGCTGCATTGGACTATTCCTTTATTTCGAGCAGCACGACTTGCGTCTTCATTTCCTTTTTAAAGTTATCATCGCTGACGAGGATAAGAGTTTTTCGACCGCCCTCTAAAACAGGGCCCAAGGTCATCGCTTCAAAATTGGAAATGCTGCCTAATTTATTCTTCAGGCCTGACATATCCAAGATTAGGTCTTTTTTCAATAAGACTGCTTCACTTGAATTTTTTGCAGTCTCCAAAGTCGTCAAATAAAGCTTAATGCTAAAGTCGATTCCGGTGCTATTCACACGGAGATACCTCTCCAAGGCTAAGACCCTCTTGGAATCCAGATAAGTGACCTCTGACACGCCTTTTTGTAGCTGAAATAAATCGCCGCCGTCTGCGGACTCCAGAGGGTATTTAAATTGCTGTTTGGGCTTTAAAACAAAAGCATCCATCATTTCATACTGAATCCAGCGAATGACATTGGCAGGATCCTGTAGAAGGTTGGCCTCAGTGGCTACTAACCAGTGCTTTCCATCAGGGCTGGCAGCTAAGCCCTCAAATCCCAGGTTATTGCGAATACCCTTCTGCTGCTTTCCTTGAAGCTCAGGCAAAAAATCAGGGGGAAGCTCAAATTGTCTTTGAATCACCGCTTCCGCATTTGCTGAAAAAAGCTGAGGGAGAACTCGGGGTTTCCTGTTCAAGTCACCTTCATTGGTGAGTAAGAAATCACCCCAGGGAAGCTTGGCAATCCCTTCCATGTCGATGACCTTGGCAAAATCAGAAGCAGCACTGGTTTTTCCTGAATGTGAGAGATCTTTATCCCCCATTTTGAGCAATAGTACTTTCTTCGGCTCCAAAGAAATTTTGTCGTCTTTGATTTTGAGAGATAATTGATAAATGCGGGGCTCGTTCATATTTCCGCGATCATCGGAAACTGCAAAAAGAGTGGATTCTTTGGAATCAAAATAAATTCCCGACAAACCCCCAATGATTGTCTTTTCAAACTTTTGTTTGAAGGGAATTTCTATGTGCGAAAGATATTTTAGCTCAAGCTTAGCCTGAGCCGAACAAGCCATCAACACAAGTACAGGAATCAAAAATCTCAAATTTTTCCTCGACGATATTCAGCTAACTGCAGAGTGTTTTCGAGCAATGTCGTGATGGTCATGGGACCGACTCCGCCGGGAACAGGCGTAAAAGCTTTCAACCAGCCATCTAATCCCTCGGGTCTCACATCTCCAGATAATTTTCCATCACCACCTGAGCCGTGCATACCCACATCGATGACGATCGCATTTTTTTTGAAATCTTCTTTACCCAAAAGACCTTTTTTTCCCGCAGCGACAACAACAATGTCAGCTTCTCGAGTATAGCTTGAAACGTCTTTGGTTTTTGAATGGCAGACCGTGACCGTGGCATTGGCTTCGGTCAGTAAATGAGCCATCGGTTTTCCAACGATTTGACTGCGACCGACGACGACGGCCTTCATACCAGCAACAGAGAGATTGAAATGCTGAAGAATCGACATCACCCCTTGCGGAGTGCAAGGCGAAACCATGGGTTTTCCCGCCCACAATTTTCCGAGGGCCTCAAAAGTAAAACAGTCCACGTCCTTTTCAGGCGGCAATTTCTCTAAAAAATCCGCTTCATGAATTCCACTGGGTAAGGGAAGCTGAACCAGAATTCCGTCCACTCCCTTGTCTAGTCCCAGTTTTTCGACAGTGGCGTTCAGAGCTTCTTGAGGAGTGCTCGCCGGCAATTCGATTTTTGTAGAGCGAATTCCAACCGATTCACAGGCCTTTATTTTATTACGAACATAGACTTGGCTGGCTGGATCGGCACCCACCAAAACCACGACCAAATGAGGTTCACTGCCAAAACGAGCTTTAAAAGCACTCACCTTGGTTTTAAGGGCATTTCGACGATTTTCGGAGACCTGTCGGCCGTCTAAAATAAGCATGGCTTGATGGTCCCAAACTTCGGGATAAATTTCAATTTTTCGTCTCACTTGACCCCTTGGGCCGCATACATTAAGTTCCCACCAAGATCTTACAGTTGATTAGGAGGCTTCTCGTGTCTGAAAAAGTAAAACTCTCAAAAGATGGTAGCTCTATTGATTTCGTGGCTTCGGATAGCATTCCGACGTCGATGAAAAAATTCAGACAATCTCCTGAAATCGAAGGCTTCTATCGCTTTATCTTTGAAAATGACCTGCAAAAGGAAGCTTTTGAGATCCTGGATCGTATCGTGATGGGCCGTAAAGCGAAGAAAGCGGCTGAAAAAGCAGCGGCAAAAGCGAAAGAAAAAGAATTAGCCAAAGCCGCGAAAGAGGCTGCAAAAGAAGCGGCCAAACAAGCAGCGGCTGCAGCGGCAGCAAAACTGGCTGCTAAATCCGCGGCGAAAGCCCCGGCAAAAGCCATAGCTTCTGCAAAACCAGCGGCAAAAGCGAAAGCGGCGGCTCCTGCGAAAAAGCCTGCGGCTAAACCTGCAGCCAAAGCCAAAGCAGCTCCTGCAAAAAAAGCTAAAAAGAAATAATTCGATCTTTGACTCAAAGATCCGAAAAGCGACCTCCAAAACGAGCCTAAGGCAAAATTTGTAGGTTTTTTTATTTGCAGACCCTTCTTCAGCGGAGGGTTTATGAAAATTCAAAGAACAAACAGAGCTCAACCAATCAAAAATCAAAAAGGCCAAGCCCTGATTGAGTATCTTATTATCGTGGCGCTTGTGGGAGTAGGTTCCATTGCTCTAATGAGAGCCGTGAGCCAAAACATCAACACTCGATTTGCCGATGTGGTGCACGCTTTAGGTGGCAAAGTGCAAGGCAGTCGAGATGCTGCCGAAGTCTCGGCTCATATGTACCGAAAAAGAGATCTCTCAGATTTCGTCAACGGTAGCGTCAAAGCCGACACTAAAGACAAAGAATGAAGCTGAACCAAAAAGGTCAAAGCAGTCTCGAAGCCTTGGTTGCTTGTGCAACTCTAGCTGCTTTTATTTCGCTTTTCCTGGTTTTGCTCTATGCCGGAGTCATCTACACCCACCTTCGGTTTTCATCGCATGAGGCTCTTTTATGTCCCGAATATCGCCAAGCCAATATCTGCTATGGACAATTCAAAAAATCGCTGGCCTCTTTTCTCCTGTTTGGGAAAATAGACTCTCTGCAATTCAATCAAAATTTCAGCACAAGACGAATGACATTGAGGGTTTCGCTGAACCCTTTATTCGCCAAGAAAATGGATTTTCACTATCAGGATCAAATTGCTCTTCCCATTCAGCCAAACTAAATTCTAATAAAGGATTTGCCAGCATCCTGATGCTCACGGCTCTTCCTGTGCTCCTAGCGGCGTTGATGTTTTTTGCTTATTCTTCATTTCTGGTCAAAAACTGGATGCAGTCTCTGCACATCTGTCGAAGTGGATTGATTCAAACCCAAAAAGAGGTGGCCCTAGATCTAGAAGCTCTCTTAAGACTCAATCCCGTGGCTCAAACTCTCAGACTGAGACTGAAAATGGCGTATGTTAAACTCGCTGCAGCCATCGCCAGTCAGAATTGGGGTTTAGCGGCCCAAGCTCGAATTGAAATTGCACAGATCAAAGCTCAGCAAAAAAAGCTGGATCTCGCACAAAAATTACTGATTCAAAAAGCCAATCTTCGTATGAAAATGGGAAGCTTTAGGGCCTATCAAGAATTGAGATCTCAAAACGCCTTCATCGCTCAAAGGCTTCCTTGGTTTTTCTCTTATTCCATCCAAGCTCAAATGCCGCGACCGAATGTTTTAGCCGTTAAACCGGACACTCCGGAAATGGCTCCGGTTTACGAACTCAAAAATGCTTTTGAAAGGCTTCAGGCCTTGTCCGTTTCTTGGAGCTCCCGCTTTGCATCCGGCGAACAAAAGGACATGAAATGGATCTCCAACAAACACATCCGAAAAGACTTTTGCAGTATTACTCTTTCCAGCAAAGACAATCCCACCTTTTATCCCCAAATGATCGAGGACAAGTGGTGATTGAAACTTTGATCCTACTGACTTTTCTTGTGGGATTCTTCTCGATGATTCATTTCCGATTCAAGGAACAAGAAAAAAACCTCAACCTTTATCACTTTTCAAAGGGACGTCATGAAGCAAAGAATTTCTAATCTCAAAGCTTGGTTACTGGATCCTAAGAATAAAATTTTCACCTTTTGTATGATCGGACTCTTGGCTGTGATTATCGCAACGAATCTCATGCCTCAACCTAGCCATGTTCCCTCAGAATCTAACGAATCCGCTGATACTTATATTCCCGATGGATATGTTCTAGTTCCTATTGAGATTCAAAATATTGATTCTTTGTCTTCTTTGATTGGCTCTTTTGCCGTCGTCGATCTTTTCAGCGGAATGCCTGGAAGCTCTCAACAAAAAGTAGGACAAAAATTAAAACTGCTGAGAGCTCCTTTGAACCCTCAGCAATTCGCTGTTCTTGTGCCAGAAGATAAGGTGTCCCAGCTTTTACAGCAGCCAGGTCCTTACTGGGCCGCGATTCAAAATCCTAATCAAAACTCGAAAGAAAATATTCAGAGAAAAGCCATCAAACAAACTCGAGTCGAATACTATGCAGGAGATTAAAATGAACTTATTTCTCATTCTTATTTGCAGTTTCTATTCATTTGCTCATTCTGCTCCTACCCAAGGAACTCAAAGAGCGCTGACCAGCTCCTACCAGGACTATCAACGGTATTTGCAGAAAAATAAAATGCAGAGCTTCATCAGCGCGTATATCGAAGCTTCGAAAAGTTTCGACTTTGAAACCAAATCTATCACTGAATGTATGGATTCTTTATTTGTAGGAAAGCAATCAGAGGAATTGTGTTTTGAAGCTGTGAAGAATATCAATGCACGCCCCTTGAGCGACTCTTCACGACAAGTTCTCATTTCTTTTCTCAAGAAATTAAGAAAGTTTCCATCCGTTCATCAAAAATTCTATCAAGAATTTGAAAAAGGCCTTTCTTTCACTGATCCTGTGACCGCAAGGAAACTGGGAGCTCTTTCTTACCAAACTGTTAAAAATGAGACTTTTAATCAGTTGGAAATGAAAGCTTGGAAGAGAGCTCTTGAGAAAAAACTGCTGCTTTCAGATTCTCTTTTGCTGATCAACGGATCTCCCGTCAAGCTTTCCAGTTGGCAGCCGCCCAGCGGAATTTTTCAATGGTCATTAATTAGCAATACCCATGAGCCCTTCATTCGAATGTCGACTTTCTCTCAATTCGCAAGCGAAAGTGCTCGTGAGCTAACTGCGTTTTCTAAACAGTTGTGCCCCGAATCTCCGCCGGAAATGAAAACTTTTGGGCTGGCAAAGGTGCAAATTTTTTATGACAAAAAGTGTATTTTGGAGAAGAGCCTGATTACCGATCTCAAAGGGCAGACACATGTGGGAGATATTCAGACGCCAAAAAAAATATCCAGCGTCTCGGATTCGAAGCACTGGATATTTCCTGTTTTAGCTATTATCGGAGTTGGTTTAGCTTCAGAGCTGAGAGGAAAATCTCTCAGCCTGTCAATGCCCTAGGATCAACGAGTGCTTGGAATCGCACTGCCTGTTGGAGTGACTGATCCCGTTCCAGGATTGCTAAATGGGCTTCCTTGCAAACCGCCGCCATTATTGCCATTTGAAAATGGAGAACCTGTGATCGAACTGCCGCCGTAGAAAGACCCGTAATCCAGATAGCCACCCGTCGAAGTGCTATACTGAACTTGTTGGATTCTCATCATCAGCCCTTGCAACTCTTGATGAAGGCCCATCAGAGTTCTTTGCTTGTTGATTTGGTTCTCTTGAGCACGCTGATAAGCTTGCAAGTATAATTGTTGTTGTTGAAAATACATCTGCTGCTGCTGCTGCTGCATTTGAATTTGAGCATTGTATAAAGCGGATGAATCTAAACCGATTCCTCCGCCACCGATCGGATAACCTCCACCGACTGCGAATCCTCCTCCGCCACCGATCGGATAGCCTCCACCGACTGCGAATCCTCCTCCGCCACCGATCGGATAACCTCCACCGACTGCGAATCCTCCTCCGCCACCGA
>JACCDR012700032.1_pt1 | contig 17564 bp, 20 predicted proteins | sample 7446431 | NCBI WGS metagenome assembly JACCDR01 (sample SAMN15323443, study PRJNA562643) | freshwater metagenome | isolation source: river surface water | place: USA:Blue River Watershed | collected 2017-08-17
CCAAAAACACAAACAGGGGGAACTGCGGCATGTTGTTAACTGAAAACCGTCCCTATCAATTGCTAGTACTTTGCACGGGCAATTCTGCACGAAGCATTATGGGTGAGGCCCTGTTTAATGAATTGGGAAAGGGACTGTTTGTAGCTCGAAGTGCGGGAAGCCGCCCAACAGGAAAGGTACATCCATTGGCCTTAGCCCAAATAAAATCTATAGGTGTTAATACGGATGACTTTGGCAGTAAGAACGTGAATACATTTTTAACCGACGATCTTCGGCCGTTTGATTTTGTGATTACCGTTTGCGACAACGCGGCTGAGGCATGTCCCACGTTTCCTAGTTCACCGCAAGTCATCCATTGGAGTTTCCCTGATCCAGCCGCATACGAGAATGAAGCAGAAGCTAAAGTCGCTTTTGCTGAAGTATTCAATGAACTGAAACGACGAATAGAAACTATTATGGTCAGCTGTTCGCATCAAGCTTCTAAGTCACAGCTATCAGAAAATTTTGCACTTTTGGCGACACCATTCCAATTTAAAAAGTTGGGGTGACAGCAGCGTTCGCTGGGTTTATCGATCTCTATTCGTGGGGTATATCGATGTAAATACAAGCAAAATTACCTCGGTATTGCCAACACTTGCAGTACCAAAAGCCCCCAACTATTGCGTTGCCGCCCTAAAATCTCCACGTTTTTTGCGGAATCTCTGAGTGCACATACTTGGACTTTTGATTTGGCTGAAATGCAAGTTAAAACGTTCACGCATGACCAGTCAAACAAGCCTAGAAGGTGATTAGGGAGCTTTCAGTTGCCGGCAAATGATCAAAACTCCCTTCAAGCTAGTGGAATAGAAGCGCTAAAGTGCTACCATGCGCGCTGAATTTTCCAGAGCACCTAGTGCATTTCAATAACAAGAGGTCTTCCTGTGGCTAAACAACTGATGATTTACAACGATATTCAACCCCTCTCTGATAAGCATGCGAAGTGGTCAGTGAATGTTGAAAACCATGCATTTATTTCGCATTTGAACTCCGTACCTTTGCTGGCAACTGAAATTGCCTTCGCGTCATCGGATTTCCCTGTGATTTTCTCGGCTACGGCCAATGAAGGTGAGTATCTTCCGCTCGCTGTTATGGGGCTCAAAGACGGGCAAAATCTGTTGTTGAATGACAAAAATGTCTTAACAACACGCTACGTCCCTGCATTTATTCGTCGTTATCCATTTGTGTTGGGCACTACCAAAGATTCTGACATGATGTCTCTTTGTATCGACGAGCAAAGCCCAGCGGTTGTGCCTGACGGCAGCGCTGGGATTCGTTTGTTTACCGACACCTCAGAGCAAACGGATTATCTCAAAGAGGTGGTGGAATTTCTGAAAGACTACCAGTACCGCGCTGAGATGACTCGCACCTTTACAAAGAAGTTGTATGAGCTCGGGTTGTTGGAGCCTATGTCTGCCAACATTACTTTCAAATCTAATGAACCAGAAAATTTAAATATTTCCGGTTTTTTTGTGATTAAGCGTGAAAAATTAAAGGCAATCAGTGACGCTGAAGCATTGGATTTATTTAAGAAAGACGGTATGGAATTGATTTACGCACACATGCAATCCCTCACTAATTTCAATCGGTTAGTGGATATAATGTCAGCACAATTGGCAGCAAATTAAAACCAAGAAAATGTAATTCTAGAGGCCTTTTTGCAAGTATTAATTGTTTTAAATTAGCTGCTGGCAACAAGGAGTGACCTGATAGAGTGTTAAATCTAGGTTTTTAACCTATAAAGTCTGCATAAAAAATGCCCGAAAACTCGCAAGGTTTTTGGGCATTTTTGTATGCATGAAACACAAGGCGAACTTAATCGCTCATCGTAAATATCCTATGTAGATTTTATGCTGCCCGGGTTCGCGATGTGATTTCTTTAATTTTACGTTCGGCAGAATTAAAAGCATCGCGGATGGCTATGTGAATCGACTCATTGTCCTGTGTGACTGCGACAGGATGACCTTTAATATCAATTTCAATGGAAGCGCGGAACTGCTTGCCTTTATGTTTGTGATTGTGAGGTGCATCAAGCACAACACGGCTGTGGATAATTTTGTCGGAGTAGCGGTTTAATTTCTCGAATTTTTTTGAGATAACTTCGGTAAGTGCTGCGGAAGAATCCAAATCTCGATATACAAGGTCGAACGCAGGTTTCGTCATACACTGGCTCCTTAACATTGATGTTAGAGGGGTGATCGAACTCCACCATTTAAATGGCTGCAGCTTCGTGATTTCTGCATTGAGATTCGTGAATATTCGCGCCCCTCACTATGTATATTGGCCTTTTAGAAATAAATATCAAGGCAAATGTCACCTTTCTTAATACTATTTCGATATTTGCTTTAAGCGGTAAGTTATATCTGGAATAAGTGGGTGATTTGTGTGCCATCTGCAGGCTCTGGTATTTGTTGTTATTGTCCATGGGTGGAGAGAGGTGAAGGGAACGTAAAAAATTTAGAGAAGAAAAATATTTTAAATTTTTACTTGAAAATAAAGCTGCCGTCTTTATATAAGCTATGTAGTCGCTCGACAGAGGGCTATGAATAAACCAACCGACTTGATCAAATGATAAGTCAAAATTTATATTGCTCTTATATGAGGATGTTTTTATGCGTACTTTTGATTTTTCTCCATTATATCGTTCTGCAATTGGCTTTGATCGTATGGCTAATGTGCTCGATAATTTATACCGAGCTGAGCAAAATCAGCCGAGTTATCCTCCCTATAATATCGAATTAACCGGAGAGGATAGGTACCGCATCACTATGGCTGTTGCTGGATTTGACCGGAGTGAAATTAATATTGAGGTCAATCAAAACAATTTAACGGTCTCTGCAAATAAAGTTGCTGAGGAAGAAAAGCGAACTTATCTCCATCAAGGCATTGCTGCGCGTAGTTTTGAGCGGAGATTCCAGTTGGCGGATCATGTTCAAGTGCAATCAGCTACTTATGAGAATGGATTGTTGCATGTCGATTTGCAGCGAATTATTCCAGAAGCCATGAAACCTCGCGCCATTCCAATTAGTGAAACCTCGGCTCGCGACAAATTAACACAAGTGTCGCCAGTGGACGCATCTGCTGCAAACGCAGCATAAAATGGGCTTTTTACAACAATCCCTGTATCTGCTTAGGGCAGGGATTGTTGTGAGTTATAGCCTGTATAAAAATAGTTAGGTGGTGCTAAATAATTTGGCACGTACTGTTTCTCTGTAAGCGGCAGGGTTTACGGCCAAATGCTTTTTAAATAGAGATGTAAAAAATCCTGTATCTTGATAGCCCACTTTATCGGCTATTTCGGAAATCGAAAGGTTGCTTGTTTTAAGCAAATCTTTAGCGACATTAATTCTAACCGTTTGCAAAAAGTCTAAGGGTGAAATGCCTAAGGCTGCTTTAAAGCGGCGATTGAGTGTACGTGTACTCATGCCAAATTTATTCGCCAGCTGCGACATAATAATTTCGCGATAAAAATTATCTTGTAACCAAATTTGAATTTGTGTGATCTCCTCATCAGGATGCCGACTCAATTCTTGTTCAAAGAAACCGCTTGCTTCATAAGCGCGACGAATCTCATGAGAGAAATGCCGTTCAACATGATTTGCAATTTCTTTACCATACAAACGTTGAATAAAATGAATCGTTAAATCGGCTAAGGAATTTACACTTGCTGCGCAATAAAGATTGCCGGCTTGTGTAATAAAATATTGTCTTTTTAATTGAACCAACGGATAGTCTTTTTGAAATTGATCAAAGTAGTGCCAATGGGTTGTTGCGGCCTTTCCGTCCAGTAAACCGGCTTCCGCCAGAAAGCAGCAGCCTGTTCCAACAGCGCTAATTAATGCGCCATTGTGATACTCGTCGCGCAACCAATTCAAAAGAGCCGTGTTTTTCTTAACGAGCGGCCGCGGATTTCGCCAAAGCCCTGGAATATAAATTATTTGATTATGACTACTTTCTTCAAGGGTTTGATCTGGAAGCCACCTCAATCCAGATCGAGTAGTAATTTGCTCTCCCTTTAGGTTCGCGGTGCGGATACTAAGTGGTTGCTGCTCTTGTTCTGGCTTTTTTGTGCTTGAGTAGGCGCTTTCTGCGGCGAGAAGCATTTCCGCTGGCAGTGTGGCACTGGTAGCAAGCATATTGTCGAGTAATATGAAGGTTACATTGATCGCTTGCATGGATTGCCTCGGGTTACACTTTTCCTTGGCTAAAATACCATTAAATTTGTCCAAAACAACAATGACTTTGAGATTTGATGAACATAGACTGTAGAGATTGATTTCTGTTGTTGAGGCTTTCCCGTTATGTCCCATTTATCCGTCACCCATCGTTTACCCATCATCGTCGGTTTTGGTGGTTTCAGTGCTGCTGGACGCAGTTCCGGCCATCACGCCTATCGTCGCTTGGTTATAGAAAGCCTACCTATGGTGGAAAGGCAGGAAACACTGGCAGGGTTAGCGGTTATGATGGGGTTGGTCCATTACACGGATGGATCATATCAAGATGCTACCGGCAAAAAGTTAACCCTCGCTCAGCTAGAGGAGCAATACGGTACGGCGGTGTTGGATGGCACTTTGATTCGGCGGATCGAAAAGACCTATTTTGATGTTGATGCTGCCCATTGGCAAAAAAATGCGCTTCTTGGCGCGAATAGTGAACCTTTGGTTTTTGAAATACGCCGTCGAGATTTGCCCGAGCCTGTTCCTTGTGACTGGCAGCTTCTTGAATTGGACGAAGACCGTATTCGTGTTACTGCACCTAATGGATTGGAAGTGAAATTTGACAGTTACCGTGAACTGCCAGTGAAATCAGCTGGGCAACTACCGCGTGGATTTAATCCTGGCGCTCTCTACAATTCCCATTTCCACCCGAGAGCTTTGCAGTTGGCGGTGATTGGTGCGTCTGATGCGGTGCGCTCTATGGGCATTGAGTGGCAATCGGTGATGGATGCGGTGAAGCCCGACGAAATCGGTGTTTACGCCAGTAATGTTATGAGCCAGATGGATGAAAATGGGTTCGGCGGACTTTTGCAGGCGCGTTTGAAGGGGGGAAGGGTAACCACCAAGCAATGCCCGCTGGGGCTCAACACTATGCCAGCGGATTTCGTGAATGCCTACATTCTGGGAAGTGTGGGGCACACTGGCGCCATTGTTGGTGCTTGCGCGTCCTTTCTATATAACTTGCGTGCAGCAGTTGAGGATATTGTCAGTGGTAAATGTCGCGTCGCCGTTGTGGGCAACGCTGAGGCGCCCATATTGCCTGAGATTGTAGATGGATACTCCACCATGGGTGCTCTAGCCAGTGAAGATAAGCTAAAGAAGTTAGACGGCACTGACACTGTTGACCCGAAGCGCACTAGCCGTCCGTTTGGTGAGAATGCGGGGTTTACTATAGCGGAGGCAAGTCAATACATCGTGCTGATGGATGATGCCCTGGTGATGGAGCTTGGGGCCTGTATTCACGGCGCAGTGAGTGATGTGTTTATTAGTGCGGATGGATTTAAAAAATCCATATCTGCACCTGGGCCGGGAAATTACATTACTATGGCAAAAGCTGTGGCAGCAGCTCATGCGTTGCTGGGCGATGAATCGATTTGTAAGCGTTCCATGATTCAGGCCCACGGATCCAGCACCCCGCAGAATCGCGTCACTGAATCGCAAATATTTGATCAGGTCGCGAAGGTATTTGGCATTACCGAATGGCCCGTTGCTGCCGTCAAAGCCTATGTTGGGCACTCATTATCTGCCGCGAGTGGCGAGCAGTTAATCGCTACTCTAGGGGTGTTCAAATACGGGCTAATCCCAGGTATAAAAACCATTGATAAGGTGGCCGATGATGTCTATGCAGAGCGATTGAAAATCTCTTTAACTGATATAGATCGCAAAGATTCGCCTATAGATGTAGCGTTTTTGAACTCAAAAGGCTTTGGTGGTAATAACGCAACTGCGAATGTGCTATCGCCTCAGGTGGTTAGCTGCATGCTGACCAAGCGCTATGGCCAAGAAGCTTTTGCCGCCTATAAAGAACGTTCCCAGGCTGCGACAATTCGTGCAGCAGAATATGATCTTATGTCACTTCACGGAAATTTTGACACTATCTATCATTTTGGAAAAGGCCTTATTGATGAGAGCCTCATCACAATTAGTCGCTCTCAGGTGACTCTGCCTGGATTTTTGCAACCTATTGATCTTAAAGTAATAAATAGATTTAAAGATATGGTTTGATGTGTAAAATAGCCTAGCAAAAAAAGGGATGTGAGTAGTAAATTCAGTGTTTTTTGGCGCTAAAATCGTCGATAAATTTTACAGGCAGGTGGAGTTTTACCGGCTAAGTGATGGTTGAGGGGAGGGTTGGGGCTAAAAGGTTAGGCAAATCAAGATGATATAGAGATTGGCGCGCCAATTGCTTTGGGTGTGAGACTTACCCAAACAACCTAAAGGTCATCCTATGTCAAGCGTCAAATTTCTAACCCTAAGCCTTCTTGCTGGTTTAGCCATGCAAGCGTCTGCAACACCTATCTCTTTCGATCTGACTAACCCAAGTTCTCGTACCGGCGTTTTAGCGGCAAATACTTCTTATGCCCAGCAATACAACTACAGCGGCGCCACACATTCAGGCGTAAGTCTTAGTGTTACCGGCTGGTCTTACGGGGCAGTCACTGTGTGTGACAGCTACGCTACCATTTCTGGTGTGAATACCTGCGTCGCCAAGCACACCTCGACCAACTACGGTAACAAAGCACATCAAGATTTTGTTGGGAATTTCGGTGCAGCGAATGGTTTGGGTGTTGAGTATGCATCTACACCAAATCATGCAGTTGATAATGAAAATGGCGATTTCGACATGCTGTTGCTCACTTTCAGCGATATGGTTACTTTGAATGGGATAGATTTAGGTTGGGCGCGGGATACAGATGTGTCGTTGTTAGCTGGCGTTGGTTCGAGCTTTGTTTCTCCTTTAAATCAATCTTGGCAAAGTCTTGTCGGTAATGGTTGGCAGTCAGCGGGCAATTATAGCAATGTGGGTTCTTCGCCTAAATCAGTGAATAGCAGTAACATTGCATCTAAATACTGGTTGGTAGGTGCATACAACAGCCTCTTAGGCGGCATTAGCAATTACGATTGCACCTCTGATTATTTTAAGTTACAAGGTGTGACCGTGACTAAAGTAAACCAAGTTCCTGAACCGGCTTCTTTATTATTGTTGGCGATTGGGATGTTGAGCTTAGGTTTTATCCGTCGTAACAAAATTTAATGATTTGAAATCAAAAACGCAGTAAAGACATCTTAACTTCGTTTTTTAAAGTTAAACTTTTATTCTCGCAATAACCCATAAAAAAACCCCATTTCCGGCTCGGAATTGGGGTTTTTTTATGGGGGCGTGCGTCATAGGCTCTAGTTATCTTGAGCCTCCAGCTGCTCGCGAATGAACGAGAACAGCTTGCGCGAACTTTTGGGTGGTTGATTTTCGTCGCGTTCTTTTTGCGCACTGCGGATGAGTTGACGTAAATGCTGAACGTCAATTCCTGGGCAGTTGGTGACAAGCGTTTGAAAAATTTGCTTGTTATCTTCAATCAGTAAATCACGAAAGCGTTCAATTTGGTGTTGTCTATGGATGTATTGATCGCTGCGGGCGTGAAGCTTGTCGACGGCAGCTTGAATTTCTTCATGGTTCGTTTCCCGCATAATTCGGCCGATAAACTGGAGGTGGCGACGCCTTGCTTCACGGTGCGGCATCTTGCGCGCTTCGTGGATCGCTTCAAGAAGCGTTTCTTCGGCGGGAATGGTTGCGAGTTGTTTGTCATTCATCTCGATCAATTGTTCGCCAAGTTTTTGGAGCGCAGTCATTTCGCGCTTAACTTGCGATTTACTCTTGATGTAATCGTCGGGATTTATGTCGTCGTATTTGTAAACCATAGTATATGTGAACCGTTGTGAATCTAGATTTTGCAGATCAAAAAAGGGCGCACAGGGTAGGTGAACTGAGTATAAATAACAATCTTTGTTTGACGCCCATTTAAGATTAAGAATAGAGCCGTGCTTGCTGTTATTCATCCTCTTCAAAGCGGTCGTTAATCAAGGCTCTAATGCTATTCATGGCGTGGAGTTCATCCTCGCCTTCGGTGGATACCTCAAGGTAGCTACCTTGTGTGGCGGCGAGCAACATTAGTGACATTACGCTCTTGGCATCAACCCAATTCCCACAGGTGCGAGCCTGTGTTCGGCTCTTAAATTTTACAGCCAAGGTCGCTAATTTCGCGGCGGCGCGGGCATGAAGGCCGCGTTTGTTGATAATAGCGATAGATTCAGTCAGCATAATTAACTTTTCTTGTGTTTATGTATGTCGCGGTGTCTGACTTGCACATCGCTAAACTGCCCATTGCCAAGTTGGCCATCGAAGCGCGCTTTGAGGTGCTCAGCTAGGTAAACCGATCTATGCTGACCACCAGTACAACCTATTGCAATCGTAATGTAGCTGCGATTGTTGGCTTGATAGCGAGGCAGCCAGCGTTCAAGGTACTGCTTCAAATCCTCATACATTTCAATAACTGTAGGCTGTTCTTCAAGAAAATCTATGACTTCTTGATCTTTACCCGTTAATGGTCGTAATTGAGGCTTCCAGTGGGGGTTGGGGAGACAGCGGGCGTCGAATACCAAATCCGCATTTACCGGTATCCCATGTTTAAAGCCAAAGGACTCAAACAAAATGGCCATGTTGGCCTGATCTCGGCCCACAATTCGCTCTTTGATTAGATCTCGCAGCTCATGCAAGGTCAAATAGCTGGTGTCGATAATTTGGTCAGCGGTGTCTCTTATGGGCTCTAGCAGTTCTTGTTCATTGGTAATCGCCTCAGCTAGGTTCGTGTGGTTGTCACTGAGTGGATGTTTACGGCGAGTTTCACTAAAGCGCTGAATTAAAACCGAGGATTGGGAATCCAAAAAAATGATGCTGAAGGGTAAATTGGCTTCCTTCAGAGTACTGATCATGTTAGGGAAAATCCGCAGATCCTGCCATGCATTGCGAACATCTATGCCAATCGCAAATTTATGTTGGTCTTCTTTGTGAAGCTCAATTTGTGTGACGAGTGCGGGCAACAAGCTAACAGGCAAATTGTCTATGCAGTTGTAGCCTACATCTTCTAGAACATGCAATGCAGTACTTTTCCCCGAACCTGAGAGCCCACTTACTATAACCAATTGCATAGTTAGTCGTCCTTAAAATGAAGGGGTGAGGTGTATTTTCTCATGGGCTCACCACCGCTTGGTAAAGTGATTCAACGTTAGTTGCGGTGCGAAGGCGATGGCGAAATTCGCTTCGGGTGAGGAGGTTGGCCAGCACTGCCAAATTCTTGAGGTGTTCGTCATGAGCATCTTCAGGAACTAGCATCGCAAATAAAATATCCACCGGTTCACCGTCGATAGCATCAAATTCAACAGGCAGCTTCAAGGTGATCAGTGCACCGACTGCCCCTTCGTTATGATTGATGCGGCAATGAGGAATAGCAATGCCATGCCCTATGCCGGTCGAGCCAAGTCGTTCCCGAGCGACGAAGCGCCGCAGAATGTCATCTGCAGCAAGCACAGGAATATCTAGCGCAATAGTTTGCGCTAGCATCTCAAGCGCCTGCTTTTTACTTGCTGCATCAAGATTACAGCGAGTGCGGCTTAATTTTAGTAGAGCTTCTATTTGCATAGGCTTCTGTACTGATTGATAACTGCAGTTAGCGATGGCTGCGCATCTTTTCTTTATGTTTTATGAGTTGGCGATCCAGTTTGTCAGCCAGTGAATCTATAGCTGCATATAAATCGTTGTCTACTGAGTTAGCAAAAAGGTCTTTTCCGCTGACGTGCATAGTGGCTTCTGCTTTTTGTTCAAGTTTATCAACTGAGAGTATGACATGGGTATTGGTGATGTGATCATGGTGAAGACTTAATCGCTCGAGTTTGCTTTTTACATAATCTTTCAGTGCATCGGTAACTTCTAGGTGGTGGCCACTAATATTTATTTGCATAGTACATCCTCGTTAATGTGGGGTGATTGCAATCAGCAATACCTATAAATTTATACATCGTGCAATGGTGCTACCGCTACAAGGTCTTACGCTCATTCGATGGCGGTATATTGAGAGATTCTCGGTATTTCGCGATGGTGCGACGCGCAACCTGGATTCCTTGCTCTGCCAGTAAATCGGTAATTTTGCTATCACTCAAGGGCTTTTTGGGATTTTCTGCACTGACGAGCTTTTTAATTAGAGCCCGAATCGCGGTGGATGAACATTCTCCTCCGGAGTCGGTACTCACATGGCTTGAAAAGAAGTACTTTAATTCGAAAATACCCTGAGGTGTATGCATGAATTTTTGGGTGGTTACACGAGAAATGGTAGATTCATGCATCTCTACAATTTCAGCTATATCATGCAGTACCAACGGCCTCATCGCCTCTGGGCCATAATCCAAGAAGCCCCGCTGTTTTTCAACAATACAACTGGCCACTTTCAGTAGTGTTTCATTACGACTTTGCAAACTTTTTAAAAACCATCTAGCTTCTTGCAAATTGTCTTTCAAAAAGGTGTTATCGCTACTGGAGTCTGCTCTTTTTACTAAGGACGCATAATTGGAGTTGATTCGTAAGCGCGGCGCAATTTCAGGGTTTAATTCAACCACCCAGCGACCTTCACGTTTTTCGACAAAAACATCAGGCACTATGTATTCTGTATCGCCGTTCGCAATAAAGTCGCCAGGGCGCGGGTTTAGGTTTTGAATGAGGCTTACTGCTTGGCTGAGTTCATCTTCCTTCAGCTTGGTACGCCTCAATAACTGACGAAAATCGCGACTTGCCAGTAGCGGCAAATATTGTTTGGCTATCAGCTTGGCTTCGCTTAAAAAAGGAGTGCTAGGGTCAAATTGTTGCAGTTGTACGACTAAACATTCGGAGAGGTTTTGGCTGCAAGTGCCACAAGGGTCAAACTGCTGCAGGCGATGCTGTACGGCTTCCACCTCATCAAAATCTAAATCTTCCCACTCCGCTTTGAAGCCTTCGTAGATATCTTGAAGTGTGACCGACAGTATTCCGCTAGGTTCAACAGCATCGATGATCGCCATAGCAATAAGACGATCTCGGTCTGACATAGGCGTTAGGTTAAGTTGCCACATGAGGTGATCGTAAAGCGAATCAGTTATGCCGCGACGGCTTTCGTAGTCGCCATCGTCGTTGTCATAATTGGTGGAGCCACTGGCCTGGTTGGTTTGGTAGACATCTTCCCAGCTGGTATCTACCGGCAAATCAGCGGGGATCGCCTCGTTCCACTCGGTCGCACTTTCACTGTATTCGTCTGTACCCGTGTAGTTATCTGTTTCGCCGAAGCCTTCACTGTCGGCAAACTTATCGGTGTTCGATTCACTGAAGGTGCTCTCACCCGAGTAGCTTTCACTGAAATTATCGCCGCCGCCGTCCGAGGCGACTGCAATCTCTTGGCTGCGCGCGTAATCACTGTTTTCATTCTCAGCCGAATTGGTCGAGGGTGCATCGAAGCTGTCCTCAAGCTCCAACATAGGGTTTGAATCAAGTGCTTCTTGAATTTCGTGTTGGAGATCAAGGGTGGAGAGCTGTAAAAGGCGAATAGCCTGTTGCAACTGAGGTGTCATGGTCAGTTGCTGGCCGAGTTTGAGTTGGAGAGATTGCTTCATTATTAGAGTGTTGAACCCTTTGCTGGCAAAAAAAACTAAACGTCGATAGGTGGAGTTTAGTCAGGCTTTGCGTGCTAGGCAATAACTCTGTGGCTCTGAAGGGAAATATTTAAAGCAATGTTTATGCCTAAAGGTCAAAAAAGCGTCGTCTTGACTTAGAGCGAAGCGGCTTAGAGTTTAAAATCGTCGCCGAGATACACGTGGCGAACCTTGTCATTACTGAGAATCGCCTGGGCGTCGCCTGAAGCAATGATATAGCCTTCACTGACAATATAGGCTGTTTCACAGATGTCGAGGGTTTCCCGCACATTGTGGTCGGTGATTAGCACGCCGATTCCGCGCTTTTTGAGATGACGTACAATTTCTTTGATATCGGATACCGAAATTGGATCAACACCCGCAAAAGGTTCATCGAGAAGAATGAATTTGGGATCAGTCGCTAGGGCGCGAGCAATTTCGACACGCCGACGCTCTCCGCCAGAGAGCGACATACCTAAGCTATTACGAATATGGGTGATGTGAAACTCCTGCAGCAAGTTCTCCATCATGTCGAGCCGTTGTTTGCGATCCAGACCTTTGCGCGTTTCCAAAATGGCCATGATGTTGTCGGCCACAGAGAGTTTGCGAAAAATCGATGCCTCCTGCGGCAGGTAACCTATGCCTGCGCGCGCGCGACCGTGAATGGGCAGGTCTGTGATATCCAAATCGTCAATTAGAACACGGCCGTTATCCGCTTCAACGAGGCCGGCAATCATATAAAAACAGGTGGTTTTGCCGGCGCCATTAGGCCCTAACAAGCCCACAATTTGGCCGCTACTCACGGTCACGGAAACGTCGATGACGACTTTACGATTTTTGTAGCTCTTAGCAAGGTGCTGCGCGTGAAGGCTGGGCATGCGATTAATCTTTTTTCTCGGGTTTAGGTGGAATGACGGTTTCTACGCGCCCCGTGGAAAATTTTGCGGTTTGGCTTTTAACGTCATAGTCAGCGTGGCCTGACTTAGTGACAGCGCCGTCTTGTTCGATAGATACGTTTTTTTCCAGCGTGAGTTGTTCTGTTTTCAGGTTGTAATTGATGATCTCAGCTTCGGCGTGAATCATCGCTTTGTTGGCCTCTGGTTGTTGCCGGTAGCGCGCGGGCTTGCCTTCAGCAATAAAATATTCTTCGGTTTGATCTTTATTGCGGTGAACAGTGATTTTATCGCCGGTGATTTCAAGCGTCCCTTGAACCAACTTAACGTCGCCAGAGTAGATAACAACTCCGTCTTTAAGGCTAACAGACTGGCTATCTGCAACAATGCGCATGGTTTGATTTTTGTCTTCAGGCAAGCTGTACGCCCAACTTGCGTAGCCCAAAAGGACAAAAATAAATAGGCGAGAAAAGTGCAGAATCATAAATGAAAAACTAGGGTTCATAGCGGCCCTTGACATTGGAAAGTAATTTGATGTGCTCGCGCTTGATGTCTGCATGTAAACCCACTGCCGTCGTCTGACTTTTCGCGGCACGCATAGTAACAGCTTTACTGGTTTCCGCGAATTGCTCTTGTGTATTTAGCCGTAAATTGTCGGTTGTGATAGTCGTTTCACCTTGTTTAAGTGAGTTTTGCTTGGCGAGAACGTCCCCTGTTAAGGTGAACCAGACATTATTGCTGTCCAATCGACCTTCTTTGGCGCTGATAAACCACGCCGGCTTTTCCGGATCATTGATAAGCTGGAAGGCAGGTTCAGTGAAGAGGGAGTAATCTTGAGCGCTGGCCTGCTTTTCCACTTGGAATTGGCGGATTAGCGGTGTAGTCATCTCAGTTTGCAAATTTCCATCTTTATCGAATTGGCGTAGAGCCACTCCAGTAATATAGGTTTGCGGAAATATTTTCACGATTTCTTCAGGTTTTTGTTCCACCCCGCTGATATTGGAATAGCGCATCGCCAAAAACACTATGACCAATAGGGCTACAACAAGCCAAGGCAACGGAAGCAGTAATGGATTGATGCGATTTAAGTTTGTATTGTTGATATTTGGTATTTTGACGTCTGACATGGTTACCTGGCTTGGCCTTATCCTAAATCCTAACGGGGTTTTAAAAAGGGCCTACATAATGTTTGAGGAGATCATCAAAGGTGTTTTGCGCGCGCCTCAACAGATCGCAAGCCTCGCGCACGGCACCCTCACCGCCGCGAGCTTGGCTTTGCCAATGCGCTCGCGCGACAACACTGCTGTGCCCGTTCGCAGGTGTGAGCGCTAGGCCGACACGGCACATAACGCTGAGATCAGGCCAGTCGTCACCCATAAAAGCAATTTCGTTAAGTGCTAGGGGGTGTTCGCGAAGGAGGTCTTGTAGTGCGTCCCATTTATCCTCGCGGCCTTGGATCAGTATTTCAACACCTAGATTTTGCGCCCGTTGGGCAACTAATTGGCTGGTCCGGCCAGTGATAATACCAACGTTAACCCCAGATTTTTGGAGCATTTTAATACCGTGACCATCGAGAGTGCTGAAGGTTTTAAATTCGTCACCTTGATTACTAAAATAGAGGCGGCCATCGGTGAGAACGCCGTCTACATCCAGCAGCAAAAGCTTAATGCGGCTAGCTCTCTCTTGGAGTTCGTTAGGCTGGAGGAAACATGTTTGATTCAAAGTGTTTTCCTTTAGAAATTAAACCACGCCAGCGCGCAGCAGATCGTGCATATGTAGGACACCAACAGGGCAGGATTGTTCATCTCGAACGACCAGCGCTGTAATTTTTAAATCTTCCATCACTTTCAAAGCTTCGGCGGCTAGGGCTTTGTTGCTGATGGTTTTCGGGGTTTTGTTCATCAAGTCGCTGATAGCCGCGGTGCTGATGTTGATTCCCCTGTCAATGGTTCGGCGCAAATCACCGTCGGTAAAGATACCTAAGAGTTGGTTTTTGTCGTCGACTATCGTTGTCATACCAAAGCCTTTTTCCGTCATGGTCAACAAGGCTTGGCTCAAGGTTGCTGATGCAGGCACCCGCGGTACTCTTTCGCCAGTATGCATTATGTCGACCACGCGCAACAACAATTTACGGCCCAACGCGCCGCCGGGATGGGAGAAGGCGAAATCTTCTTCCGTAAAACCGCGAGCTTCCAATAGGGCGATGGCCAGTGCATCGCCCATCACCAGCGCAGCAGTCGTGCTGGCGGTAGGTGCCAAATCGAAGGGGCAGGCTTCAGTTTCCACCGCAATATTCAGGTGAGCTTCAGCTACATCGGCTAAGGTGGATTGTGAATTGCCTGTCATGCTGATAATTTTTATTCCTGAGCGCTTAAACAGAGGCAAAAGGGTTAGAATTTCGTTAGATGTACCTGAATAAGAGATCGCTAAAACAATATCCTGTTTGGTGATCATGCCCATGTCGCCATGACTGGCTTCACCCGGATGGACAAAAAACGCGGGTGTTCCGGTGGAAGCGAGGGTTGCGGCGATTTTTTTACCAATGTGACCCGATTTGCCCATCCCAGTTACTATGATGCGGCCGGGACAATTTAACATCAACTCGCAGGCTTTGCTAAATTGTTGATCCAAGCGCTGTGTTAGCGCGCTGACAGCCTCAGACTCGATGCGCACAGTTCGTAAACCGGAGTTGATAAAATCAAAGGAAGGCATAAGGCTGCAGGCTCACAAGGTCAGTCAGTCGATGGGTTATGCAAGCGGCATTATAGCGGCATAACAATTAAATAGTTTGCCAGCTTGATAGTTGGGATTGAATCTCCATTTTACAATTCCGCTTACAAGCTGAATTTACAAGATGGTATACTCGGAGCGCGCTACCTTTAGTCGACGCGCATTCAATTGGAACTCACTTTTTAGGAAGGTAATGAATGAACACTATGTACCACAAGATCTCTGGTGCACTTTTAACTCTGTCGATGGCCATTACATCCACTTTCACAGTTAGCGCGTTTGCTGCAGAGAAAGCTGAGAAAGCTGCGCTAGAAAAAGCTTCGCCAGTCGCTACAGAAAAAACTCCCCAGTCAATCGTTGAAAAAACCACCGCAGATTTGTTTGCAACGGTTAAGAAATACAACGCTACTGGCAATAAAACCGAGGCTTATTATACGGACGTTGAAAAAACCCTGAATGCTGTGGTTGATTTTCCGTACATTGCCAAAGCAGTTATGCGGAAATCGGCTAAAACTGCTAGCCCAGAGCAAGTTGAAAAATTCACAGTGGTGTTTAAAAGCGGCCTGATTCAAACCTATGCTAAGGGCATTGCCAATTATGCAGATAGCAAGGTTAGCACCTTGCCTTTAAAGGCAGACGCTGATGCCACTCGCGTTACCGTAGATCAAGAGGTTAGTGACAAAGGTAATACGCATAAATTGTCCTATACCATGAGGTACACCAAAGATATTAAAGAGTGGAAATTAATTAACGTGGTGCTTAATGGTGTCAACTTGGGTGAGACCTTCACCAGTCAGTTTGATCAAGCGATGATTAAAAACGACAATAATGTGGATAAAGTGATTGCCACTTGGTTGGCGACTAAGTAACTAGCCGCGCATTTCTACTGCCCTCCCTCTCTAAACTGAGAGGCGAGGTCAGATCACAGCGTAAATTCCTTTTAATATTTGTTGATCTTTCTATTTAATAATAGTGCGACTAAAACCTCATTCGGGTAACATTCCTCCGCTTTTCTCCTCTTCTGTTAATCATGGGCAAAGCCCTGAGAGTTTTTATGCAAGCTGAGCAAATTAAATCGCTTATTGAAAGCCAAATTCCTGAAAGCCAAGTTCAAGTGGGTGTTAATGGCAGCCATATTGATTTGGTGGTGGTCTCCCCTGTATTCGCTGGGTTAAGCCCTGTTAAAAAGCAGCAGCTCGTGCTGGGCACCTTGGCTGCACAATTTGCTGACGGCAGTATTCACGCCGTGGATTTTATCAAAACCTTTACCCCCGAGCAGTGGCAACAGCAGGCTTAGAGGCTTCTATTTTCTCGCTATTTTGGATAACCAATGGATAAATTTAAGATTGTTGGCGGCGGCCCTCTCGCCGGTGAAATTCGAATTTCCGGCTCTAAAAACGCCGCTTTGCCGATACTAGCGGCCGTATTGCTGGCCGACGGCCCAGTGACTTTACATAACGTTCCGCAGTTAAATGATATAACCACCATGAACAAACTTTTGGCATCTATGGGTGTCAAGATTGAAGGTTCGTCTGCCGATGGTTATTTATTGAATGCCAACCCCTTAACTGAATTCACGGCGCCCTATGATCTGGTGAAAACCATGCGTGCTTCCATCTTGGTATTGGGGCCTATGTTGGCGCGCTATGGCGTAGCTAATGTGTCCTTTCCTGGTGGCTGCGCCATTGGCTCGCGCCCGGTGGACATTCATTTACGTGGTTTAGAGGCTATGGGGGCCAAGATTGAGATTGATGGTGGTTATATTCGCGCCACATCTCAAGGCCGCTTGAAAGGCACACATTTCCTGATGGATACAGTAACAGTAGGCGGAACTGAAAACCTATTGATGGCTGCAGTCTTGGCCGAGGGTAAAACTGTTTTAGAGAATGCAGCCAGAGAACCTGAAATTGTAGATTTGGCCAATCTTCTTGTTGCTATGGGTGCGAAGATTGACGGTATAGGCACCTCAACGTTGAGTATTGACGGTGTCGAATCTCTGCATGGCTGCACTTATAAGGTCATGCCCGACCGCATAGAAACTGGTACTTACTTGGTTGCCGCAGCGGCAACCCGCGGCAAAATTAAATTGACCGCAACCAGCGTGAAAATACTTGAAGCTGTGATTCTAAAATTGGAAGAGGCGGGCGCGCAGATCACATCCGGCGAAGATTGGATAGCATTAGATATGCAAGGCAAACGCCCC
>JACCDR011438559.1_pt1 | contig 17562 bp, 13 predicted proteins | sample 7446431 | NCBI WGS metagenome assembly JACCDR01 (sample SAMN15323443, study PRJNA562643) | freshwater metagenome | isolation source: river surface water | place: USA:Blue River Watershed | collected 2017-08-17
AATGCACCTTACTTTTATACCAATACTTCTTTCATAAACGAAAGGTCTAGCGTTACGTTAGCAACAAATTCTTCTTCCAGCATTGTCGCCCACGTTTCTAGGTACAATACCACATCATCTCTGCGGTTGTGTTCGAGCGTATGGCGTTTCTCTAAAGGAAGGCGTGCTAGTACTTTTTTGTCGCTCAATCGCTCTAAATTTTGTAAGTCGGAAGTCGTAAGACCATAGTTGAGCATATCGGCGATAAGTAAGTCCATCGGTAAGCCACTGGTCGGACAAAACTCTTCTACTTGTTCTCGCCAGTCGCCTCTTCCCTGCATGGCAAACTCATGAATTTGAGCTTTACTCAGTTTGGTTAATTCTTGTGCCAAATTGCCACAATTACAACTTCCCATGTGTCCCCATTGATAGGCCACTCCTTGTGCCAATTTCTGGGCGGTACGACGTAGTGCCTGAATCAATTCTACATTTGCGTGTGCCATAGATTTGCTATTTTGAATTGTATAATAGATTACGCATCTTTCTTTGGTAAACATCTCATGCTTATTGCACGATTCACCGAAATTAACGCTTTGTCGATTTTTTTTGTTTAGATTTTTTACAAAAAAACATACTTTTCGTTTGTTTAAAAATAATCATTTTTTTCAACATTCGGTCGCCTGAATCCTTATTATCAAGGCTAGATTTTTTCAATAAATTTGATAAATTGTGACAAATACCAAAGATGTATCAAACTGGTACATTATTACCTATTTGAAGGCTAAAATAGTATTAATCTGGCTTTTATTATAGGTAATCGGTCAATAATAACCCTCATTGTCTAAATGAGTACTGTACGAAAGTTTTCGAGCTATGAGAGATTTAGGATTGTTACAATCCTTCGTGCAGTACTATTATCCAATCATAATTCCATGAAACGACGCAACGTTTTAAAAAGTATGGCAGTAGCCGTAGGAGGTGCAGTAGCTTTACCAAGCTGGGCTTCTCAGTGGGCGGCGGAACAATTGCCCACGCATTCCTTTTTGTCGAATGCCACAAGTACCTTACTTGCAACAGTGGTAGAAACTATTATTCCTAAAACCGATACGCCTGGGGCAACAGACTTGGGCATTGGGCCTTTTGTAGAAAAAATGGTTGCCGATTGTTACAGCAAAAGGGTACAAGAAGATTTTGCCAAAGGACTAACGCAAGTAGATGCCTTGGCACAAACACGCTACAACAAGGGGTTTGTCCAATGCGATACGGCTCAAAAAATTGCTGTGTTGAAAGCATTTGAAAACCATAGCGATACCCAACTCAAAGAGTTTTATGGGCTAGTCAAACAACTGACGATTTTGGGCTACATGAACTCCGAATATGTGATGAATAATATTACGCATTACGAAATGGTGCCGGGGCGTTTTCATGGTTGTGTACCTGTGAAATAAGTTTGGTAAATCTCTTTCATGTCATTCCATTTTATTTGTAGAAAAAATGTCAAATTTTAATATAGACAGTATCAAAACACGTACTTATGATGCCATCGTAGTTGGTTCGGGCATTAGCGGAGGCTGGGCCGCCAAAGAACTTACAGGTAAGGGCCTAAAAACCCTTGTGTTAGAGCGTGGTCGGGATGTACAACACGTAACCGACTACCCCACAACGATGCTTCAACCTTGGGAGTTTGAGCATCGCAATCGACTTCCTTATGAGGTAAAACAAGAAAATCCCATTGCAAGCAAATGTTATGCTTTTTATGAAGGAACAACCCAATTTTTTGCCAAAGACAAAGAACATCCTTACGTGCAAGAAAAGCCTTTTGATTGGATTCGAGGCTATCAGGTAGGAGGGAAGTCGCTGCTTTGGGCCCGACAAACCCAACGCTGGAGTGATTTCGACTTTGAAGGCCCTGCACGAGATGGTTTTGCCGTAGATTGGCCTATTCGTTACAAAGACCTTGCTCCTTGGTATAGCTATGTAGAAAAATTTGCGGGGATTACTGGAAACAAAGACGGATTGGCGACGCTTCCCGACGGAGAGTTTTTGCCTCCACACGAAATGACCTGCGTAGAGAAATATTTCAAAGAACAAGTAGCCAAAAATTATCACGACCGCCATATCATTATCGGTCGTGCGGCACACATTACCAAGCCCCAACCGATTCATTTACAACAAGGACGAGCCCAATGCCAACACCGTACAATCTGCGAAAGGGGCTGCCCGTTTGGGGGCTATTTTAGTAGCAATGCCTCAACGATTCCTTGGGCGATGAAAACAGGCAACATGACCTTGCGTCCGCATTCGGTTGTGCATTCGATTATTTATGATGAGAAAAAAGGCAAAGCTACAGGCGTGCGTGTGGTCGATGCCCAAACCCATGAAATGATAGAATATTACGCTAGAATCATCTTTGTGAATGCAGCAGCCTTGAATACCAACTTGATTTTGCTCAACTCTACTTCTCATCGCTTTCCGAATGGCATCGGCAACGACAGTGGGGTATTGGGTAAATACGTGGCATTCCATAATTATCGGGCCCGCATCAATGGCGAATTTGAAGGAATGCTCGACTCTACAACCGATGGTCGTCGCCCTAATAGCAGCTATATTCCTCGTTTTAGAAATGTATATAAGCAAGAAACGGATTTCTTGCGTGGGTACGCAGCAGGTTTTGGGGCGGAACGGGCTCAGTATCGTAGCCAAGACGGCATTGGAGAAGAATTAAAGGCAAATTTATCAAAAAATAAATACGGTTTATGGCACGTCAATTCGCACATGATGGGCGAAACCATTCCGAAAGAAACCAATTATGTTGCATTAGATAAGCAACTCAAAGACCCTTTTGGCATTCCACAGTTGCGTATTGCGGTTGGGTACGATGATAACGACGATAAAATGGTGAAAGATTATCAAGAACAACTCACCGAAATGTTTACCAAAGCTGGCTTCAAAAACCTTCGTTTTTCTGATTCAAAACAAGCGGCTGGATTGGATATTCACGAAATGGGCGGTGCTAGAATGGGCAACGACCCTAAAACGTCTATGCTCAATCGCTGGAATCAGCTCCATGCCTGCAAAAATGTATTTGTCACCGATGGTGCTTGTATGACTTCGACTTCAACCCAAAATCCATCTCTTACTTACATGGCACTTACGGCTAGAGCGGCTGATTATGCTTTGAAAGAAATGAAAAAAGGGCATTTGTAAGGTTTTTGATTGCGGAATTGAACAAAAAATAGAACTATTTTACCTTCATTTTTTAGAATGATTTCTCAAAAAATGTTCAATTTCGCAATCACATAATAAAATATCTTTGCCAAATCATCAACGTTGACCATGATTGACTACAACAATAAAATATTCAAACCCGTAAGCAATACCGATAACGGCGAAACCTCGAACGAAACAGTATTTTGTTATAAACAAATAGGTAATATGCTGACGGCTGAGTATTCGGGCGGAAAAATTAAATCTGGTCATCTCATTGGCTTGGTGGACGATGAAGGCAAGATTGAGATGCGTTATCACCAAATCAACGACAAAGGCGAACTGATGACGGGCATTTGCCAATCGACACCAGAAATACTTGACAATGGAAAAATTCGACTTCACGAGCGTTGGGAGTGGACCTCGGGCGATTATTCTAAAGGGCAGTCGGTCATAGAAGAGCAGTAAAACAAGCCTGATTGGCGGAAGTTATGGGCTAATCCTTAATCTCAAATTAGATAACAGAAAAAATCCTATCTTTTTCCATGAAAAAGATAGGATTTCTCATCCCTAAGATAGCCTGTGTTACCTCACTACCTTTGCTGATGCTGGGGTCATTATTCAACGTACTTATTAGTCCTTTATATCCCTAAAAACGTTTGTGTTGTTTGAAAACTAAAGCCTTCTTGCTGTAAAAAACGCATAAGTTTTGTAAAGCGTGCACGCATTTGTTTGCCATTGTTGCGATGCAAGTAAAAAGGGTATTTTGCTCCGTTGGGCAATTGGGTATAGTCTGTAAATTCCCAAGGATGAAAATACAAATGCACATAGCCATCTGCTTGTGCTACTTGCTTGCATAAATAAAAGAAATAAGCCAGTGGGAAATTATGAAAGGCTATCCAAAACAAAGGAATACGCCAACGAGGCGAAACCGATGCCGGAAAATGCACCAAATTGTTTTGGGTAAAAGTGGTGCGGGAAATGTGTCGGTAATCGTAACGCCCTGGCAAGTAGGTCGGATTGATGGAGGCGTTGTACAAATAGCCTGCCTCTACCAAATCGGCATCGGCGATGGGTGCCATGCGAGGCATTCTAAAGCCTTTGACGGGCTTGCCGGTGATGCCCTCTAAAATGGCTTTCGAGGTGCTAAGGTCTGCTTTGGCATGGCTCGAATGGTAGTGGTTATGCGAGGCTATTTCGTGTTGTTTGCTCAAGTTCCTGATTTGTTCGGGCTGTGCTTGTGCATACACGCCAGTACAATAAAACGTTGCACTGGCCTGAAATTGTGCTAAGATGTCAGATACGGCACTAAGCCCTTGGTGCGACGTGGCTATTTGCTCGTCCATCGTGGGCTGTCCTCCGAATTCGAAAGGCATATCAAATTCTTCTACATCAAAACTCAACAAGGCTATTTTCATGAATGTTTTCTTCTTGAATAATGTACAACGGTCGTTGCTTATTTTGAATTAAAATTTTTCCTATATAAATCCCCAGTACGCCCATCACCATGAGGTTGAGCCCACCAAAGAAAGCGATGGTCATAATAATAGAAGACCATCCGTCCACTGCCTTCCCCGTAACAATGCTGTATAAAACATAAGGCAGGTATAAAAATGAAGCACAAGCAAAGAAAAAACCAATATACATAGCTGTATATAAGGGTTTTACACTAAAAGAGGTAATGCCAGCCAATGCCAAACGTAGCATTTTTTTGAAGGTATATTTACTTTCACCGGCTATTCTTTTATGAGGTGTATAACGCATGGTTGCTTGCTTGAAGCCAATCCATTGAATCATGCCTCTTAAAAAAACATCTTGCTCCTTCGAGTTTTTTAGGGTTTTAGCCACTTGGCGGTCAATCAAACGAAAATCGGCTTGTCCGGGTTCAAGCTTCAATTCGCTGATTTTATTGAGCATTACGTAAAAATATTTACTTGTCGCTTTTTTAAACCACGATAGGCTTGGGTCTTCTTCTCGTAGCGTATTCACCATGTTTACACGGTTGCTTTGCCAAAGGTCTATTAGTTCTGGAATCAGGGCTGGCGGATGTTGTAAGTCGCTGTCCATCATAATAATGGCATCGGCATCAATGGCATCAATGCCTGCTTTTAAGGCTACTTGTTGCCCAAAGTTTCTGGAAAAAGACAGGTATTTTACGGTATTGTCTTGTTTGGCCAAACTTTTGATAACCGCCAATGTATGGTCTTTACTACCATCGTTTACAAAGCAAATTTCAAAATCGTAAGGCAGTTTTTCTGTGACATTTTTTACGGCATGGTAAAAAACAAACAAGTTTTCACCTTCGTTGTATGCCGCCGACAGGATGCAAATTTTTAATCTTGATTGAGCCATAGTGTCATTTTTTGAGAAGTTGTATCAAATAGTAGTTGGAAAATGCAAACAAACCAGACTACACAACAAGGCACAGCTTTGATCGAATAAATGATAAACATTCGCCGTACATCGGGTGGAAAGAGGTCGGTTGCGGAAAGAGATGTTCCTAGCATGACAAAGCCTAATACTGCCCAAACCCATCGTTGTATAGGAAACGATTGGCTCACAAACCAAATCGCTACGCCCGATACGGCAATGACAAACGTGGGCGATTCGGAAGATGACGAAAAAATAACGACAAATATGAGTACAGCAGCCAAGTACCTGAGTTGAAAAATGGTGTTGTTGTATTGCTTGAAAAGTAACAGCGGAAGCCCCTGTAAAATCACGGCTGGTACTAGAAAAAATAGGTTTGATAGCATCGGCAATCCTCCAACCCTACGCACAAAGCCCATGAGCGATACGTCTTGCATACTTTGCCCGATGCCATTGACAATGTGCTGATTTTCAATGTTTTTATGCACCAAGCTTTCGTACCAATCGAAATAAGATTGTATGACAAAACTAGGCGAACTGAACAGCATCGGAAGTGCAAATAAAATTATCGCCCATAAAATACCATAGCCAATATAGGCAAGCTTATGTCGTGAAAATACCCAAAAAGCAAGCCCAACAATGCCATAAAGCTTAACAAACGCTCCCAGCATCACAAAGAGCACAGCCCAATAGTCTTGTTCTTTTTTGACAAAATACCACGATAAAATAAGCATACCAGCAATACTCGGATTGACCTGCACGCTATGAGAGGCGGTCATCAAATCGACGATACAAATGAGATATAAAATCCATTGGTAGGCAGGTTTGATGGGTAAAGCTTGTAAGGCTTTGTATAAGACAAAAGCTTGCAGTGCTACCCACAAAGGCACGCCAATGCCGTCGGGTAGCCAAGTGAAAGGCATGATAATCAGCCCAAATACCACACCATAATGGTTAGAATCGAAATATTCTTGTGGGTATTGACTGTACAAATTCACTTGTTTGACCAAGTGGTAAAATACACCTTTATAAATGTCGTAATTATTGACTGCCCCACGTACCCATTTAGCATAGCCCGCCAATGCAGGTAATAAAAACCACAATACAATAGGAATATTACGTTTTTCTTTGATGAAAGAGAACGTCATGATATTTGAAAAAGTGTTAAAGAGTAATGTTTTACAATTGGTTAGGTAAAAATCTGTACTTATTTTCAACAAATATACATCAAATATAGGCTTTATTGAAATGTAAGTACTAATCAGATTGATGAGTTGTAAATTATAAAATTAACAGACCTATTTTGAGGTTGAAATAAACGACTTATCTTCAATGTATCCAATTGTCTCCTATGTTCTTACAATACATTACGCACAAACGCAACTGTAGCCAAGGGCTTTACTGTAGTGTGCAAAACGCTAAAATAGGCTTTGAGATAGCCGCTTTATTTCTGTTTAACTAATGTACCAACACCTGTTCGAGGCTGGCCCATACGAGTTCGCCCATGGTTTTACATTGTAAAAACTTTTCAGATTTATACCATCTTGCTAATTCTCTTTTGAGTTGGTCTATGTTTTCGGGGGGGGCAATTTCATCTCTAGCCATCACCGACATGAGTTCGTACATCCGTTGTTTTTCTACCTTTAATCGGCCTGCAATCAACGACCGCTCTTCTATTTGGTATTGCATCACCGACTCGGGAGTCATATACTTCATGCCCAACTCGACCAAAGGAAAATTTTGTTTGAAATACTGAGGCATATACACCGAGCGACGACCTTCGTAGCTCTGCTGGTCGAAGTCGATGGCTCTGATGCGGTAATATACTTCTTCAAAGTCGGGGGAGATGTCGATGACAAAATTAGAAGAGTGCATATCGCCCAAAAGCCTTACAAAACACCTTTCGTTGAATTTAATAAATTCTTTCGACAAACGAATCGGATTGAGGTTGGGGTCTTGTATGGCGTGTTTAAAAAACTGGTCGCCAGGCAAGCCTGCAATGTGCTCTTCTATAACGGTATTTTCGTAGGTCAAATAGCTAATTCTGTTGGGCGAAAGCAAATGCTCTAGCTCCATGCCATAAATCCTAGAAGCATCGGCTCGTTTGATATAAAAGTAATCAAAGTTGTCGTTTACTTTATTGACAATCCTAATCCTAAAAGGCTGTGTATTGCCATAGGTACACAAATCTACCCGGTCCACGGTAAGGTGCTTAATTACCTTGTCGTCGCCATCGGTTTTGAGGTCGGCATAAATTTTCTTTAAGCCCTCATACACATATTCAATATCTGAATACGGGTAAAATACGGTTTGCCAGAGGGTATCATTTCCAAATTTATCATACAAATTGATGGCACTTTCAAAACGAAGCAAATCTGTGTATTGCAAGGGCATCGCAAATTCTCGGTTGTATTTAATCAAGTATTTACGAAGCTGAAGGTTGATTTTGAAGGGAGGTTTTTTCTTAGAAATCAGTGCCATAGATAAGTTAGGTTATTGAATATAATTGAACAAATGGGGTACAATAAAAACAGAACAGTAGTAAAAGGCTATGTTCCTTTACCACTGTTCTGCTTGTGCGTAACTAGCCTCTAATTTTGTATATTTCCATACATGGTAAAGTTACGGTTTTTACTTTTTAATACCGCAATTCTACCGTTATTGGTGTCAAAATCAAAACTAAAAGTATCATTTTCTATAATATCGGTAAAGGCTGCTGCTCCTGCTTCTACAATCGAACTAATTTCTGAGCCTAGGTATGTAAAGGTATAGTTTCCGCCCGAATAGTTTACTTGATAATAGATTAGCCCTTCAAAGGCAGAAGTACTACGATTGTATTGAAAACCAAAGGCACAAACACCGCCATCAGAGCTAAAATACATATTGATGTCGGTCAATTCTCTGGTTGGAGCAGTGGTTGACAACCTGCTGATTTCGGCTTTGATGCTGTTGTAAATGCTCGTATAACTTGGGTCTTGGTTGAGTACCCCAGGCCCAAAGTTGATGCCGCTAAACAATGAGCCAATGGCATACCTAAACGGCATGGCAGGCTTGCTGGTTTGGCGTAAATTGATTCGGGTGTTGTTGATGGTTATGTAATACACTTTGGCTGAGTTGTCCCAATACATATCCTGAAAAGTATAATTCAGAATGGTGACAGGGTTTTGCAAATGAATGCCCGTTGTAGTGAAATAATATGCCGAGTAGTCACCGTAAAGAGCGTTGTTATAAATGAAGTAATAAGTTAAAACTTTATTATTCATATTTACACTTAGGTCAACTACTTGATTATTAGGCAAAACTAAGGATGTAAATAAGTTGTTTACATAAAAATAATTATACGATTGCGAAAGCGTCGTATAAAGTGCACCATTGGTCAAGCTGGCATTTTCGGCTTGGGTGATGGGCGTTAAAACCATTTTGGTTTTATAGACATTTCCCTCCAACACAACCGAGTCGGCAGTGGCTTTTTTGAAAGCTAGTTCTTGGTCAGCCGAATAGCCTTGTCCCGTAAGTCCGCCCCAAACACTAGGGTCGGGGTCCACCAGCAAATGCAAGTAATTGTAGGTATCAAATACCAACGACGGTACAGCCAAGGCTTTTACTTGGTAAGTACTTGTAAAGCTTTGTGCCGCCGAAAAATAGGCTAGGTCAGAAAACATAGCCACTTGTCCGTTGGTCGTAAATTTTAGGTAAAAGCTATAGCCACCTTCTGTACCACTGTTGGGGTAATACGAAGCCTTCCAGCCGTAGGGGGCATCGGTCAACACTTTATTATAGGCATTGAGTGCCTCTGTTGTTCGTTGGTTGGCTGTTCCCGAGAACAACGGCTCTACTTCTACTTTTTGGCACGATGCCAAAAGAAGTGGAGCAAAGAACAGATATATTAAGTATTTTTTCATAAAAGTCGTTATTTAGTAAAATTGGTGATAGCCGTTTGGGTGGTTGTTTGCAAACTACGAAAGTCGATGTTATAGGCATCTTTGAAATAGGCCACCACAATTTTTTCTTTCTTCCGAATAGCCGCTTGTCCACTTGCACTCGGAATGGCATTGACGATGGCATCGAAGCCAGTTTTGCCTTCTACGAGCATGGTGGCAATCATTTCTACAAAATCTTCGTCTGGTCCCGACATCGAATAAGGCGTAATATACCCCTGTGCATAAGCTTCGCTGTCGCTTACGTTGTACCAGTTGGAGGTATATGTTCCGGGCGTAATTTGTTTGTATTCAACAGCGTAGGCAATATTTTGATGTAAAATGTGAGCAAACTCGTGGTGAATGGTATGCAACGTGAATTTTACACCCGCAAGATTGGTTTTTGAAAAATTATTTACATCAAATAGCACAACTTTGCGTCCGCCTTCGGCTGTACCCAAGGTAATGGTGCCGTCTGAGTTGTAGTTGGGGCTACCCACCAATACGTATTGTTTAGGGCAAAAAGTCTTGATAAAAGGTTCGCCTGCTTCTTTTACATAAGGGGCTATCCAAATCGCCTTTACAGCCTCCATAATAGGCTGTACCTGTGAGGCATAAGGTGGCACAAGTGTCTTGTTGAGAGGCACTTCATACGGATTCCAACGGTATAATACCTCTATGTTGTAGGGGGTAATAAAGTTGGTTTTAAGCCACGTGTCGAGGGTGGTACTAGGATACACATCGCCGCCTAGCCCGTCAACGGTGGCACTTACATCTTCTGTTTTTGAGCATCCTGCAAAGCCTAGCAGCGTACTGCTCAATGCAAGAATATATATCAATTTTTGTAGGGTTTTCATAATCATTACGTATTTTATGTTGTGAACAATTATCTTGGATTAGCGGCTACGCCTGATAGAGCAGCTTCTTGTGGAATTTGCAATACTTTTCTTAAATCATTACTCAAAAGCGTCTGGCTACTTCCGTCGATATTGCTATGAACCACCCTTACTTTGTAGCGGAGGATGTCGAACCAACGCAGGCCTTCGTGCATAAATTCTACACGTTTGAAATACAAAATCGTATTGAGCAAGGCATTTGCGGTGCTGGTTGTTCCCCAAAAAGTATTGTTTTTAGTTACAGTAAGGTTGTGCTGTGCTGCATTGTAGTTGTCGATGCGTAAGCTCAAAAAGGTGTTTAAATCAGCAATGGCAGCGTCGTTATTGCCTTTATACAAATAGGCTTCGGCACGATTGAAAAGCACTTCTTCGGTTGTGAATAAGGGAATCATGTCGTAGCCATTACCAATATCTGCCGTTGGACTTACACGCACAAAATGCTCGTTGTATTTGGGTAAAAATACGCCCCTTTCGCTTCCAAATAAAGAATATGCCCAAGCTCCTCCTGATGGATTACTGCCAAAATACAGGGCTTGTCCTAAGTTAGAGGTGAGCATATAGCGGTTTGAACGCCAGTATCTTGCCCAATAAGAACCTGTTTCGGCCAATAATAAATTAGCTTTTTCGGTCGCTAAAGTGTAGCGATATGATATTTCGGTAAAGCTTTGGGTTGAATAATCGTTGTTCCAGTCACGCATATTTTCGGCAAAACCATTTGTGCCGGCTACTTTGGTGGCATATTCGATAACTTTATCATAATTCCTTTTGAATAAATAAAAACGAGTGGCAAAGGCATAAGCGGCTTTTTGGGTAAAATGATAAGCGGCTACTTTATACACTTGGTCTTTAATCAACGGAATACCAGCTAATAAATCTTTTTCTATCATGTCATATACATACGCTACCGTTTTGCGGTCGTATTGTTTGATGACCACTTTTTCGGGTTCTGTTACATACGGAATGCCAGGGTCGGTACTGGCAGTGGTGGCATCATAAAATTTTGCAAAAAGACTGACCAACATAAAATGGGCATAAGCTCTGGCTACCAACGCTTCGCCTTTTTGTGGAGCAAGGTTGGGCGTATCGCCTAGGGCTTTGATTGATTCGAGGGCTTGGTTGGCACTGGCAATGGCGGCATAACAAGCAAACCAATAGTACTGCGGACTGTCGTTCTCGTCTTGTAGCACATCTTCCCAAAAGTAGGGTTTGGCATAAATGGGTTGTGTGCTTCCTTCGTAGTTGTCGCCTACGTTGTCTGACATAAGCTCGCAAAAAGGAGAGTAATTGGCTCTCGGATAAGCACTAACCAAGAGTTCAGATATTTTTTCTGGCGTATTGATGTCGGTACGGTTGTCTGGAATGGTGTCAAGGTATTTTTCACAACCTGATAAACCAAGGATGCCAGCAACCAACATAATATAGCTAACAATTTTTTTCATGATTTCAACAATTTTAAATACCTAACTTGAATGAGAGTGATACTTGTCTTGGTATAGGCAAGGCTACACCGCCCGACGAAAAGAACTCAGGGTCTTGTCCGAGTAATTTTTTGTCTGAATACAACAACATTAAGTTCGTAGCTGAAAGCTTCAAAGAAGCATTTTTTACCCCGATACCCTTTGCCCATTTGGCAGGTAAGTTATACGACAGCGAAACGTTTTTCAAGCGTACAAACGAGCCATCTGCCACTCTTGCCGTAGAGATGTTGTAGAAGGTATAGGGAAATTCTCCTGTTTGAAGGTTTTGGTATTGACGTGCATCTATAATCACAGGAATATTGGTGATTTTTTCGTCGCCCAACAACAACCAACGGTTTGAAAATTCTCTAGGCATGGCTGTAAGGTCGGTATAAGATTGGTCGAAACTAGGATTCAACCGAATCTTGTTGCCACCTTGATACGATACAAAAACGTTTAATGACCAGTTTTTATAATTGATATTGTTCGACCAACCACCTGTATAAGTGGGGTCAACAGAGCCTTCGTATTTGAGATACTGCGTAATTTTACTTTGCATATCCACAATGGTGCTAACCTCGCCATTTTCATTTCTAAAAGTTGGAATACCATTTTCGTTAAGTCCTGTAAATTGTAACGAGAACAAGCCTCTTACGGCATAGCCTTGTTGTGGCCCGCCTTCGGCTTTTGTCAAATCATAAATCAAAGGAAGACTATTAAGTTTGGTAATTTTATTTTGGTTAAAACCTAGGGTAAAGCTTGATTTCCATTGTAAGCCTGTTTGATTTATTGGCGTGGCTGTCACCGCAAAATCAATTCCTCTTGAGGTCATGTCGGCGTAATTGGCGAGTTTGTATGCCTCTCCGCCAATTCCTGCGGTTTTAATCAAGCCTATCAAATCGAAGCCTTTGCGTTGGTAGGCATCTACTTCAATGCTCAGGGCGTTGTTCCACAAACCTAGGTCAAAGCCGATATTGGTTTCGTATTGTTTTTCCCAAGTAAGTTCCGAGTTTTCAAGGTTTTGAATGGCTATAACTGATTCTTTTTCAGAAAGATAAGGGCGGTTGGTAACGCTGTTTTTGAAAATAGCCGTAGAGTTTCTGGCATTTCCCATACTGGCTGTTAGGCCATACGTACCACGCAACGATAATCGACTAATAATATCTATATCTTTCAAAAAAGCTTCTTCTTTGATGTTCCAAGCACCACTGACGTTCCAAGTCGGAAGCCATCTTGCCGAGGTCGCACGGCCCAATTGGTTAGAACCATCCAGTCGGGCTGTACCATTGAAGGTGTATTTTCCTTTGTAAGAATAACTGACATTAGAGAAAAATGCGACAAAACGGTCTCGTTGGTTGGCTAAACCATAGTAGTCGAAGTTGCCTTCTAAATATTGTTTAATGATGCGGTAATCTGTGAAAGGAATGCCCCCTTTATCGAACTGATAGCCGTAGCCAATAAAGTAAGATTCTTGTCGGTCGGCATATTTAATTTCTTGCCCAAGTAAGGCATTCATGATATGGGTTTGGTCGATGGTTTTATTCCAAGAAAGCTGATGACGTGCGTAGTAGTTGACAAGCTTATCTTCATTTCTTTTATAAATCCCTCCTTGAGGCATCACCACAATAGGCTCGGCTTCTGGGTTGTCGGGGTCACGGTACAAGAATTTGTTACCTGCTCTTACAGTAGAATTTTCGGCTGCACGATAGGCGTTTGCCATGTTCGAGTTTTCGTAGGTATTATTTTCACGAGTCGATTTTACATATCGAATTGTACCAAGCACATCGTAGGTAAAATGCTTCGAGAATTTGTATTGTCCTTCTACCTGAAACTTCAAATCAAGCTGATTGAGTGCCAAAAAGTTGTTATTTGTTTCATGAATGATATTGAACGGAGCATAATTGCGTTTGAAATATTCGAGATTACCGTTCTCATCATAGGCTGTCAAGGCTCTACTCGTAGAAAGGGCGTAGTTGAAAGGGTTAATATCGAAATCTCGGTCGTAGCGGCCTTGATAAGCGTTGTTTACCCGGTCTTGTGTAGCAGGCGTGCGTTGCTCCCGAATTGCTCCTACGGTAGTAAAGCCCAACGAAAGTCGGTCGCTGAGTTTGTAATTGGCTCGCATATTGGCGGTATAGCGACGCACCCGGTCGGCGATTGTCCAGCCGCTATCGTCATATACCGACGTAGAGAAATAATATTGCGAAGCTTCTGTTCCAGAGTTGATACTCAACGAATGCTCTTGTGCGATAGAATTACGGAAAAGAATATCAAACCAATTGGTATTTACTTTGGCATATCTTTGCAAAAATGCCGAACGAGCTTCGGGCGTATTGATAAGCCCAAATTGCCCATTGGTGGTATTATAAGTACTAATCAAATCATACATTTTGCCATAAACGCCCGTATTGGCACGACGTGACACATCGCTGTAGGTAAGCCAGCCTTTGCGTTCCATTTCGGCATAAACGCCCATTTGCTCGTTCGAGTTCATGATGTTGTAATCGCCGTAGGTGGGTTTCAGCATCATCGAAATATTACTTGTATAGCTAATGGTAGGCTTTTGGATGCGTCCTTTTTTGGTGGTTACTACAATTACGCCATTCATGGCTCTTGCTCCATACAGTGCTGTGGCAGAGGCATCTTTCAAGATTTGAAAGCTCTCTATGTCATCGGAGTTGAGTCCCGATACCGCCGAACCCAGTAGGGTATTGGCGTTACCAGAGGCGAGGTCGTCGTTTGAGATGTTTACCACATCTTCTAGCACAACGCCATCGACTACCCAAAGGGGCTTGTTTTCGCCCGTGATAGAGGTTGCCCCACGAACCCGAATTTTTGGGGCTGCCCCAAAGGTACCAGATACGTTTTGTACCGATACCCCAGCGGCACGTCCTTCGAGCATACGCCCTACATCAACCGTACCGGCAATTTTAATTTCGTCGGTTTTGAGTTTAACGGCGGCACCAGTAAACATACTGCGGTCTATTTTTTGGTAGCCCGTTACCACTACTTCGTCGATACTCTGGTTGTCTGATTCGAGTACAATATCTATCACGGTTTGGCTGTTTACCGTAATTTCTTGAGGTTTGAAACCAACGCTCGAAAAAACCAAGACAGCACCTGTTTTTACTTGGATGCGGTACTTGCCCTTGCTATCGGCGATTGTACCATTTTTTGTATTTTTTTCTCGAATGATAGCTCCCACCAGTGGGCTTTTGTTCCCATTCATATCTATTTCATACACTGTACCTGTGATGGTAACGTCGATGGGTTTGTGTTGTGCCAAAGGCGGAGGCGAGGAGCTTTTGGCAAAGCCAACCGACAGACTGCAAAGCCAAAGCATACCAAGGAGTATGCGAGAGAAGGGCGGCATACAGTTGTAATACCGCAAACGTCGTGAAAATAGCATTTTTAAAGGGCGTTTTGTAGTGTTATTTGTCATAATGAAGTGTTTTGACAACAATAATTTCGGTTAAAGCAGGTAATATTTCTTTAACTATTCTAAAAGTAAGGATGTTTGGTATGATGATAATTGTTTGCCGAATTTGACTATTTCGACAGTTCCTTAAACATGGCAGAATAAGTATAAAGTGATATTTTTCCTGCAATAGAGAGGATTAAACTCATATAAATGTACAAATAAATCTTATTCAAGCAGAGAAAATACCCTGATTTTTCTCCGAAAAAAGTACTTGTCGATTGCCTCCCGAAAAGTGAAATTCTACCTACTTTACGGATAAATTTTATGTTTTTTGTAAAAATACGACGGCGGAATATTTATCTTTGTGGCTCATTGTTATCATAAACTGGTTAATTACAGCAAACTGAATCGAACTAATTGCCTGTAATACCTCCTAATAGAAACGAGAAATATGTCTTGGTTTACCAGAAAAGATAAGGGTATTTTAACGCCCACCGAGTTTAAACGTGAAGCTCCAGACGGGCTTTGGTACCAATGTCCTTCTTGCAAAAAAGTAATGCACACTCGTGAGCATCGCCTTTTCGCTTGGACTTGCTCTAGTTGCAATTATCACGAGAAAATTGGTTCTCAGGATTACTTTGAATTGTTATTCGACCAAACACGCTATACCGAACTAGACGCTTATATGTCGTCTGGCGACCCACTCAGTTTTGTAGATACCAAACGCTATCCCGACCGTATCAAGGCTACCGAAAAGAAAACAGGCTTGAAAGACGCTGTTCGGACAGCACACGGAAAAATGAATGAGGTGGATGTTGTCATTGCCGCCATGGATTTTGCTTTTATCGGGGGGTCAATGGGGTCGGTTGTTGGTGAAAAAATTGCCCGTGCCATTGATTTTGCCTTGAAACACAAAATGCCCTTTTTGATGATTTCTAAATCAGGTGGTGCAAGGATGATGGAAGCAGGATTTTCGTTGATGCAAATGGCTAAAACGTCGGCTAAATTGGCGTTGTTGGCGGAGGCAAAAATTCCTTACGTATCGCTTCTTACCGACCCTACTACGGGTGGCGTAACGGCTTCGTATGCGATGCTTGGCGATTTTAATATTTCCGAACCAGGGGCTTTGATTGGCTTTGCTGGCCCAAGGGTTATCCGTGAAACGATTGGTAAAGATTTGCCTAAAGGATTCCAAAGTGCAGAGTTTGTCTTAGAACATGGCTTCTTGGATTTTATCGTGGACAGAAAAGACCTGAAAGATAAACTTACGGCTTTGTTCAATATGTTGAAATAAAAAAAACGTAGGTTATAACGAGCATCAGCAGTTGTTTGCACAAGCAACTGCTGATGCTTTTTTGTCAAAAATAATACCTATTGGGTTGGATAAATAAGTATAGCTTTTTGCTGTTTTTTTATAAAATTGCACCAAATGTTTGCTAAGGTTTAACATTTCCAACGAATCATACTCAAATCAATATTTCTATGTTCAAATACCAACACACCACCCTAAGTCTTTTATTTGTACTAACTGCCTTTGTTTCTTTTGCTCAAGAAACCAAACCTACAGCCCCCGCAGCCCCCAAAGACACCACTTACTGGAAGAAAAAAACTTCTTTTGGTACTACCTTCAACCAAGCGAGTTTCAACGATGCTTGGCAGAGCGTACAAGGAGCAAGAGGCTCGATAGGCTTGAATGTATTTTTCAATGCTAAAGGCGAATACATTAGGGGTAAAGTCAACTGGGTCAATGACTTGCAGTTGCAATATGGCTTGCTCGACAACGGACAGGGCTTGCGTAAAACCATTGATAGGGTTTTCTTCGATACAAAACTAGGAGAAAGAATCTCGCCTCATTGGTTGTTTATTGCCAACTTCAACTTTCAAACACAATTTGCCAAAGGCTATAATTATGGTGCTGGCCCCGATGTAACCAATCCAGACGGTACAATTACCAAAAGTGATTTGTTGGTTTCAAATTTATTTTCGCCAGCCTTTGTTACCGAGTCGATTGGTTTGGAATGGAAGCCTTCTAAGATGTTTAACATGACTTTTGCCCCTGGTGCGTTGCGTCAGACCATTGTTTTAGACCAAAACATCGCTCCCAAATCTGGCGAACGTTACGGTGTGCCAGACGGGAAAAAAGTGAAAAATGATGTTGCCTTGATGCAAATTGTGGCAAACCTAGATAAAGAAATTGCCAAAAACATCAACCTCAAATGCCGTTATGCTGTTTTTGTAAAATACAATAATTTGGCTGCTATTGATAACCGTTTGGATGCTAAATTTACGGCAAAAGTCAACAAATATATTAGTAC
>JACCDR011898471.1_pt1 | contig 17562 bp, 22 predicted proteins | sample 7446431 | NCBI WGS metagenome assembly JACCDR01 (sample SAMN15323443, study PRJNA562643) | freshwater metagenome | isolation source: river surface water | place: USA:Blue River Watershed | collected 2017-08-17
GGCGTGCCGCTGAAGGCAGACCTGTCGCTGGACGCCGACGCCATGCTGGCGGCGGTGCGCGAGCACCGTCCGGCGATCACTTATCTCGCTTACCCGAACAACCCGACCGGCAACCTGTTTGACCTCGATGCCATGCTGGCCATCATCAGCGAAGTCGGTGATTCCGGCGTGGTGGTGGTCGACGAGGCGTACCAGCCGTTCGCCGGCACCAGCTTCATGTCGCGCCTGCCCGATCATCCGAACGTGATCGTCATGCGCACCGTATCCAAGCTGGGCCTGGCCGGAATCCGGCTCGGCTACATGTCGGCCGCAGCGGAACTGCTGGCCGAATTCGACAAGGTGCGTCCGCCTTACAACGTGAATGTGCTGACCGAAGCGACCGCCGAATTCGTGCTCGAGCATGCCGATGTGCTGGATCTGCAGGCCGCCGACATCTGCGCCGAGCGCGCGAAACTGGCGGCGGCGCTGGCGGCCATGCCGGGCGTTGAGTTGTTCCCTTCGGCCGCGAACTTCGTGCTGCTGCGCATCGTGGAACCGGGGCTGACCGGCACCGCCGTGTTCGAGCGGCTGCTGCAGAGGAAGGTGCTGGTGAAAAATGTCGGTAAAATGCATGCTCTGCTGGACAATTGCCTGAGGGTGACCGTGAGTACCCCTGCAGAAAATGCGCTGTTCCTCGACGCGCTGAAGTCCAGCCTGAATACCTGAGCACCCCCGACATGGCCATCGAACGCAAAGCAGAAGTCGTCCGCGACACCAACGAAACCCGCATCCGGGTCGCGATCAATATCGACGGCACCGGCCAGCAGAAGCTGAATACCGGCGTGCCTTTTCTCGACCACATGCTGGACCAGATCGCGCGGCACGGCCTGATTGACCTCGACATCGAGGCCCACGGCGACCTGCACATCGACGCGCACCACACGGTGGAAGATGTCGGCATCACGCTCGGACAGGCGTTCGCGAAGGCGATCGGCGACAAGAAGGGCATCCGCCGCTATGGCCATGCCTATGTCCCGCTGGACGAGGCACTCTCGCGCGTGGTGGTCGACTTTTCCGGCCGGCCGGGGCTCGAATTCCATGTGCCGTTCACACGTGCCATGATCGGGCAGTTCGATGTCGACCTGACGCACGAATTTTTCCAGGGCTTCGTCAACCATGCGCTGCTGACCCTGCACATCGACAACCTGCGTGGCGTGAATGCACACCACCAGTGCGAGACCGTGTTCAAGGCCTTCGGCCGCGCGCTGCGCATGGCCGCCGAGCTCGATCCGCGCGCCGCCGGCACCATTCCCTCGACCAAGGGCAGCCTCTGACCGACTTAGGCCGCGCGCGATCCGCGCGGCAGTATCCACATTCATGAACAAGATCGTCGTCGTTGATTACGGTATGGGCAACCTGCGCTCGGTCGCGCAGGCGCTGCTGCATGTCGCCCCCGAGGCCGAGGTGCGGGTTACCGGCAGCCCCGACGCCATTCGCGAGGCCGACCGCATCGTGCTGCCCGGACAGGGCGCCATGCCCGATTGCATGAGCTCGCTGCGTGAATCCGGCCTGCTCGAAGCCTTGCTCGAGGCCGCGCGCAACAAGCCGCTGTTCGGCGTCTGCGTCGGCGAACAGATGATGTTCGACTGGAGCGAAGAGGGCGACGCGCATTGCCTGTCGCTGATGCCCGGCAAGGTCGTCCGTTTTCGACTGGATGACCAGCGCCAGCCGGACGGCTCGCGCTTCAAGGTGCCGCAGATGGGCTGGAACCGCGTGCACCAGCGCGGCGCCCACCCGATGTGGGCCGGGGTGCCGGATGAGTCCTATTTTTACTTCGTGCACAGCTATTACGCAGTGCCGGACAATCCGGCGCATCTGCTGGGCGAAACCACCTACGGCGTGAATTTTTGCTGCGCTGCCGGACGCGATAACATTTTCGCCACGCAATTCCACCCGGAAAAAAGCGCGGCCGCAGGTTTGCAGCTTTATAAAAATTTTGTACATTGGAACCCGTGACATCCTCGGATCGCGCGTCCCTCCACCCGAACTTTCCTGATCGAATCATCCTTCCGTAGCCATGCTGCTCATACCCGCTATCGACCTCAAGGACGGCCATTGCGTTCGCCTCAAGCAAGGTGACATGGACCAGGCCACGGTGTTCTCCGACGATCCCGCGAAAATGGCCAGGCACTGGCTGGAGCAGGGCGCTCGCCGCCTGCATCTGGTCGACCTGAACGGCGCTTTCGCCGGCAAGCCGAAGAACGAACCTGCCATCAAATCCATTCTCGCGGCCGTACGCGAATACGCGGCCGAGAATGGTATCGACGAGATCCCCGTGCAGCTCGGCGGCGGCATCCGCGACCTCGACACGATCGAGCGCTTCCTCGACGACGGCATTTCCTACGTGATCATCGGCACGGCCGCGGTGAAGAACCCTGGCTTCCTGCATGATGCGTGCGGCGCGTTTCCGGGGCAGATCATCGTCGGTCTTGACGCCAAGGACGGCAAGGTCGCGACCGATGGCTGGAGCAAGCTCTCCGGGCACGAGGTGATCGACCTGGCGAAGAAGTTCGAGGACTACGGCTGCGAGGCCATCGTCTACACCGACATCGGCCGCGACGGCATGATGAAGGGCGTGAACATCGAAGCCACCGTGAAGCTTGCGCAGAGCATGACGATCCCCGTGATCGCGTCCGGCGGCGTGCATACGATCAAGGATGTCGAGGCGCTGTGCGCAGTGCAGGACGAGGGCATCGAAGGCGTGATCTGCGGCCGCTCGATCTATGAAGGCACGCTGAACCTGCGCGAGGCGCAGGTTCGCGCCGACGAGCTCGCCGGCGACATCGACGAAGCCTGACATGACCCTGGCAAAACGTATCATCCCCTGCCTGGATGTGACTGCGGGGCGGGTGGTCAAGGGCGTCAATTTCGTCGAGCTGCGCGACGCCGGAGATCCGGTCGAAATCGCTCGCCGCTATGACGAGCAGGGTGCCGACGAAATCACTTTCCTCGACATTACCGCGTCCTCGGACGACCGCGACCTGATCCTGCACATCATCGAGGACGTCGCGTCACAGGTATTCATTCCGCTGACCGTCGGCGGCGGCGTGCGCGCCGTCGATGACGTGCGCCGGCTGCTGAATGCAGGTGCGGACAAAGTCAGCATCAACACATCGGCTGTCACCAACCCGCAGCTGGTCGCCGATGCGGCTGGCAAATACGGTTCGCAGTGCATCGTCGTCGCGATCGACGCCAAGCGCACGGCGGCCGGCCAGTGGGAGGTGTTCACGCACGGCGGCCGCAAGGCGACCGGGCTGGATGCGATCGAATGGGCGCGCAAGATGCAAGCGCTCGGGGCCGGCGAAATCCTGCTGACCAGCATGGACCGGGATGGCACCAAGGTCGGTTTCGACCTGCCGCTGACGCGTGCGGTCTCCGATGCCGTGTCTATTCCGGTGATCGCGTCAGGCGGTGTGGGCGGCCTGCAGGACCTGGCCGACGGCGTCCTTGAGGGGCACGCCGACGCGGTGCTCGCCGCCAGCATTTTTCATTACGGACAGCATACCGTGCAGGAAGCAAAAGAATTCATGGCAGCACAAGGCATACCGATGAGGCTCGCATGATGGTGAAGTCCAAATGGCTTAACCGCATCAAGTGGGATGAAAATGGCCTGGTGCCGGTGATCACGCAGGAAGTCGGCAGCAATGATGTACTGATGTTCGCGTGGATGAATCGCGAGGCGCTTGCGCGCACCGCCGAGCTCGGGCAGGCGGTCTACTGGAGCCGTTCGCGCAAGAAGCTCTGGCATAAAGGCGAGGAGTCGGGGCATTTCCAGCAGGTGCACGAGATTCGCATTGATTGCGACGAAGACGTCGTGTTGCTGAAGGTCGAGCAGGTTGGCGGGCTGGCCTGCCACACCGGCCGCCACAGCTGCTTCTTCAACAAGTTCGTCGGCGGCAGCGAACCGGACTGGGCCGAGGCCGAGCCGGTGCTGAAGGATCCGGACGACATCTACAAAAAATAAGATGAGCGACATCCTGCAACGTCTCGCCGAAGTGATCGAGACGCGCAAGCCGGCAGCCGGCGGCGATCCCGAAAAATCCTATATCGCACGCCTTTTCCAGAAGGGCGACGATGCCATCCTGAAGAAGGTCGGCGAAGAAGCGACCGAGTCGGTGATGGCCGCCAAGGACGTGCGCAACGGCGCCGAACCTGCGAAGCTCGTCTACGAATGCGCGGACCTGTGGTTCCACTCGCTGATCATGCTCGCGCAGTTCGGCCTGACGCCGCAGCAGGTGCTCGACGAGCTGGCGCGCCGCGAGGGGCTGTCCGGCATCGAGGAAAAGGCGAACCGCAAGCTGCAGGCGCGGGAACAGGACGAAAACGGGCAATAAGCCCGGGTCGGCTCAGGCCTGTGCAAGCGGGCGCCCGATGTACAGGCTGAATCATTCAGGCCATCGCCGATGGCCAGGATTCCGGAGACTATTTTGGATAACTGCATTTTTTGCAAGATCGCGTCTGGCGCGATCCCGGCGAAGAAGGTCTATGAAGACGACGACCTGATCGCTTTCCACGACATCAATCCGGCCGCGCCGGTGCATCTGCTGCTGGTGCCGCGCGAGCACATCGCGACGCTGGCCGATTGTGATGACAGACATCAGGCTTTGTTGGGTAGAATGCTGCTGCTCGCGCCAAAGCTGGCTCAGGAACAGGGTGGTGGATACCAGAATAATGCCGACGGCCCCGCCGGCGGCTTCAAAACACTCTTCAACACCGGTCCTGACGGTGGCCAAGAGGTGTACCATCTGCATTTGCATGTCATGGGCGGACCTCGCCCGTGGCGCGGACAGCGTTAACACGACGCTAATCGGAGAATTGGGCCTGCGGGTCCGGCTAGGAGAAGACAATGGGTTCGTTCAGTATTTGGCACTGGGTTATCGTGCTGGTGATTATCATGCTGGTGTTCGGCACGAAGAAGCTCGGCAACATCGGCTCTGACCTCGGCAAGGCCGTCAAGGGCTTCAAGGATGGCGTCAAGGGTGCCGACGAGCCGGCAGCGCCTGCGCAGCAAGTGGCCGACAAGTCGACCATCGACGTTGAAGCCAAGGAAAAATCCAAGAGCTGATCCCGCTTTCCGCCTGCAGCGGGCATGACATTCCTGCCCGCACCGCCCTCTCGAATCGTTTCCCCACATGATAGACCTTGGTCTCTCCAAACTCGCGCTGATCGGTGCGGTCGCGCTGGTCGTGATCGGACCGGAGAAGCTGCCGACGGTCGCTCGCATGGCCGGCACGCTGTTCGGCCGTGCACAGCGTTACATCAATAACGTGAAGGCCGAGGTGAATCGCGAGATGCAGATGGACGAGCTGCGCAAGATGCACACGAACATCGTGGACGCGGCCACCAAGCTGAACCAGACCGTCAGCGACGAGGTTGGCGAGGTCAGCAAGGAAGTCGGCGAGGCGGGCAAGGAGCTCACCGACTCGCTCGCCGAGGCCAGCAATGCCTACGAAGGCGGTCACGATTACCGTCGCGTTCCTTCGCAGTGGGAGCTGGACGCGAAGCGGCGCGATTTCCGCAAGAAAAAACTGTCCCACACCAGTGGCCTGCCGGTCTGGTACAAGCGCGAGAGCGGCCGCAAAACTCGCGTGATGTCGGGTGCGGCGCGCGTTGCGCGTTATCGGCCCAAATCCGGCAAGTCCGTGACGTTCTTCAACTGATCTCATGTCCGACGACAAGCCGTCCGGTATCCAGGAAAACTTCATTTCGCACCTGATCGAGCTGCGCACGCGACTGGTGCGCGCATCGGCAGTCGTGCTGGTGGTGTTCATCGCCCTGTTCATGTGGCCGGGTGCGGCCGCAATCTATGACTTCATGGCGCAGCCAATGCTGAATGCGCTGCCGGCCGGTTCGAAGATGATCGCCACCGGCGTGATCACGCCGTTCATGGTGCCGATGAAGGTGACGATGGCGGTTGCGTTGATCGTGTCGCTGCCCTGGGTGCTCTACCAAGGCTGGGCCTTTGTTGCGCCGGGGCTGTACACGCATGAAAAGCGTCTGGTGGCGCCGCTGATCGTTTCGTCGACGCTGCTGTTCATCATCGGCGTCGCTTTCTGCTACTTCTTCGTCTTTGGCACGGTGTTCAAATTCATCAACGATTTCGCGCCAAAGTCGATCGCGGTCGCACCGGACATCGAGAACTACCTCGATTTCGTGCTGATGATGTGCCTGGCATTCGGCCTGACCTTCGAGGTCCCGGTGGTGGTGGTCGTGCTGGTGCGCCTCGGCATCGTATCCGTCGAGAAGCTGAAGGCGATCCGGCCTTATGTGGTGGTCGGCGCTTTCGTGGTGGCTGCAGTCGTCACGCCACCGGATATCATGAGCCAGCTGTTCCTCGCGGTGCCGCTGTGTCTGCTGTATGAAATCGGTCTGCTGCTTGCGCCGCTGTTCGTGAAAGTTACGCAGGCGCCGGAAGAATCGGCCGGTTCGCTGTAATCGCGGACGCGCGGTTCAGGGCGTTGGCCCGGCGCCGCGTAACCATTTCACCAGCGGCAGGCCGGCGAAAAAGTCGGCAAGCAACATCGCTGGCAACTGGTCGGATGCGACGCGGTTCGCATTCGTTTCACGCCAGACCAGAATACTCTTCAGCTTAATTTGCTCGATGTGCGGCGCGTCTGCGTCGAAGCCTTTCGGCGGCCGCACGAGACTGTCTTCCGTACTCAGTCCGCCGAAGCGTTCGTTCAATTCCCTGTCCTTCAGCAATTTCCCGAATCCCGCGGCGTCCGCGACGATGTGATTGCGTATCGCGCGCAGCCGATCTGCCGGTGGCATGTACTCCCCGCAACCGGTCAGCAGCCTGCCGTTGGCATCGATATGGAAATAGTAGGCAGGCCCGCCGCCCTGGCTCGGCTTTTTCAGGCCGCTGGCGGTGATGGATGCCGAGAAGGTGGTTTTGTAAGGCTCGCGGTCACGCGCAAAGCGGAGGTCGCGATTGATGCGGAACAGCGCGCGCTTCGGGTTGCACGCGGCGACTGCCGGATCGAACTTGGCGATGTCGGTGATCAGCGTCGTGACGAGTTCGAGGAATTCCGCGCGCAGGATGTCATAGCGCGGCTTGTTCATCACGAACCATGCACGATTGTTGTTCTCCGACAGTTCGTGCAGGAACCGGGTCAGGTCGCGCAGGTGCACCGTGTTTACTCCGTATCCTGTTGCGGCGTTTGCTTCATCCGCGGACGCCGGCCAACGACAACACTGAGCCGGGTTTCCTGCGATTTGCGCAGCACCACCAGATCCACTTGCTCACCGGGCGTCAGCTGGGCCACCAGATTGAGCATGGCCACCGTGTCGGTCACCGGGTGCCCGCCGACCGCCAGCAGAATATCGCCCGGCTTCACGCCGGCCTTGTCGGCCGGGCCGCCCTTGAGCACGCCGGCGATGATGGTTCCCGAGCTCTTCTGCAGGCCGAAGCTGTCGGCGAGTTCGGGCGTAATGTCCTGAGGCTCGACGCCTATCCATCCGCGCACCACCTGGCCGTTGCGGATGATTGCCTCCATGACCGTTTTGACCGTGCTGACCGGAATGGCAAAGCCGATGCCGAGTGAGCCGCCGCTGCGCGAATAGATCGCGGTATTGATGCCGAGCAGGTGCCCATCGGTATCGACCAGCGCGCCGCCGGAATTGCCGGGGTTGATCGCCGCGTCCGTCTGGATGAAATTCTCGAAGGTGTTGATGCCGAGATGATTGCGGCCCAGTGCCGAGACAATCCCCATCGTGACGGTCTGGCCGACCCCAAACGGGTTGCCGATGGCGAGCACGACGTCGCCGACCTTGGCGTTGTCGACCCGCGCCAGCGTGATCGACGGCAGTTCTTTCAGGTTGACCTTGACGACGGCAAGATCCGTCTCCGGGTCGGTGCCAACCAGTCTGGCCGGAACCTTGCGGCCATCGGCCAGGGCGACCTCAATTTCGTCGGCTGATTCGATCACATGGTTGTTGGTGAGGATGTAGCCATCCGGGCTGACGATGACGCCGGAACCGAGGCTGAACTGGCGTTCGTCCTGCGCGCCGTAGTTGTCGCCGAAGAAGCGGCGGAACAGCGGGTCGTCGCCGAACGGGTGCGGCTGCTGCTTGGCCGCCTTGGTGGTGAAGATGTTTACCACCGCGGGCATCGCGCGCTGCGATGCAGTGCGGTAGGTGTTCAGTGCCGGCGCGGCGGAGCCGTCGGCCTCGCGTACCGGCACAGTTGTGGATTGCAGCTGAACCTGGCCGGGGGGGCGTGCAAGCCACTCCGGTTTGAGGGTCGCTACAATGAACCACAAGGCGAGCGCAACGGTAACGGTTTGCGCGAACAATAACCACAGACGACGCATGACGGGATAGGACAATGGGCGAAAAGGCCGGAAATGGCGTGCCGCGCGATGCAATAGAAAAACATCTCGCAAGTACGCTCGATATTAACCGTTTTCGGGATTACTGCCCAAACGGGCTGCAGGTCGAAGGGCGTGCACGGATCAGCCGGATCGTCAGCGGCGTGACGGCGACTCTTGCACTGCTGGAGGCGGCTGTTGCGCTGCAGGCCGACATGGTGCTGGTGCATCACGGGTACTTCTGGCGTGGTGAGGATCCGCGCGTCATCGGAACGCGGCAGCGTCGGCTCAGGCTGCTGCTGGAGAACGATGTGAACCTGTTTGCCTATCATCTGCCGCTGGACGCGCATCCTGAGCTTGGCAACAACGCGCAGCTGGCAAAGGTATTGGGCCTGGAAGCTGACGGGCGCTTCGGCGAACAGGACCTTGGCTGGCTGGGCGTGTCGCCTGCAAAGACGGTCGGCGAGCTTGCCGAGCGGGTCGGGCGCGCCCTGGGGCGTGCGCCGCTCGTGATTGGTGATGCCGACCAGCCGATCGCGCGCATCGCCTGGTGCACCGGGGCCGCGCAGGGGGCGCTGGACTCGGCGATCGATGCGGGCGCGACAGCCTATCTGAGCGGTGAAATTTCGGAGCAGACCGTGCATCTTGCGCGCGAAAGCGGCGTTGCCTATCTCGCCTGCGGGCATCACGCGACCGAGCGCTATGGCGTGCAGGCCGTTGGCGACAGCCTTGCGCAGCTGTTTGGCGTGGCGCACAGTTTCGTCGATATCGAGAATCCTGTCTGAGTGTCGTCGGGAGGTGCCGGGGCGGCCGGCGCGCCGGCGCCTCCTCGCGGAACTAAGCGAAAAGAATCTGTACCGAGGATGCGTTTGTCTACGGGTCAGGTTCGCTGTGATGTTATCGCACAGGAGGTCGCAGGTTTGCAGGGTGATGGTCGTCGAGGACGATGTCGTCACTCGCCGGCTGCTGTGCGGTGCGATTGCGCTTGAGCCGACGCTACAGCTGAGTGCCGCGTTCGGCAGCGTGGTCGATGCGCAGGCATATCTCGAGCGCATGCCGATCGACCTGCTGTTGACGGATCTCGGCTTGCCGGACGGTTCCGGTCTTGCGGTGATTCGCAGTTGTCATCGGCGATTGCCGCTGGCCGACATCATGGTCATCACGCTGTCGAGCGATGAAGCCCAGATCCTCGCATGCATCGAGGCGGGTGCCTCCGCTTATGTGCTGAAGGATTCCGGACATCTCAACATCCTTCGCGCCATCCTCGAGCTGCGCGCCGGCGGCTCGCCGATCAGCCCTGTCATAGCGCGCAAGGTGCTTGTGCGCATGCGCCGGCATGCGGCAGGGCGGCAGGCATTCGAGGTCTCCGATGACGCCATGCTCACTCGCAGGGAAGCCGCGATCCTTGAGCTGATTGCACGCGGCGGCACTTACGCCAGAGTCGCGCAGGCGCTGGGTTTGTCCGTGGGCACCGTGCAGACGCATGTGAAGCATATCTATGCAAAGCTGTCGGTGCATTCGCGCACCGAGGCCATCATCGAGGCACAGCGCCGCGGCCTGATATCCGCTGAGCCTGCACGGATTTCGGGGCGTACACCGTACTGACGCGCCTCCGGACTGCCGGCACATGCCAATATGGCAAATTCTCATGCTGCCCAAGGCCTTTTCCTCTTCTGCTGACGCGGATATTCCCGCGCAATTCGTCATTCACCGCCCCGCGCGCGCTTACTATTCAGTGACGCCTCCGATATAATGTAGGGTTGCAGGAAGTTCCAAAAAATTAGCACTTTATTGATTGGGGTTGTCATGAGTGACGAAAATCAGGTCGACTCGGGTCGACGCGGCCTGCTGGTTGCGACCTGTGCGGCAGGTGGGGTGGCGGGGCTGGCTGCGGCCGGTGCCTTTGTGTCAACTTTCGAGCCTTCCGAACGCGCAAAAGCGGCCGGCGCGCCGGTCGAGATCGACATTGGCGACCTCAAGCCGGGCGAAATGAAGACGGTTGAGTGGCGCGGCAAGCCGGTGTGGGTTATCAAGCGTACGCCGGAAATGGTCGCATCGCTGAAAAAGACGGATGACAAGGTCGCCGACCCCAAGTCTGAGCGCAACCCGAACGAGCTGACGCCGGAATACGCGCGCAACGAAACGCGTTCGATCAAGCCGGAAGTCCTGGTTGCTGTGGGTATCTGCTCGCACCTCGGCTGCTCGCCGACGACCAAGTTCCAGACTGGCGCTCAGCCGTCGCTGCCGGATGACTGGCAGGGTGGCTTCCTTTGCCCGTGTCACGGCTCGACCTTCGACCTGGCCGGCCGCGTGTTCAAGAACGTTCCGGCACCGGACAACCTTCAGGTTCCGCGCCACATGTACGTCAGCGATACCCGCATCGTGATTGGCAAAGACGAGAAAGGCGAGGCTTGACCATGGCATTCGTTGAGAAAAAACTGCCGGCTGACGCGCCGGCCGCGCAAAAGGCGCTGGCATGGGTCGATTCCCGCTTCCCGCTGACCAAACTGTGGAATGATCAGTGGGGCAAGTACTACGCGCCGAAGAACTTCAACCTGCTCTACCTGTTCGGCTCGCTGGCCGCGCTGGTGCTGGTGATTCAGATTGTCACCGGCATTTTCCTCGTGATGAACTACAAGCCGGATGCGAACCTCGCGTTTGCTTCGGTTGAATACATCATGCGCGAAGTGCCGTGGGGCTGGCTGGTGCGCTACATGCACTCGACCGGCGCTTCCGCCTTCTTCATCGTGGTTTACCTGCACATGATGCGGGGCCTGCTGTACGGTTCGTACCGCAAGCCGCGCGAGCTGATCTGGCTGTTCGGCGTCGGCATTTTCCTGTGCCTGATGGCAGAGGCCTTCTTCGGTTACCTGCTGCCGTGGGGCCAGATGTCGTACTGGGGCGCACAGGTGATCGTGAACCTGTTCGGCGCGATCCCCTTCATTGGCCCGGACCTGTCGCTGTGGATTCGCGGTGACTACGTCGTGTCCGACGCCACGCTGAACCGTTTCTTCGCTTTCCACGTGATCGCGATTCCGCTGGTTCTGCTCGGCCTCGTGGTCGCGCACCTGATTGCGCTGCACGAAGTGGGTTCGAACAATCCGGACGGCATCGAAGTCAAGGACAACCTGGGCCCGGACGGCCATGGCGTTGACACCATTCCGTCGCACCCGTATTACTCGACCAAGGACATCTTCGGCGTTGCCTGCTTCCTGTTCATCTTCAGCGCGGTGGTCTTCTTTGCGCCGGAGTTCGGCGGCTACTTCCTCGAGTACAACAACTTCATCCCGGCCGACTCGCTGAAAACCCCGCCGCACATTGCGCCGGTCTGGTACTTCACGCCGTTCTACTCGATCCTGCGCGCGACCACTTCGCAATTCATGTACGCGCTGATCGTCGGTGTGCTTGCGTACGGCGCGCTGATCGCGCTCAAGACCCGCCTGCCCGCCAAGGTCAAGCAGGCGGTGATGGGTGCGGCTGTCGTGATCGCCGTGCTGATGCTGGTGTTCGATGCGAAGTTCTGGGGTGTCGTGCTGATGGGCGTATCGGTGATGATCCTCGCGGCGCTGCCGTGGATCGACCATTCGCCGGTGAAGTCGATTCGCTACCGTCCGGACTGGCACAAGTGGGTCTACGTGGTCTTTGTGATCACCTTCCTGATCCTTGGCTACCTGGGCGTGCAGGCGCCGACCGCCAGCCGCACCCTGGTCGCGCAGATCTGCACCTTCATCTATTTCGGCTTCTTCCTGCTGATGCCGTGGTGGAGCAAGATGGGCGTCTTCAAGCCCGTCCCGACCCGCGTGAACTTCAAGCCGCACTGAGTCGCAAAGGAATACAACAATGAAACTCCTGAAAAAATTGCTCGCGGCACTGGCGCTGGTTCCGGTCCTGGCCGTGGCATCCGAAGGCGGATTTCCGCTCGACCGTGCGCCGGACCGAAGCTCGGATCTGTCGGCACTGCAAAACGGCGCGCGCCTGTTCGTTAACTATTGCCTGAATTGCCACTCGGCTTCGCTGGTTCGCTACAATCGTTTGCGCGACATCGGCTTGTCGGAAGATCAGATCCGCGAGAATCTGCTGTTCTCCGGCGAAAAGGTCGGCGACCTGATGAAGGTGGCGATGCCCGAGAAGGATGCAAAGGCATGGTTCGGCGGCGTGCCGCCTGACCTGTCGGTGATCATCCGCGCAAAGGCGTCGGGTGCCGGCTCGGGCGCGGACTACGTCTACACCTACCTGCGTACTTACCACCAGGACGAAGCCCGCCCGACCGGCTGGAACAACCTGGCCTTCCCGGGCGTCGGCATGCCGAACGTGCTGTGGGAGTTGCAGGGTGTGCGCAAGGCGAAGTTCGTTGAGGAGAAGGATCCGCACAACGAAGGCAAGATGGTGCACAAGTTCGCCGGCTTCGAGCAGGTTACGCCGGGCAAGCTCAGCGCGCCGGAGTTCGACTCGCAAGTTGCCGACCTGGTGGCGTTCATGGGCTGGATGGCTGAACCGGTCAAGGCAAAACGCGAGGCACTGGGTGTCTGGGTGCTGATGTTCCTCGCGCTGCTGGTGCTGCTGACCTGGCGCCTGAACGCATCGTTCTGGCGCGAAGTGAAATAAGTAGGACTGTTCCGTCAGGAGGGTCAGGGCATGTTGTCCTGATGGCCGACTGACAGGGCAGAAATCTGTTTGAGGGGTGAGACGGCTGTCGTCTCACCCTCTTTGTTTCAAGGGACTGCAATCATGATGGTTCTCTATTCGGGCACGACTTGCCCGTTCTCGCAACGCTGCCGACTGGTTCTGTTCGAAAAGGGCATGGACTTCGAGATCCGCGATGTGGACCTGTTCAACAAGCCTGAGGACATCTCAACGATGAATCCTTACGGGCAGGTGCCGATTCTCGTCGAGCGCGAACTGGTGCTTTACGAGTCGAACATCATCAATGAATACATTGATGAGCGTTTCCCGCATCCGCAGCTTATGCCGGCCGATCCGCTGATGCGTGCTCGTGCACGCCTGATGTTGTTCAACTTCGAAAAAGAGCTGTTCATCCACGTGCACACGCTCGAGAACGAAAAGTCGCGCGCCGCAGAAAAGGCGCACGAGAAGGCGAGGATCGAGATTCGCGATCGCCTGACGCAGCTTGCGCCGCTTTTCCTGAAGAACAAGTACATGCTGGGTGACGAGTTCTCGATGCTCGACGTGGCCATCGCGCCGCTGCTGTGGCGCCTCGACCACTACGGAATCGAGCTGTCTAAGACCGCCGCGCCGCTGATGAAGTATGCTGAACGGATCTTCTCGCGTCCGGCCTACATCGAAGCGCTGACCCCTTCCGAAAAGGTCATGCGCCGCTGATAGCGGCCCGTCACATCCCGATGAGCGAAATTTCCACCAAGCCCTACCTGCTGCGCGCACTCTACGAATGGTGCACAGATAACGGTTTTACGCCGTATATCGTTGTGTCAGTTGATGCGCGTACGCGGGTGCCGATGGAGTTCGTGAAGAACGGCGAGATCGTGCTGAACATCAGTTTCGATGCGACCGGCAACCTGAAGATGGACAATGAAATGATCACCTTCAAGGCCAGGTTCGGCGGCATTGCGCGGGAAATCCAAATCCCGGTCGGCAATGTCAGCGCAATCTATGCCCGTGAAAACGGCCAGGGGATGGCGTTTGAGGTCTCCAGCCACGCCGATGCGGCTGAGGATTCGAATGTCGTCGAAGCAGAAGATAAAGCGCCTCTACTGACGCCGGTGGCAACAGGAGCAGATGTCCCTGGTGAGCACGGCAATCCGGATGGCGACGACGTTCCGGAGCCGCCGAAGCCGGGCGGTCGCCCGCGCCTGACACGAATCAAATAACGTATAATCGCGCCTCGTTGCCGGCTTAGCTCATCAGGTAGAGCACTTGATTTGTAATCATGGGGTGGCGGGTTCGAGTCCTGCAGCCGGCACCAGCAACATCGTGAAAACCCAACCGAGAGGTTGGGTTTTTTCATTTCTACTCTCGGCTATTCGGCATCCGGCTGCTTTGACGGGTGCGCCGCGGCGATGGCTTCGACCGCTTCGCATTCTGCGTAAATCGCACGCAGCGTTGGGTAGGGGGAAACGTCGACGCCAAAGCGGGATGCACTGAACATCTGAGGTACGAGCGTGCAATCGGCCAGGGTGGGACGATCCCCGAAACAGAACTTGCCGCGCGTTTCAGAACGCGACAGATCGGCTTCCAGCGCCTGTAAACCCAGTCCCAGCCAATGCTTGAGCCAGCCCAGTTTGTCGTCCTCGGAAAAGCCGGCCGTGCCGGTCAAATATTTGAGGACCCGCAGATTTTGCAGCGGATGGATGTCGCAGGCGATGGCCAAGGCCAGCTGCCGGACTCTAGCGCGTCCTGCGGCGGTATCGGGCATGAGCGGCGCATCAGGGAATTTCTCATCAAGGTATTCAATGATGGCCAAGGATTGGCTGACCTGAAAATCGCCGTCTTCCAGCACCGGTACGAGTTGCTGAGGATTCAGTGCGCGAAAGGGCTCGGCAAGCTGCATGCCCCCTTCGCGCAACAGGTGAACGGCCGCATACTCATAAGACAGGCCCTTGAGATTCAGCGCGATTCGGACACGATAAGCCGCCGAACTGCGGAAGTAGCTGTACAGCTTCAAGCGGGGGGCTGTGCTGGCGTTCATGCGGGCTCCATCAATATCAACAAATTTCTGACCGAGTGACACCACCCGAGGCAGGGCTGGCGCAGATTTCTAAGGTAGCCGGCAGTGTACTGGTGTTTCACTCAACAGTTGATGGATGCAAATCGCTCTTGGATGCATCGCTGATAGAGCGCAAGCGTGCGTGCAGCCATTCGTTCGGCGCTGAATTCGGTAGACGCGATGTGTTTGGCGGATTGGCCGAGCCGAAGCGCAAGGATCTTGTCGGAAAGGACGCGGATCAGCGCCGCACCAAGAGCCACCGGGTCGCGCGTCGGAACAAGGATTCCTGTTTCACCATTGATCACGGTCTCGGTAATGCCGAGCGAGCGGGTCGCGACTACGGGCATCCCGGCGGCCATGGCCTCCATCAGCGCAAGCGGGTGGCCCTCGAAGTGAGAGGGGAGGCAAAACAGGTCGCTGGCAGCAAGCAGGTCGGGAACATCTTCGCGCTGGCCAAGAAAATGGACTCGTTGGGCAATGCCGGCTTGCCGGGCGAGTGCCTTCAGCATTAGTTCGAGAGGCCCGTCTCCGACGAGCAGCAGGTGCGCGTCAGTACACGCTCGCAAGACCCGGCGCATCGCTTGCAGCAACACCGTATGCTGCTTCTGTTCGGTAAGGCGTGCCACTGTGAGGATCAGTGGTTCATCGTGCAGGCGCAGCAACGCACGTGTCGCCGCGCGAGCCCGCGTTGGGACGGAAGGGCAGATGCCGTTGTGGATCGTTTGGTAGAGCGTGGGCCGGACGGCAGACATCCGAAAGGTAGCGCGCGCGGCATCGGAAACGCAGATGATCCGGTCTGCATTCACGGCGTTCAGTGCGTACGACGTTTCAAGATCCGGCGCGCGCAACGGCCTGAGCGTGTAAGGCAAATGCTCCGTCCTGACCACGGTGGATATCCCGGCCTCTTTCGCCGCCTGCGTACAGCCATGCCCTTCCCACGCTATGCCCGCATGCACATGGACAACGTCAGGGCGCAGGGAACGCAGCAAGCTGATGAGCGCGTGTCCACCTTTTGTTAGCTGTGCGGGCGCAAGTGCGTTCACTCGAATACCCGACTGCACGGCGCGCCGCATCCAGGGCAGCGCGGCCCCGACACGGGAAAAAATGAGACGAAGTTCTGCGTGTTTCTTCAGGCAGGACGCAAGCGCCAGCATGTGAGCGCCGATTCCCGACGGATCGACGCTGTCCGTAACGAACAGAATTCGTGGCCGATACGGGGACGAGTCGTTCAACGCAGGCGGCATTCGCGTGGCTACGTTCCCGGAACGGGACCGCAACTCGGAACGTCGCAGCATGAACTCTTCTCTAGTGCTTTGATTTCCCTTTTAGGCCACCGCCGCTAAGCTTGTTTTCAGTAGACCAGGCGATTCGCTTGGCATCCTGTACCGGCGCTCCGCGCTGTTCATATGCCTGTTCACTATGCCGGACACGTCGCTTCTGCTTGTAGGTGTACGCATTCTTGCTTCCTTTAGGCATGACCACAACTTCCCGTAAGGCCCAAGTCATCGACACAAGTTTTAGCTTCTTGCGCCGGGCATCTCCTGTCGGGTTGGGCTGGTCATGCTGCCGCTAAGTTCAGCAAATATTTGCGAGTACATGTGGGATGAAAAAAAGCCCGATCGATGATCGGGCTTTTGTAGGACGTGCCAGGCAGTCTTCAGCAGCATTTCGCGATTCGGCCATTTCCGCCGTAACGCGCATCCTGACGCTCCCTGAAGAACTCTTCGTAGGTCATCACCGGTTGGTCCGGGTGATTCTGCTGCATGTGATTCAAGTAGTTGTCGTAATCGGGCAGGCCCACCATCAGCCTGGCGGTCTGCCCGAGATACGCGCCGAGTTTGCCTAGCACGGTAGTCTCCGCAACTGAATCAGGCCGATGCGGCGCCGAGCGGAACGGCCTCGGCTTCTTGCGTGGTCGGCTTGTCAGTCCGCAGTGCCTGCATGCAGGCGCGGATGCTGAAGAACAGGATTGACAGCACCACTGCAATGAAGATCGCAGCCAGCGTTGCATCAATGTAGTCGTTCATGATGATTTGCTTCATCTGCAGCGCCGATTTCGCCGGTGCCAGCACTTCGCCATTGGCCAGTGCGGTCTCGAACTTCTTCGCATGCGCGAGGAAGCCGATCCGGGGATTTTCATGGAACAGCTTCTGATAGCCTGCTGTCAGCGTGCAGATCAGCAGCCATGCCGTCGGCACCAGCGTGACCCACGCGAACCTCTCACGCTTCATCTTGAACAGCACGACGGTTGCGAGCAGCAGCGCGATGGTGGCGAGCATCTGGTTCGAAATGCCGAACAGAGGCCACAGCGTATTGATGCCACCGAGCGGATCAACGACGCCCTGATACAGGAAGTAACCCCAGGCGCCGACACACAGCAGCGTCGCAATGATGCTCGAGGTCACCGCCGGTACCCTGCGGAAAGAGGGCACCAGCGTGCCGATCAGGTCCTGCAGCATGAAACGTCCAACGCGCGTGCCGGCATCGACAGCGGTCAGGATGAACAGCGCCTCGAAGAGGATCGCAAAGTGA
>JACCDR012164520.1_pt1 | contig 17554 bp, 5 predicted proteins | sample 7446431 | NCBI WGS metagenome assembly JACCDR01 (sample SAMN15323443, study PRJNA562643) | freshwater metagenome | isolation source: river surface water | place: USA:Blue River Watershed | collected 2017-08-17
ATCGGAGCAGATGAAGGCTTTTCGGTGGACGGGTAGTTCTGGTGATATGGGCACGTAGACAGCCCCAGCTTTCATAATAGCCAGCAAGGCGATAATCATATGCTCAGAACGGCCCATCATCACGCCAATGCGTTGTTCAGGTTGCAGGTGGTAGGTGGTTTTCAGGTAGGTTGCCAGTTGGTCTACCTGTTGCATTAATTCTTGGTAAGACCACTCGTGACGGGCCGTACGTAGGGCTATCGAATCAGGTAATTCAGCGGCTTTGGCTTCTACTAGTTCATGCACAAGCAGGTGATGGTTCAGTGGCCGTGCAGTATCATTGAAAGTCTCCAGAAGGGTCTGGGTTTCCTCTGCTGGCAAATAAGAAAGGCTGTAAATGGGTTGTTGGGGCATTTGGACAATAGAAGCGGCTAGTCTTTCGAAATGCCCCAGCATCCGTTGCATGGTTTCTTTGGTAAACAGATCGGTGTTGTATTCGAATGTCACCAAAAGCCCCTCTTCCTGTTCTACACAAATTACCCGGAGGTCAACGGTGCTGCTGCGGAAACCAGAATCCAGACTACGGATCTGTATGTCGGGCAATTCGGGTGTATGTTTTCCTTCCATGCCTGCATTGAACAACCCTAACACCACATCAAAGAGTGGTGACCGACTGGTATCCCGTGTCAAATTCAGTTCTTCTACCAGTCTATCAAACGGATACAACTGATGATCAAAGGCTTGCAAGGTTTTTTCTTTGACATGGCTGAGAATAGCTTCGAAATTTTCCTCGCCGCTGAACCGGGTACGCAAGGCCAAGTTGTTGATATAAAAACCTACCTGGTCTTCCAGATCGGGATGTTCGCGTCCGGCTACGGGTGTGCCAACAATAATGTCTTCCTGCCCAGTATAGCGAAACAACCACACATTCATAGCTGCCAGTAGGGTCATAAACAAGCTGGAATGCTGCTGTTTTGCCAAGGCATTGAGTTGCTGGGTCAGTGTAGGGCTGAACCGTGTTGTTACCCATTCGCCACGAAACGATTGTACCGGAGGTCGTGGATAGTCGGTGGGTAGGTGCAACACAGGCAGTTCACCACTCAGTTGGGTGAGCCAGTAGTCTTGCAGCTTTTGCAAGGCCGGGCCTGTCAGCTGTTGGTTCTGCCAGTGTGCATAGTCTTTGTATTGAATCCGCAGCACAGGCAAACCAGCCTCTATACCCGTAGTGTAGGCATAGTATAGCTTCATTACTTCGTTGATCAGCAGCTCAATAGACCATTCATCGGAAATGATGTGGTGCATGGTGCATACAAATGAGTAGGTGGAGGGGGTCAGTTGCAGCAGCAGGGCACGTATCAGAGGTCCCTTTTCGAAGTCAAACGGCTGTTGGGTATGGGCCAACACAATGGCTTGTGCCACGGTTTCAGGGTTTGACTCGGCTTGTAAATCCCTGTATTCCAAAGCAAAAGCAATGGTATGTGGAGCATGAATTTTCTGTTTGGGTTCGCCGTTAATGGTTACAAATGTGGTTCGCAGGGTTTCGTGCCGTTCGATAAGAGTGGCAAATACCTCTTCAAAGGCATTGCGGTTCAGGTTGCCTTCGAGCAGAAAGGCTCCCTGAATATGGTAAGCGGCCTGTGCCCGGCTAAACTGGTTCAGCACCCAAAGGCGTTTCTGGGCATGTGACAAGTCATAGTATTCCTGTGGAGCTAATACCGGAATCTCCTGGTAGGTATTGAAAATGATGTTTTTCTGAATCCAGACAGCCAGTTGAGCAATGGTAGGAGCTTCAAAAATTTCCCGTACCAGCATCACTTTTCCGTAGGTTTTGTAAATACGGGCAATGAGCTGAATGGCTTTCAGAGAATTACCGCCAATGGCAAAAAACGAAGCATTGCGTCCTATGCGACGATCCCCTAATATATCCTTCCAAAGCTGTTCGAGGGTACGTTCAATGTCTGTCTGAGCAGGTTCGTAATTGCGTGCTTGGTCTAGCAGTTCGTCAGGTTTGGGCAATGCCTTGTGGTCAATTTTCCCATTGAGACTCAGGGGCATTTCGTCCAGATGAATCAGGTAGGATGGTAGCAGTTCCGGATTGAGTACGTCTGTCAGTTGGGTACGGAGTTTATCGGAGGTGTAGGAAGTGCCGGTGTAGTAACACAGTAGTTCGGTCTGGTTGTCGGTAGTCAGGTGTGGCACCACGATGGTTTCCAGTATCCCTTCCATACTACGAACGGCCCGTTCAATTTCAGCAGGTTCGATACGTACCCCATTCACTTTTACCTGGCGGTCTTCCCGGCCCAGAATTTCAATGATACCATCGTCTCGAAAACGACCCAAGTCTCCGGTTTTATAGACGATGTCTTTTTTATCTTTGACCAGTGGATTTTGTACAAATACCTGATTAGTAGCGGCTGGATTGTTGAAATATCCTTTCGTAAAAAAAGGAGTTTTGATGTATACACTGCCAATTTCCCCCACCACACACGGCGTTTCTCCATCCAGAATGGCCAGAACTGTATTGCTGATAGGCTTGCCAACAGGCAGTACCGCCGCCGGATCTGTCGGGATGTCGTGTATGCGGTGAAACGTCTTCACCATAGTGGTTTCGGTAGGTCCATACAGGTTTACCACCTCTACATGTGTGCCTACTTGTTGCTGCCATTGCTGTATATCTTTGGCATATAATATTTCTCCAGCCAGCAGAAAATGCCGCAGTTCTGGAAATGGGATGGCCGTGTGGGTGGTCTCTCGCATAGCCAGAACTTTGGAGAGAAGTCGAAACAAGGAAGGCACGCTGTGTACCAACCGAATATGCGATGCCTCTATCCATTCAATGAGTTGAATGAGGTTGGCTTTAAGGTCGGGAGTTGGAATGCAGAGGGTTCCTCCGGCACACAAGGGCACGAAAATATCCCGCAGCGATGCATCAAAGGTAACCTGTGCCAGTTGGCTGATTCGCCAGGTTTCGTCCACGCCAAATTCTTTCATTTCCCAATGAATAAAATGACTCAGACTATCATGACAGCCTACAATGGCTTTGGGATCTCCGGTAGAACCAGACGTATAAAAAATATAGTTGCTATCCTGCGGAGTGGGCATCGTATCTAGGTTATGGACTGGATAGCTAGCCAAATCCAAAGAAGATGATACATATCCATCAGATTCCCATTGCAGGTGCGTCAGCGTATCTGTTTCTTCCCATACCAGCACATGGCTTGGCTTGGTTGCGAGTTCTGCCAGTAGCTGTTCCACAAAGGTCTGGTCAGCGGCAGTGGTAATCAGCACCGCAGGCGTACATTGCTGACACATGAGCAGTAACCGTTGATGGGCCAATGCCTGGGCCATGGGCAGATAGATACCACCTGCCTTAAAGACGGCCAGCAATGCAGTTACCAGCGGAATACCCGCCGGCACCATCACGCCCACTACCTGGTCGGTGCGAATACCCAACTGATGCAGCAACGCAGCCATCCGATTGGCACGGGCATTTAGGTGGGTGTAGGTAATGGAGCTGCTTCCCTCTTCAATGGCGGTATGGCTGGGAAAACGTTCGGCTGCCTGTTCAAAAACCGTGTGAATGATTCGCTTATTCATTCTAAGAAACTGTTTTAAAAATAAGTAAATGAGCAAGTGAGCCAATGAGTAAATAAAAACTCTTGATGGGCTCATTTTCAAGGCTTGGTTTGTGCCTAGATATAGTTGTTAGAAACCACCTTAGTCTGGTGCGAGATTCTGATCTCGTACCAGACTCATCCCAACTCGCATTCTTTTCTTAGTGGATATTTTTCAATACTCTGCATTGATTTCTGTATCGGCAAAGCTGACCTGTTGGTCTATGGTTTCTGTTTCTGTCTGGGCCAATAGCTGATTACGGAGGGTGGAAATGGATAGAAATGGGTTGTCTGTCACGGCTTTCCAGAGGTAGGCCAGGTCTTTCAGCATGTGTTCAATGGTAGCCTGGGTATACAGACTAGTATTAAACTCAATCGTAGACTGGATTTTTCCAGCCTCCTCCTCAAAATTAAACGTCAGGTCAAACTTGCTGGTTTGCTCGTGCCAAGAGAGCTTCTGTACCCGTAAATCTTCGTCTATAGCTATAGCCTGTACCACAGACTTGGTATCCTGCACCTGTACCATCACATCAAAGAGGTTGTTTCGGGTCATATCTTTGGATAAGTTTAGGTCTTCAACCAGTTTATCCACTGGATACAAGGCATGTTCGTACAGGTTCAGTAGATTGGTTTTGATGCGTCTCAGAAAGTCTGTAAACGGCAACTGGCTTTCGAAGGTAGTTCGTACAGGAAGGGTGCTGATATAAAAACCAGCCTGGTGTTCTAGGTATAGATGGTCACGATTGGCCACAGGTATCCCGATCACCATGTCTTTCTGGTTGGAATAACGATACAAAAGCACTGACACTGTGCCAAAGAGAAACATAAACTGCGTAACACCTTGCTCCCGAATGCATTTGTGTATGGCTGCTGTCTGGGCAGTATCTGTTTCCAGGGTTATTTTTTTCCCATGAAACGACATCCGTTCCGGCCTTGGATAGTCGGTGGGGAGGTTGAGAACAGGTACAGATTCGGCAAACTGCTGCTGCCAGAATTGACGCAATTTCTCTAGGTTTTCGCCCTGCAACTGTTGACTTTCCCAATGGGCATAGTCCCGGAACTGCACAGGCAGGTTAGGCAGGGCTTGGGGCTGTCCAGACTGATAGGCCCGGTATAAAGTCAATACTTCGTAGGTAAGCAGGTCGAGCGTCCAGGCATCTGAAATGATGTGGTGCATATTGAACACAAAGATAAACCGCTGGGGTTCTGTCTGAATCAGGCTTGTGCGAAACAAGGGTCCGGTAGCTAGGTCAAAAGGTTGGCTTAGCTGCTGGTCTGCCAACTGATGCCAGACAGATTCTGGGTCTGTAGCATGGCGTATGTCTTGTAGCTCAAGGGTATAGGCAAAGGTATCTGCCGAATGAACTTTTTGTTTGGGATAGCCTTCGATGGTCACAAAGGTGGTTCGCAAGACTTCATGGCGTTCGACAACCGTGTGCAGGGCTTTTCGGAAAGCTTCCGTATCCAAACTTCCCTCCCATTCATACACACCAGGCATGTTATAAGCAGTTTGTTCGGTTTCTGTCTGTTCCAGAATCCAGAGCCGTTTCTGGGCATGCGACAGTTCGTAATAATCCTGGTCTGGAATGGCCACTAGGTCGGTGCGTGTTTTGCGGCGGGTTTCAGCCACCCGCAGGGCCAGTTGTTCCAGGTCTGGATAGGTAAACAAGTCGCCTACTTTCAGTAGTATACCCAATTCTTTATACATCCGGGAAATGACTTTGATGGCTTTCAGCGATGTACCGCCGATGGCAAAAAACGAAGCTGTTCGACTGATACGAGGCAGTTCCAGTACGTCTTTCCAAATAGCTTCCAGTTGTTGTTCGGTAGCCCCCACGGGAGCGTCATAGGGAGCATCACTGAGCAGTACCTGTTGCGGTTTGGGCAAGGCTTTTTTGTCTACTTTGCCGTTGAGGGTAAGCGGCATTTCGTCCAAGTGAATCATATACGACGGAATAGCCACCAGAGCTAGGTATTCCTGAAGGAATGTCCGGATGGTCTCCTCGGTTTGGGCAGTACCCGTATAATAGGCCAGTAAGGTTGTATGCTGGCTTTCGTCGGTATAGGGTATGACCACCACTTCGTCTACCTGTGGCATAGCTCGAAATGCCTTTTCGATTTCTCCTATCTCTACCCGCACACCATTGAGTTTAATCTGCGTATCCGCCCGACCCAATATTTCCAGGTCGCCAGAAGGCAGCATCCGACCTAAGTCTCCCGTTTTATAGACGATGTCGGTAGGATCTTGGGTGAGAGGGTTTTGTACAAAGGCGTTGGCTTGTAAGGCTGCATCAAACGGATAGCCTTTGGTCATGAATGGCGTTTTGATGTACACCTCTCCAATTTCACCTGGCTGGCAGGCAAGGCCGTCATTGACCACAGCTATGAGTGTGTGTGTCAGTGGTTTTCCAGCAGGCAAGGCCTGAGCTGGGTCTGTGGCAACGTCTCCAATCCGATAAAAAGTCTTAATCATGGTGGTCTCGGTAGGGCCATACAGATTCACGAGTTGCACATGTGTACCTACGGTTTCTCGCCATTGCTGAATATCTTTCACATACAACATTTCTCCTGCCAGCAGAAAATGAGTCAAGTGTGCAAATACTGGCTTTGGCAGTGGATGCTGGGACAGTTCCCGTGTGATGAGCCGAAACAAAGACGGCACGTAATGCACCTGTGTAATGGCTTTTTCGTCAAGCCATTCGATCAGTTTCCAGACATTGGAACGTACCTCTACAGACGGTATTACCAGCGTCCCACCGGTACACAAGGGCACGAAAATATCCCGTAGTGATGCATCAAAAGTAACCTGTGTCAACTGGCTCACCCGACAGGTTTCGGTGGTACCAAATTCGGTAATTTCCCAATCTATAAAATGTCCCAAGCTTTTGTGACAGCCCAGAATGGCCTTCGGTTCGCCAGTAGAGCCGGAGGTATAGAAGATGTAATTGCCATCATCTGGATGACTCACCAGCGGCAGATTGGTAGCTAGGTCTACCAGAAAATCAGGCATGGCAGGCATGGAAACGGCAGGATTGGTATACACCCGTTGCGTTCCGTTTGCTTGTAAAGCCAGCAAATAGGTGTAGGGAATAGATGCGGAGTCTAGCAATTGTAGCACGGCTGCTACGGATGTTTCGGATGTAATCAGTACCTGAGGCTGACATTGCCGCAGGATGTGCTGTAGTTTTTGGGTCGGAAATGCTAAGTCTACAGGCACATATACGCCTCCAGCTTTGAAGGTAGCCAGCAGTGCAGTGACCAGGTCAATGCCCGAAGGGAGCAACACCCCTACCCGACTACCCAGCTCTACACCCAGCACCTGCAACGCCTGAGCCAGGCAGTTGGCCGTTTGGTTGAGTTCCTGGTACGTGATTTCCCGGCTGCTTTCTTCGATGGCTATGCGTGTGGGAAACTGAGCAGCTTTCTGCTCAAAAACTGTGTGTATAATCTTCTTGTTCATGACTCAGAAAATAGATTAAGTAGCTGCTATCATTTTTAAAACTCCTCTGACAAGCGGGCGTGAGAGAAGGGGTTTTCTTCTACACTCAACACATCTCCCATCTGTTCAGCAATTGTCTTTTTGAGGGTGATCAACGAAACATCTGTCTCGGTCACTTCCTGGATCAGCGTCTGCAACACCCGAACCATCCGCTGAATGGTATCAGGCAGAAATAAGTCCGTGTTATATTCGACCCATCCGATTATATTTCCCTCAGGTATGGCTTCAAAATTAAACGTCAGGTCAAACTTGCTGGACTGAAAATCAAGTTCCAGCTGGCTCAGTGCAATGCCATCAGGTAGCAGTAAATTGAGGTCTTTTACTTGTGTATCCTGCATCTGTACCATTACATCAAAAAGACTGGAACGGCTACGGTCGGCTCCTACTTGTAGCTCCTCGACGAGTTGGTCAAATGGATAAATGCCATGCTCATAGGCGGCCAGTGTATGGGTTTTGACCTGCTCAAGTAGCTTTGTAAACGGCTGCGTCGGATCAAAGATGGTTCGCAAGGCCACCACGTTTACATAAAATCCCACCTGATCTTCCAAGGCCTGGTGCATCCGACCTGCCAGTGGCACACCCAGTAGTATGTCTTTCTGTCCGGAATAGTAGTACAACAAGGTATTCACACTGCTCAACAGGTACATAAACAGGGTGATGTCATGTTGCTGGCAGCTGGCATGAATGGACTGCGACAAAGCTGTACCCCACTGAAAAAAGTATTTACTTCCCTGAAAGGTCTGTTTTTTGGGTCTTGAAAAATCGGTTGGCAACTGCAACACTGGCAACTCTCCTTCCATCTGACCCAGCCAGTAATTCCGGTGATCGTCGGCTGTTTCAGCCAGTTGGGCATTGATCCAGGCAGAATAGTCTCGGTATTGTACAGAAAGGGATTGAGGTGCGGATTGTAGGCTATTCCTATAAAATACCAGTACATCTCGTGCCATTACATTCATCGACCAAGCATCGGAAATAATGTGGTGGGTATTGATAAACAGTAAATGTCTGTCATCAGCTATTTGTAATAACAGGGCATGTATCAGCGGGCCTTTGGACAAGTCCATTTTGCGTTCAGCCACCTGAAAGATGTATTGACGGGCGGCTTCTTCTGGATTGGTATGGGTACGCATATCGGCCACTTCTACGGTAAATGGTGTTTCTTCGGGGGTTTGTATTTTTTGAAATACGGTATCACCTATCTGTTCAAAAACCGTCCGAAGGCTTTCGTGTTGGCGTACTAGGTCATAAAAAGCCTGTACCAATGCCGCTTGTTGAATGAGCCCGGTCAGTTCAAAAGCCATGGGCATGTGATAGGCCAGTTGATTTTCATCCAACTGATCCATAATCCAGAGGCGTCGCTGCTGCCAAGTGGCCGGGTATGGACCGGGCGTAGTGACAGGCGTAATCTCTGCATATTTTTTCTGTTTGAGCTGTGCCAGCAAGGTAGCCATCCAGGCAATGGTGGGATAGGTAAAAATATCCATCACCTTGAGCAGTATCTGAAATTCTTTGTAAATACGGGCAATGAGCTGAATGGCTTTCAGAGAATTACCGCCAATGGCAAAAAACGAAACACTCCGCCCAATGCGTGGCACATCCAGAATGGCTTGCCACATTTGTTCCAGTTTTTGTTCGGTAGGTGTTTGTACGGGTTCGTAGGGATGTTCTTGTAGTCGTAGGGCTTCGGGTTGTGGCAGGGCTTTTTTGTCAATCTTGCCGTTGAGGGTAAGTGGAAACGCATCCATGTGTTGGAAATAGGTGGGTCGCACACCGTTGCTGAGGCTGTATTGTAAGGCTTTTTGCCAAGCTTCCGGCTGACGTGGCTGTCCAGTGTAGTAGGCAATGAGTTCGGTGTCGCCGTGGCGGTTTATATGACTCGTTACCAGCACCTGGTCAATGCCTTCGGTGAGGCGTATGGCCTGTTCAATTTCTTCCAGTTCTACCCGAATGCCATTTACTTTTACCTGATTGTCCATGCGTCCCAGTACCTGAATGGTCTGGTCTTTGAGGTAGCGGCCTAAGTCGCCAGTTTTGTAGACGAGGTCTTCTCGGTCTTTGACCAACGGATTTTGTACAAATACCTGACTGTTCAGGTGTGTATCAAACAGATAGCCTTTGGTCCAAAAAGGCGTTTTGATGTAAATTTCTCCAATTTCGCCCGGGCGGCAGTGGTGTCCGTCGTTGATGATGGCTACAGCTGTCTGAGCAATGGGTTTGCCTACGGGCAGGGCTACAGAAAGATCTTCGTCCAGTACACCGATGCGGTGGAAGGTACGAATCATGGTGGTTTCGGTAGCTCCGTACAGGTTCACGAGCTGTACATGCGTTCCCGCTTTGTCCCGCCACTGCTGCACATCCCGTCCATACAAAGCTTCACCAGAAATAAGTACATAGGCTAGTTGCGGAAACGAAAGTTGACCTTTTTCAATGGATTTAGTCAGCAACCGAAACAACGATGGCACAGTATGCACCAAGGTAACCTTCTGTTTGTCAAGCCAGATGGCTAATTCGCTGGCATTGCTGCGTGTTTCTTCAGAAGGAATACACAACGTGCCACCTGTACACAAGGGTACAAAAATATCCCGTAGCGACGCATCAAAAGTAGGCTGTACCAACTGGCTCACCCGACAAGCAGCCGACAACCCAAACTCGGTAATTTCCCAGTCAATAAATTGTGCCAGTGACTGATGTACGCCCAGAATGGCTTTGGCTGTGCCTGTAGAACCAGAAGTATAGAAAATATAATTAGGATCGGTGGATTGAATGGCTACTGATGGGGTTTCGTTCCAAGGAATCTGTGCCGCCCAGTCTGCCCCATGAAACTGTTTGTTGGTGTGCCGATACAGCCGCAACGTCTGCCCTGCCAGTACCACTAGGTAGTCAATCGTATGTTCCATGCCAGCTAGTAGAGCCTGCACCGCCTCTAGCTGATGCTTGGAAGTAACCAGTACACGTGGCTGACACTGAGCCAGTATTTGTTGCAGTCGTTTAGGGGCAAATTGCTGATCCAGTGGCAAATACAACCGTCCAGAATAGAAACTAGCCAGCAACGCCACCACTAGGTCTGTACCCGAAGGCAGCAGTACGCCAATGACTCCTTCACGGCTGGGTTCGAGGGCTATTAGTCCCTGGGCCAGACGTTTGGCTTGTGTACACAGATGGGCGTAGGTGGTGGCTTGTGAACCTTCCTCGATAGCTACCTGCTCCGGATATTGACTGGCAATGGATTCAAACCAGGTATGAACAGTAGTCCATTTCATAAAAACGAATTGGTCGTGTGGATAATGAATGTATTTTTTGTAGGACTTACGCAAATGCCACAGGATCACAGGGCTGCACCCTGTGCTGATGGATTACGCCCCTTCAGGGCTTTTACTATGTTTTACTGTGAGATTAGTTAATATCTTCAATGCGAGAAACTCACATTATCTTTATTTGTATAGGCTTCTGCTGGTTTCTTCTAGTTCCGAATACTCATCCATTCCATAGCATACCCGCACAGCCGCCTGGGCAAGAATGTCCATCGAATCTACGTAGGGTACAGGCAGGGTGGTATTTTTCAGGGCAATCTGTACTTCCGAACAGCCTCCAATGATTACTTCTGCTCCTTGGTCTAGCAGACTTGGAATGGTACGAAAGAACAGTTCCAATGCCTTGGGCGACACTTGCGATGATTTGAGTCCCTCCGGCATATAGACTGATACCATAAAAAGGCTTTCCTGTTCTTTTTTGTTGAGGGTCACTAGTTCAATGCCAGAGTCTTTAAATCCCTGCTGAAACAGTCCTGACTGCAAGGTTCCCGTGGTGGCCAGCACCCCTGCTTTCTGGATGCCCGGATAGGCTGCCCGCAAATGTTCACGGACGAGATCAATAGGATGTAGCACCTCTGCCTGAGAAGCTTGCTGGATCTCTTTGTAAAAGTAATGAGCTGTCACACAACCCATAATGACTACGTCTACCCCATTTTCGTTGAACAGTTCAATAGACCGCAGTATATCTTTCAGTGGCGAGGCTTCGCCATATACAATAGACTTGGTTCGGTCAGGTACGGCAGCATTGTTGTGCAATAGAATTTCGATAAAATCCTGGTCTCGCACTGCTGGCGAAAAATCAATGACTTTACTAAATAGCATGGCTCCCGCCCGAGAACCCATACCTCCCAGTATTCCGAGTTTCTTTTTCATGGTCTGAACCTTAATTTTCTTGATTAGAGGATTACCTTGATTTTGTCTGAACCTTGATTTTCTTGATTAGCGTTGCTTTGTATTGATAATGAGCAACGCTATTATAGGATTATCTTGATTTCTTTATTTGGAATCATAGTTCAGACAAAATCAGGACAATCCTAAAATCCTACGAATCATGGTTCAGACTGTACTCATTTCATTTCAAACACATCCAGAAAGATGTTGAAGGTCAGTACCACAATCAGCAGGTCGCTGTCGAAGGGTAGGTTGAGTTTGAAACGTTCCGACTTATACATTTTCTTGAGTCGTTCAATCACATCTGGGTTAAAGTAGCCTTGCCGCTTGATGCGGTCATAGGAAAGCATGTCGTTGATCCAGTCAATATTATTGCGTAGCAGCTGTGGACTATCGGGTGCCACAAAGCTGAATTTTTGTCGGTCTATAATGGCTTTAGGCAAATACTTTCGGGACATCTGCTTGAGTACATATTTTTCAATCAGTCCGTGTACCTTCATATCTGGCGGAATGGTGTGGATAAAATCCAGCAGTTCGACATCCAGAAACGGATACCGTCCCTCTACGGAGTAGGCATAGGCCGTACGGTCGCAGTGGTCGGAGATGAGGTGATCTGACAGACGGAGTTTCAGATCTAAGTACGAACGGATATGAAAAGACTCTCGGTTGGCTAGCCGTTCTTTGTTGATTTCCAGTTTCTCCAGGCAGTCAAACTGAGCAAACGAGGCATTGAGTTCATCCGAATAAAGGGCTTGTTTGGTTTCCTTGAATTCGTACAGATTTTTTTCGTAGAAAAACGACGGGTCGCCCCAGAGTTTGGTACGTAATTGTTCTTCCAGCAGGTCGGAGAGTTCTTTGCGTACCGGAAAGCCATTCCGCTGTTTGTCAAACCGATAGCCCACATAGCCACCGAGCAGTTCATCCGAACCTTCGCCAGAGAGAATCACCTTGACATTCTGTTTGTGTACAGATTCGGCCAAGGCCAGAGAGCAGGTATTGTAGGTTTCTTTCAGCGGCGATTCGGCAAAAAAGATAGCCTCGCGCAGTCGTTTGTCTACATCCAGCCAGTCAAATTCAATCTCGTGGTGTTTGGAGTTCAGGTGCTGTGACATGAGTCGCTGGTAGCTTCGTTCGTCATAGTCGAGGTCAGCTACGGCCGGAAATCCTACTGAAAACGATTGAAACTGCACATCTGGATTGAGTTTTTTCATAATTCCACCTACAATAGACGAGTCTAGTCCACCGCTCAGGTAAAACCCTACGGGCACATCGGCATTGAGGCGGTATTGAACAGAGCGGGTCAGAAAATGATCCAGCCCATCTACATAATACGATTCTGGATGATTGCCGTAGTCGTGGTCTTTTTCGGGATAGTCCAAGTCCCAGTATTCGTGTTCCGTATAGCCGTTGGTGGTGGCAACCAGGTAATGCCCTGGTTTCAGACTTCGGATGTTTTTAAACATGGTAGACGGACTCACCAGTCCTGGAAAAGTAAATACCTGATCCAGACCTGTACAATCTACTTCCCGACGAACGTTTGGATGTTTGAGAATGGCTTTGATTTCAGAGCCAAAAATCAGTATCTGATCGGTATAGGTATAAAATAGCGGACAAATGCCAAACTGGTCACGGGCCAAGAACAGTTGCTGTTGGTTGCGGTCATAGATGGCAAAAGCAAACTGCCCGTTGAGTCGGCTCAGAAAGGTTTTGCCATATTCTAGGTACAGGTGCAGAATCACTTCTACGTCGCAGTTGGTCTGAAACACGTAGCCTTTGGCCCGTAGTTCATCCCGAAGTTCCTTGTAGTTATAAATTTCGCCGTTACAAATCAGCACCACCGACTGGTCAGCAGTATAAAAGGGTTGGTGACCATGGGCTAGGTCAATGATACTTAACCGCCTGAATCCTAGTCCAATCTGCTCTTGAATATAACACGAGGCCTCGTCTGGTCCACGGTGGGCAATGGCATCTGCCATACTCCGGACAGTAGCTTCATGGATGATGTGTGTCTGCTGAGGATCAAAAATGCCTGTAATGCCGCACATAGGTTTGAATGGTTAGTCGGAACCTTGATTTTCTTGATTGAAGGATTGTCTTGATTATTGTCTGAACCTTGATTCATAGGATTTCAGAATTACCTTGATTTCTTTATTTAGGATCAAGGTTCAGGTATTTAATTAGACATTGAAACCAGTACTTTCCGGTCGCCTTTGAAGGGGCGGCGGCCGTGGGCTGTGAGTACGTTGTCAAGCATAATCAAGTCGCCTTTTTGCCATGGATTGGCAACGGCCACTGCATCACTGACCCGCAGAATTTCCTTGACAGTCGCTTCACTGATAGGCGAGCCATCACCGAAAGAAACGTACATGGGCAGTTCAGATTCGTTGTTTTCGTAAATCATCATCAGGGTTTCGTAAATTTCGGGTTGCAGGTGTGATGGATGAAATTGATCTATCTGATTGAACCAAACCTTTTCGCCTGTTACTGGATGTGGAATAATACCTTTGCTGGGTTGGGTAAGCTTGAGTCCGCCGTCGGGTTTCCACTGAAATTGTACCCCTGCATTGGCACAGAACTGTTCTACCACTTTCTTATCTGTTGTCTCGAAGGTATCCTGCCAAGAAGGGCCAAAGCCTTGTCCTCCGTTCAGATTTCGGATGTATAAAATGCCTTTGGCTTCGATTTCAGCCACCAGTGCGGGGTTCATCTGTTGCACAATTTTACGGCAGTCGGCAATAGGCGTTTCACCACCTACAGCCGCAGGAATGGTACAACAAAAAAAGATTTTGGCAGGCCATTGGTACGAATACGAAAGTTCGTTGTGCAGCGTAATAGACTGTGTAGAATCATATTCGGTAGAAGTATACACCTTGGATGTAAGCTTGGTACGAGGCGAATTTCCGTCTACATAGGCCATGAAGCGGCTGGAAATAGCATCCATCACGGTTTCAAAGGTTTCTACCGAGTCAATGGCAATACCCCGAAACAGAATAGCCCCCGTGTGCAACAGCATTTCCTGAAGCATCGGCTCATTGTCGTGGTACCAGTCTATGAACGACTGAATAGGTGTATGGGCTTCAAACTGGGCAATAGCCGGAAATGTATCTTTCCGAATTTCCGGGGCTGACAAACGTAAACTTTCCATATTTCTGAACCTTGATTAAGGATTAAAGGATATACTTGATATTATCTGAACCTTGATTTGCTTGATTGTAGGATTTGCTTGATTTCTGTCTGAACCTTGATTTTCCTGATTGTAGGATTTGCTTGATTTTGTCTGAACCTTGATTTGCTTGATTTGGAATCAAGGCAATCCTATAATTCTACGAATCATGGTTCAGACAGAAATCAAAACTCACTCAGGGGCTTGGTAAAGTCGTCCATCCAGTCTGTGGCCTCGTCCATAGTTAACAGGCGGGAGGCAGAAACAGAAACATCTATAGAAACAGTCACTTGACGCATCAGATACAGCAGGTCGTCTTTTAGTTTTTCGATGGTTGTTCGAAAAAACAGGTCTGTATTGTATTCGATATGGGCCTCGATGGTTGGATCACCTTCCAGAATCGTAAAATTAAAGGTCAGGTCAAACTTGCTGGTGGTCTGGTGTGTATTGATAACTCCTTGGCGAATAAAAATGGCATTTTCTTCCTGAATCATCGCCATGTGTGTATCCTGTACCTGCACCATTACATCAAAAATAGGCGTACGACCTGGACTAGTCTGAATACCCAAGTCCTCCACGATACGGTCAAAAGGATAGATGGCATGTGCATAGGCTTCAATCATGTTAGCCTTGGTGCGTTCAAGGAATTTCTCAAACGTTTCGTTGGTTTCTATCACTGACCGCAAGCCCATGGTATGGATATAAAAACCAATCTGACTTTCCAGTTCGCGGCGTTCACGACCCGCCAGTGGAATGCCGATGCAAATGTCTTTCTGTCCTGAATACCGATACAACAACACCTGAATCAGGGCTATTAGATTCATAAACAATGTCGCATCTTTCTTCTGGCTGATCTCACGGAGACGCAAGGCCAGGTCAGCATCTATCTCAAATGGCACCACATCACCCTGAAAGGCGTGTAGATCAGGTCTTCGTTTGTCATAGGGAAGTTCCAGCGGCAACAGCGGCCCGGCAAAGTACTGTTTCCAGAAATCGGCATGTTTCTGAAGTGTATCTTCAGCCAGTAGACTGTTCTGCCAGGCGGCAAAGTCTTTGTACTGAATTTTGAGCGGCTCCAGCGGATTGGACAGGCGGTTGCTGAAGGATTGGTATAGTTTTAACACTTCGTTAAGTAATACGTTCATAGACCAACCATCAGAGACAATATGATGGGTACTACAATAAACCAAGTAGCTTTGCGGCCCTGTTTGCAGCAATTTTACCCGCAGCAAAGGTCCTTTGTCGAGTTCAAACGGCTCTTCGGTGGTTTCGGCTTTGATTGCTTCGGCTTTGGTGGTTTCCTCCATCAAACCCAGGTCTTTGTATTGTACCACAAACCCGGTTTGTTCGAAGGGAAGAATCTTCTGATACGGTGTGCCATCTTGGTTAACAAAGATGGTACGCAGGCTTTCATGCCGACGCACCAGAGTCTCAAAAGCCTTATGAAAGGCATCCAAGTCTATAGCTTCTGCATAGGTAAAGAGGCTGGAAATATTATAGGCCACCTGGTTTTCCTCAAACTGATCCACGATCCACAACCTCCGTTGGGCATGCGACAACTCGTACAATTCGCGTTCGGGAAGGTTAGGAATGCTTTGAAAAATGACCTGTTTGGACTCTTCCAGCAACAGGCTTAACTGATGGATAGTCGGATGGGCAAAAATGTCAGCAACGGTCAGAATCTTGCCAAATTTCTTATGTACACGTCCAATTAACTGAATGGCTTTCAATGAATTACCACCTATATGAAAGAACTCGTCATGGATGCTGATCTGTTCCTGTTGGAGCAGTTCCTGCCAGATGGAGAGCAGGAGTTCTTCAGATGGATTTTCAGGAGCTATCACACTGGCCTGACTTGCTAGCTGACGGCTGTGTGCCCGAAGGGCTTTTCGGTCTATTTTTCCGTTAAGCATCAGTGGCATATGCTCCAGTAGATTCACCTGTGCAGGCAAGGCATACGACGGCAACCGGGTTTCCAGAAACTGAATCAGCTCCGGAAGAGTTACTTCTTCAGACGGCAGCGGAACGACATAAGCTACCAGTGTCACTTCTCCGTTTTTGTCTGTTTCGGCCAGTACCACGCCTTCTTTAATAGCCTGATATGTCCGCAACACGGTCTCAACCTCGTCTAGTTCTACCCGAAACCCTCTCACTTTCACCTGATTGTCTACCCGTCCAACAAACTCAATGGTTCCATTGGCATGAAACCGTCCCAAGTCTCCGGTGCGGTATAGTCGTTTGGCAGATTCGCCTTCAGGTGTCAGGATCACAAATTTTTCTTGGGTCAACTCCGGTCGTTCAAAGTACCCTTTTGCCAATCCTTTGCCCCCAATACAGATTTCCCCCACTACACCATCCGGCACCAGTTCAGTTCCATTGAGAATATACACTTCCGCATTGGGAATGGGTCTGCCAATAGAAACCTGGCTGTATCGTTCATCAAGGTAATGAATCGGAAAATAGGTGGAGGTCATGGTACATTCGGTAGGGCCATATTGATTGACGAGCAGAGCCTGTTTGCCAAATGCCTGCATCACCTTTTTAGCCACCGGGGTTGTGAGTAATTCGCCGCTCACCAGAATAAGCCGCACAGACGGGCATAGGGTAGATTCCTCTGCCAGTTGGTCGGCTAGACCAGACAACAGAAAAGGTACAGTACTCAGCAGGCAGGTAGCCTGGTGTTGACGAATGGCCTTCAGCACCTGTGCATATTCGCGGGCATCTGTTCCCAGCACCACCGTTGCCCCAGCCGCCAGCGGCCCAAACAGGTCGCGGACAGACGAATCAAATCCCGCTGGTGCCAGTTGCAGCACCACATCCGATGCCGAAAGATGGAAAGTGTTTTTCAGATAGGTCAGATAGTTGACCACACCCAGATGGGTTGCCTCAATACCTTTGGGTGGTCCGGTAGAACCAGAGGTGTAGACAATGTAGGCGGCCTCCCCCCCGCCGCACAGGCTCGCCCCCAAACTCTCGTTTGGGTCGCCTCCTGAGGAGGGGGAGTTATACCACGGCTTCTCCAAAGGCGAACCGAACGAAAGTTCGGCAGCCTGTGATAAAGTTCCCCCTCCCCAGGAGGGGGCTAGGGGGAGGCCGG
>JACCDR012401997.1_pt1 | contig 17554 bp, 24 predicted proteins | sample 7446431 | NCBI WGS metagenome assembly JACCDR01 (sample SAMN15323443, study PRJNA562643) | freshwater metagenome | isolation source: river surface water | place: USA:Blue River Watershed | collected 2017-08-17
ATCGGGGCGACGGTCAAACGACGATCGGCTTTCTTGGGCTCGACCTTCTCCGGCGCGGCCGTGACGTGCCCGAGGAGTCCACCCTGCGCCCCGAGCAACCACTCTTCATATTCCTCGTGCGTCATCAATCGAGCCTCCGAATAGAGCAGATCGGCCGGCCTTCCATGTTGATCGGCTTCCGCGGCGTATGCGGGTCCAGCACGATAGAGTCGACCTTGTAGCCGAACATGATCCCGAACGGATGTCCTGCGACGTTACCCAGGAAGACCTTCCACATCTTGTAGCCGCCAGCCTCGAAGACGGTAACGATCTCACCAGCGACGGACGATCTCCTGATGTGCTCGTAGGTGCCTGGGGCCGCGTGCTTGTAGGGATGGTAGGCATCCATGTTGCCCTCGACGGCGGGCATCAGGCTTTTCGGCTTGCACGAATATACGAAACCGTACATCCGGTTCCTGAGCCCGAGCCAAAGAAAACTCCCCCACCAGCGGCGCCAGCCAGTAGGCTTCGCCCACAGCAATTCGGCAGGGATGCCGCCGATCTGGTGCTCCCATACCTCGCCACCGAGAGGCGGGTGCTCCGTCCCGTAATACGCCCGCCTCATGGCCGGCTCGTACAGACCGAACGGGCTTGTAGGGTCGTCAGGTGTCACGAACCACCGCGGGTAGCGGCCGAACACCGCCAGGATCGCGATCAAGGGAATCAGCAGGAAGTCGAACGGCAGGAGCAGGCAGACGAGATACTTCATCACGGCGCCTCCGTCTCAGTTACAGACAGCGTCCGCGCCGTGGTCTGGGTGGTAACGGTTCCAGACTCAGCGACCGGTGGAGTCTTGGCGAGGATCGCCGTCTTCTGCTCACTCCCCTGGCTGGTGCCGAACCCGAAGTTCACGACCGCGCCGAATGCTGCGGCAAGCCCTCCGATCAGGATGTCCACTCCGGACTTATCCTTGTAGAGCATGAACAGGATGATCGAAAAGTAGCCGACGATGACCACCGCGCCGACTACCCATCGAGCCGTTCTTTCTGCCTTTTCCATCATGCCGGCTGCGCCAGGAGTGCTTCCAGCCACGCGCGGCCCTTCGGGTTGCGGTCCTCGATCACAGAGAACCCGTAGGTCAGCGAGATGTTGGCTTGCAACTCGCGCCGGCTCGGATCGTAGGGGTCAACGCTCTGCATCGTGTACCGTGCCGGCTTGGAATGGACCAGAGCCTCGACGAAGTGGCGCTTGACCCACGTCGGCACACCGCGGCGCAACGGCATGTTCTCGCCGTTTACCTGCGGGCAAGGCCCCGGGTCGTCGAACTCGTGGGTCGCTTCGTTCACGCGGATGAGCACCTTCTCGTTCATGAATGCCTCGGTCGCCACAGACTCGTCGATCTGCTGCGTGACGGGCTCGATTACCGGCGCATCCCCGAACAGCGGGTCGTGCATCGCATTCGCTTCGCCGCCCACGGGGATAGCCTTGGCCGGCCCGGTGTACTCGGCGTGCATCTCTTTCTTGGACATCTTCGGAACTCTCCTTTCCAGGGAAGGGCGGGGTTTCCCCCGCCCGGGTTGTTACGCGGTCAGCGGCTGCGCCGGCACGCCCGCGAGGTTGTAGTAGGTGTCCACCACGTCGGCCGCGCCGAGGTCGGTCGTGTTGGGCACGAAAACCGCAGCGTTGTCGCACTTGACGCGGATCGCACCCACCAAGACCTTGTTCGCCGGGGGCGCGGGCCAGTTCAGAACCTCCATCTTCGCGGCCAACTTTTCAGTGGTCGTGATGTTGCTCTGCACGGTCGTGACGTTACCGCCCGAGTCGAGCACCACACCGAAGAGGCACTGTTGCCCCGCGGCGAGCGACGTGTGGCCCGAGGAAAACGGGAGGTTGTCGGTCGCGGTCTTGGCGTACAGGACGCCGTCGATCGCGTAGGTGATGGTGGCTGCGGTTTTGAACGTGTTGGCGTTCGTGCCCTCGGCCAGGGCGCCGGAAGTGAATGCGCAGTCGTGACCGCGCGCTCCGAATCCGTTTAGGTTTTGCATGATCTGGTTCCTTCTTTCGTAAGTCGTGAATGGATTACGCGACGAGCGTGAACGTCGCAGCGACAGCAGTCGTGTCGGTCGCGATCGTGGCATTCGCGTTGTAGTCGGTGATCAACTGAGTCAACTGCGCGTTGATCGCCGCGAGGTCGGTCAGGATCGCCTCGAAGAGCGGGCGGAGGTTCTCCGTTTCCCGCGTATCCCCGAGTTCGGCCAGACGGACCTTGATGGATGCGTTTACTGCCATGTGAATCTCCTCGTCAGGCCCGCCCGTCAGGGCAGGCCAAGGTTCAGGTTGTTACGCGAGGTCGGAGACACCGGCCTCGATGCGCACCATCCAGTTCTCGTTCTGCCGGAAGGCGTTCATCCAGATGTCGGCGCCCACGTACCCGTGATTGCCCATCGGGTTCGCATGGTTGCGATTGTTGGACGGGATCACGACCGGGGCCATTGAACCGCGGCCCTTGAGCGCCACCGTGCCCCAGGCGTCTTCTGCCGTGACCACGAACGGGTAAACGTCGACGTTCGCAGCGCCCGCGGACTTCAGGCCCGTGACACCCACCGCTGCACCAGCGGCGAGGAACGGGTCAAGCACGGGGGTCGTCAGGAACCGCAGGCGGCCGATGGCGCCGATCTCGGCGTCGTCGATGGGCTTGCGCTGGCCGTAGTCTTCCAGCTTCGTGTACCCGGGCAGGAGTCCAAGATCGGCTTCCGCGTCGGTGTTCGTGAAGCACAGGTAGCCCGGCTGGATGGACCGCGTCCCGTAATTCGGGCTCGGCGCCAGCATCTCGGTCACGCGCATGGCGCGGTTGGACTGCATGCTGCGCACTGCGAGCTTGAACTTGTTGATGCTCGCGGCGATGCCGGTATTGATGCCGGCGCGGGTCGTGCCGTTGGCGTAGATCACCGAGGTTCCAGCGCGCAGTTGCCCCCAGCGCACCTTCTCCGCCACTTCGGCCAGGGTCTCGCCCACGAGCTTGCTCATGTCGCCGGGGATGTCGTCCTCGTACATGAGCTGCACCTTGCTCGAAAAGCGGAACAGGATGCCGTAGTTCTGGAGCGTGACCGACACGTCCTGGTAGCTGATCGTGTTCGCGTTGGGCGTCACACCTTCCTGGAGCAGGAAAGCGTTGGCGTTGATCACGGGGACGTTCGAACTGCCGTTCGCCGGGTTCGCTGCCTGGGTTGCACCGAAAGGCACGACGCGCCGGTAGATGATCGTTTCCGTCTTGTTCAGCGGCTGCTCGTGCGGGGTGCCGAACTTGCCGAGCACCTCGATGTTCTGCGCATGGCGCAGCATTTTGGCCTCTGCCCGGATAAGGTTCCGAGAGGCTACGGTGTTGTACAGTTGCATGATATTTCTCCAGTAATTCGTTTATGGTTGGGCGCTATGCGTTCGTGCATAGTCGAGATTCAAAGAATCAAGCGCTTGCCTGCCATATCTTCTTCGCCTCGATGTCCCAGATTTGATCTGCCGACAAGGTCTGCTCATCGGTGAGCACACCCGTGCCTTGTCCTCTCACGGTAGTGGATTGCTTGAGCCGGGCATCCCTCTCGGCCGCAGCCTTGCGGACCTTCTCCGCGCTGGCCTGATCAGCCTTGAACTTGTCCAGCACCTTGATCGCGTCACGCGGCCGGTCGCTCTCGTAGAGCACCTGAAACTTCGGGTCCTGGGTCTTCTTCCAGGCGAGAAATTCCGGGGTCTCGATGGTATTGAGCCAGCCTTCATGGAACGACTCGACGAACTCGACAGCGTTTTCCGCCTTGACCTCGGCCTTCACTTCAGCCTTGATCGCCGCAATATCAACCACCGCGCCTTGAGCACCCTTCAGCGCATGCGACACGAACTCCTCGACCGCTCCTGCGATCGGTTCGTAGTCCTGCTTCAACTCGCTCCACTTCTCCATCTCGGGCGGCGTCTCCGCGGCCTTCGGTGTCAGCTTGGAGTTTGCCTCTGCGAGTTGACGACGCACCTCGGCGAGCTCTCGCCCCATCTGGGACTTGATTGCATGCTCGCGCTTCGCGATCTCCGCCTCTGCGGCGATCAGCCGGTTCTTCACGATCTCCGGCACCCCAGCCCATTCGTCGGGCGGAGGAGATTCCTCGGTTTTCGTGATCTCGACTGCTTCCTCGGCCGGCTGCTCCTGGGGTTCTACTGGAGTCGCGGACAGTTCGTCGGCGCCATCCTCGTCCCAGACCTTTTCAGCCTCTTCCTGGAAAATCTCGTCTGCTGCGTCCTGCGTCAGTTGCTCCAGTTCCACTTCCGTTTACTCCATTCAGGTTGATACGTCCCGGCCGCCTAGTCGTAGGATGGGTCGGGTTCTATCTGCTGGCGCTCCGGTTTATTCGGCAACGCGAGCAATTCCTTGTATGCCTTGATCTGGCACCGTATTTCCATCGTCTCCCGCTCCGTGAGCATGAGAGACTGATTCCGTCGGTCGAGGCTCACGAGCTTGGCTTCAGCCCACCGCTTGATCTCTTGCCATTCCGGCGAATCGGCGCGGATCACGGTCCCATCCCATCCAGGATGGAGAGCACGATGTCCTTCGCCCCGACGAGCACCTGTCTCCGCAGAGCAGTGATTCGCGCGATTTCGTCGTCGACCACCGCCCGAGCACCGACGATCGGCGCAGTCATGCGGAACTCCGATGTCGCGGTCGGCGCCACGAGATAGAACTTGTCCTGCGCGCGCACCATCTTGAGCACGTTCAAGCGCTCGTTCAGCCCCTTGAATTCCTCGTAAGCGGCTTGCAGCGTCCGGAGGTCTTGGTCGAGCGCCATTAGATTCCCTGGTTCGTCGGGTTCTGCGGGCTCAACTTCAGCCGCGCCTCAGCGTTGAACATCTCTCGCTCGTTGCGGATGCCCATGACCTTGTCGGCGAGCATCGCCTTGAGCTTGTCCTGGGACAGCTTCACTTCCTTGGCGTAGTTCAGCACCGCGATCTGTTTCTCCATGTTGAGCGCCGCCGCCTGACTCTCGCGCTGGAACTGCAATTCGCGCATCTTGAGGTCTGAGCGCATCTTCTCGACCTCGATAGCCGGGTCGGTGCCGCCTTGCGCCATCTGCTGTTCTTTGGCTTCGATCACATCATCGTTCGCCTCTACGAACTCGGCGGCCACGAGGTGATTCGCCTCGAAGGCTTTGCGCAGTAGCGGCCATTTCTTGAGCCCGGCCGCCCAGATCGGGTTGTTCGCCAGGGCCAGCATCTGGAGAATCGCTTGGTTTTGGAGGTCTCGAACCACAAGAGCGGACGTGCCGCGCGCATCAACCTGGAGGTCGCCCTTGATCTCCTCCTTCTTGCTGTACTGCATGTTGAAGTCGTAGTAGCGACGGATGTGCGGCGTCGTGAGGTTGTCGTCGAACCGCTTCGCCACGTTCTTCAGGAGCTCGTTCGCGGCGTTCATCAGCATCGTCATGCCGCCGACGGTGTCCGGTGCCGTGCCTTTCTCCCCCTGGAGTAGCATGGGAACGCCGGTCTCTTCGTCGATGAACTGGAGCGCGAACTTGATGATCGCGACCAAGTCGTTAAGCCGCGCGTCGACCTGGAAGACCTCCATCGCCTTCTTTACGTCCTGTGTCTCCTCCGATGCGTACCAGACCTTGTTCCCGCGGATGTGATAGCTACCGTTCGCGGGCTCGATCTGGTCCCTGCGGATAACGATCTGCGGGCCTACCGAAGACCCGGCGTTGTCCATGACCTGTCGCCAGCCGGCGTTGATGATCCGCTGCCCGGTCCTCATGAGGTACGGCACGCCGTATCCCCAGGGGCTTCCCTCGCACTCCTCGAAGTTGAAGAAGTCGTAGGGGAGATCCCCGGTGTCCAGCGGGTTGATGTGCGCCTTGATCACCCGGCCATTGACGATCGACACCACGCCGGAGATGGTTTGGAGGTCTGCCTCCTCGGGTAGCGTGACACCGGCCGCTTCGAGGTTCTCGCGAGTCATGTCCCCGGTGTAGGTCCACATCTCATACCGGGTATCGTTCGCGAGGATGTCTATGCCGTTGGCAGTCAACAGCTCGATCTCGTAGGCATCATATATGTTCGTCCGCTGCGGCGACTCCTTGAGGCACTGGATGATCTGCTCGGACTTGTACCCTTCCACGCGAGCTAGATCGCGCAGCTTGCGCTTCGTCAACCTGTCGCGGTCCCAGATTCCCGACCCGTCGTGCGGGTTGCTGCCGCAGCATGGGTCTGTGAAGATGTCCCAGATAGACTTGCGGTAGGAGACGGGCGTCTGCTTCTCGCGCATCTCGATTTGGTGGATGGATGTCGTCGACCCGTCCTCGTTTGTGACGGTCTGGTTACTCCACTTCCTCTCGATCACGCCCTTGATGACCGGCCCCTTCATGACTCCGGTCCCGAGGCGAACCGCGTCCCGGATCACGTGCCGGCCTTCCGCGTTGTAGCGGCACTCGGTTAGCTGGTCGTCGATTTCCTTCTGCATCGCCTCGGCGCGCTTGCGGGCATCCTCCAGAATCTGCATGGCGAGGTCGCCACCGGTGAGTTCAGCCCCACCCTTACCCTTGAGAGGTTGCCCACCCTGGGTGATCACGGTCGGATCGGTGAGCTGGTTAGCGAGCGACGGGACGGGCGTCGGCGAGATGCCCCAGTTCTTTTCGTCCACCGGGAACAGCATGTTCGCGATTCGCGCATCGGCGGCGTTCGTCTTCGAGCGCGTGATGTTCACGAACACACGGGAGCCGGTCTCGCCGTTCAGGTTGCGACCAGACTGCCGGGCGGCGCCGCCCTCGGCTGCCTGCCTGACCATCTGTTGCGGACCCTGGTTGATGTCGCGCCCGTGGTAGTGCGCCATGTCTTCGAGCCAGCGGCGTTCGACACCCGACGCGGAGCGGGCCTGCACCCACTGATCTCGCTGGGACACGAGCGCCAGACCAAGCTCCTGCATGCGCTGCTCCGAGAGCACCGCTTTCTCTTCGACCTTTTTCTTGGCGCGTGCCATCGTCTTAGAAGAGGTCCATGAGTGTCGCGTGCATGTTCGCCGCCGTCGGGACAGGCGTACCGAATCCGTCTTCAAACACGGTCGCCAACCCCGTATACATGACCTGTTTGTCCCATCCCGGGGAGCGGTTAACGTCCCAGTTGTAGATCCCCCACACCAAGAACGTGAACGCATCCGTTCCCACGTAGTGGTATGAATTCGGGGCCGCATCGTTCACGATCTGCGTGAGCGGTCCGTCTTCCTCGGCGAGCCATCCCTGTAGAACAGGACCGTCCGCGGCACGGCCGGCAAGGCGGAACCTGAAAACCCAGTGGTACCAGCGATCCAGGACCATCTGCTTCGACCAAAGCGTGGTCGGAGATGCGTTCGTCCCGAGGTCGTTGATGGTTGTCTCGCCCGCGTTTAGCTGCAACCGCTGCAACCGGATGATGCCGCCCGGGGTCAGTTCCAGCCGTGGCTGCGAATTGTGCTGGGACTGCTGCCCGATCCCGGTCGGTTGCTTCCAATCCAGCACGATCTGGTTGATTCCGGGCCACGGCACCGCACCACCAGATGCCCAGCGGCACGAGAACGCGGTCCAGTATGTCTTCGTGGCGCGCAGGAGCGCACCCGTCCCGCTAACCCCAACCTCGGACGTGAATATCCTGGCGCGAGATGTGGTGTTGCCTGAGTACCATGTCGGCCACGCCTTACGGATCTCGTACCTGAATACCGGGATGCTGTTGAGCGTGGTCAGCTTCACGATCTCGTTCGACTGGTTGTCGAAGATCGTGTTGGCCGTGTGCAGCGTCTTGAATTCGCCCTGGTTCTGGCCGGAAGCCTGCCCCATATCCGACCGCGGGGAGTTGGATACCCAGCTATGGGGTGGCGCGAATCCGGACCTGATCGGATTCGATGTGGCGTGCTGCGGCATCGTCAACCGAGGGTCGAACCAACGGTGCGAGTTCTCGCGCAGCAAGATGCCGCTTGGAGGTGGCGGCGGGGGCGTGATGATCCCACCACCACTGTGCAGCCATTCGATAACCTGCGCCTTGGTCGTCATGTGAGTACCCCAGAACCGAACGCGATAGCCTGCACGTTGTCGTCTGCCGGCCCTAGAGTGGAAGGATTGAACATCATGCGGACGAACTGCTGACCTATCCCAGCCTGCGAGACGTTGCCGGAGTCGTAGGTGATCGTGCCGCCCAGGCTGTAACAGATGCCTGCTGTATTCGCGTCCACGATGTAGAAGACGACTCGAACGGCAGACGTGACCGCATCGACGGCTGTCGCAGATACCCTCAGGGCGCCACTTCCGATCCGGAACACGATCGACGTTGGCCCGGTGCGCTCGCAATACAGGCGGGTCGCGCCCATCGTCAGTAGGCACCGCTCTCCGGCCTGCTGCGTGTCCGGAACCTGCACGGTCAGGCCGACCCAATATGAGACGCTCCCGATGACGTACTCGTACCCCATCGACGCCAGGACATCAGCGTTACCGTCCCTGAGTTTGAGGTACGTCCCGCCAGTCTTCTCCAGGTGCGGGCCATCGTGAGCCGCGCTCGTGCCGGCTTCCTTGGTCCAGATCGTGAGCCCGCTCGCGTTGTCTTGCAGGGAGACGACCTCGACCTCGTCGGCAAGACCGGAGATTGCCGCGCCGTTTGCCTTGCCGGAGATGTTCCAGCTCGCGATGGAGCCAGGACACCCGCTTACCTGGGCGAGCTTGACAGCCACCGCAGAGAGGACGCGCGCCGCGCTGGCGTGGGTGAATCCCAGCGTGAAATCAGATGTGCTCGGTGTCGTCTGCCGCACGAGCCGCCAGATCGACGATCCTTTGTCGATCTCCTGAATGGTCGTCAGGCCGGCGCCGTTCGTGATGGAGGCAAGGTCCGCCACGGCGCAGAAGATCAGGGCATACGCTTGGCACAGATTTCCGCCTGTCTGGAGCGTGACGGACGAGTTCGCGCCCGTGTCGTTGAGCCCGTCTACGTCCTGCACCGCGAGGTCTCCGCTCGCGAGAATCGTCGCGACCAGACATTCGATGTCGTCGGTAGTCGCCGAGTCGAAGTCGAATACCGCGTCCTTCGTCCCCTGCGCGACGCTGGTCCCGAGGAATCCCGTCTCGATCACGCGAGTCGAGCCAACTCGGCTGTCGATCTCCGTGACTGCCACACCGTCGTAGGTCTGCCCCGTGACGTGCGGCGTCGTAGTGAGCCCGAGTGCGAACATCAGAACGCCCTTGACGCTCGAGGCGGCCCCGGCGTGCGAGATGGTCAGGGGATCAGTGGTCGCGGTCCTGTCGTTTCGGGAGTTCGTGTCGAACGCGATAGACCCGGTCGCAGGAACCTGCACCGAGATCACGAGCGTTGCCGTAGATGCCGTGTGGTACCCGTTCGTGATGTCGAAGACGATGTCGGCGCTCGTGCCATTGTTCGAATCGGTGAGCCCCGTCCAGGACAGGACATCCGATCCGAGAGAGAACCCCGAAGGAAGAGACGATCCGGACGCCACCGCGATGTGCGCCGCTGGATAGCCCTTGAGGTACTGCACGAACGAGAACGACCCAGCGCCGGTAGTAACCGTCGGGATTGCCTGCAATTCCAGCGTGGGCTTGCGCCGGATGACGATTCCGGCCCCGAACGCATTGGTGTCCTGCACCCCGGACTGCCCCGTCACCCCCAGTGTGATGGATGACCCGAGAGTGTTCTCTGACCCGGCAATAGGTGTCCCGAAGATCAACGCATCCCCAGCTGGATTCGCCGTGGAGGCAACGCGCAGATTGAGCCCGGCGGCGTTGAGTTGGGCAACCGTGAGCCCCGCGGTCCGCGCGAAGGTGTACGGTGGCGTTCCAGTGACGGACGATGCGTAGAACGCATAAGGCACCTCCACCTCGGCGTCAGGCAGCGCTCCAGGCGTGCCCCAGTCCGCGTCGATCGCAGATGGGTTGATCATCCATTCGATCGTGTCCGTTACTGGGTTGGCCGCATTCGTGTCCGGGTGCGCATTCCAGACTTCCAGTCCGATGCTCTTTACGTACTGAGCCGTGAACCCCTCGGCAGGAGGCACGCCCACGAATCGCTGCGATCCACCCGGGAGCTCGACCAGCGTCACCCGGCCGGTCAATTCAACAGGCGCCGTCAGGTACGCAGCAAACGGCGGCGTGCCGCTGATGTCTAGGATGTATTCGGTCTGCTGCCCCACCGCCCCATCCGGGAACGTGCTGAAGTTCAGAGACACCGGTACCAGTGGAAACGGTGACGGCGAGATAGATTCTTCTGTGCTCGCGAACGCCCCGAACTTCCGGAAGCCCGTCTTCAACTCAGTCTCCGAGCCCGTATGACCCAGACACAGAGGTCGTCCCGGAAGCTGTGGTCGGCAGCAGCATGACCCAGGCGTGCCCGTCCGACGGGATGATGATCCGCACCGTCTCGCCTGCACCGAGGGTTGTCGGGTCCTTGTTCACGTATCCCGTCTGCGCAGGATCTATCGCGAACGCCAGGACCTGCGGCGATGCCTGCTGGTACGAGCCAATCGTTTCCTGGAGCGTGTGCCAGATGCCGCCCTGGGCGACTCTCCGCTTGAGCGCCAGTCCAGCCAGCGCTACGGACCCTTCGTTCTTGAGATCGACGGCCAGAACAGCCTTACCGTGGGTCTCGATGATGATCGAGCCGGTCGTTCCCGCATCCGCGGTAATGGTCTTCGGGCCGAAGTTGCGAGAGAGCACCTGCACCGGGTTCATGCCACCTCCAGAATCTTGTCGTAGTAGTCCTGCCGCTCGCGCATGCCCCAGGGCTTTGAGGAGCCGTTCCAGCGCTGGCACACATCGAGGAACTCCTCGGAGTCGCCCAGGCGGTTGTGCTTCCAGAACCATCCCGCCGTGCGCGCGCCGACGAGCTTGTCCATAGACACGAGGTCTGGAGTGAGGACGATGTCTACGCCGATCACGGCGGCGCACAGGGAGTAGTTGTTTCTTCCGGTGAGCTGCGCCGGCCCGCGACCCCTGAATTTCCATCCATCCTGGGATGCTTCGTCGCCGTTGCCCATCCGGTTCGCGTAGACGCGCGAGGCGATCTTGCGAGGGAAGCCGACGTAGGCGTCGACTGTGGAAGGGCGGAAGTACTTGGGGAAGACCTCCAGGAGCCGGGCGCGCGAGTAGTTCAGGTTCTCGTCCAGCCGCTTGAGACGTGAGGTCTCGTGCAGGATGTTGGCAAGCCAAGCTGCCACGTGTAGGTCGGTGGCGATCCCGAACTCATCCGCCGCCGCAGCTAGTGGTTCAGCCCACCCAGGCGCAATCCCTGGTGCTACCCGACGCAAGAATTCCTCAGAGATCGCCACCGTTAGCCTGTTAGCGGGATTGTTAGCACTTACTCTCCACGTATGCGCGTAGTCTCTTGGGATATTTTCAGTTCGTCAATGGCAGACGTGAAAAAAGCCCGCCGAAGCGGGCCTTGGTACGGGGGCGTCAGTCTCTTACGGCACGAGCCTGAGATTTGCAGGGGCGGGCGTTACCCCGACATCGAAAGGGAATGTCACCGCCGTGCTCGGCAAGATGCCTGGGGTATTGCTCGCGCAGACGATGCTCCACACATGATGCCCGGGCGTCGCGTTCGATAGGTCGGCGTGGATGTACTTCAGTCCAGTCTCCGTGATCCCGAGGGTGAGGTCTCGCGTCGTGGGTCCGGGTTGCTCGGTGGCAGTGCAGACATCCGGCTGCGGGCCGCCCGCGGGCCAGGGATCAGAGACGAGGAAAAAGGCGTGCGCCTGGGCACTGAAGAGAAGCAGGAGAGCAAACAGGACTCGCATCATCAGAAACCTCCATTCGAGACCATCAAGTCTCTTGGGATGTTTTCCGATCGTCAAGCGTCAGAATTCTCCGTCAGCTACCTGGAAGCACGTCACGCCGTTGGCCCTCCACATGTCGACCACGCGCCTCCGATCGTCGAATGCGGCCACCAAGCGATTCCTGTCGTCCACCAGCATTAGATCGAGCCATTGCTTCTTAAGCTCGTCGTCTGGGGTGTAATCGCCCTCCGACCGCATGGTGAGCGACGTGTCCAATTCCCAAGACATGAAGCTGGTGTACCGTGTGATCCAATCCACAGTCTTCCCGCGAACCTCGTCGCTGCGGCCGGAGAAGATCCAGACCTCCGCGCCGGAGTGCCTAAGCTCTTCCATGACCGTGATCACCGCGGTATTCGGCTGGTCCTTGTCGCACGCGGCGTAGAAGCGGCGCCACTTCGAGTCATCACGAGACGGATCTTCGATGATCCAACGGCGATGCTCGATCAGGGCCAGCGTGCCGTCTAGGTCGAATATGTAAAGCGGACTCATCACCACACAATCGATCGGATTCGGTTTGTAGCACTCCTCGACCCACTTCCAGTACTCTTTCATTTCTCCACCTCGGTTTCCCCTGGCGCCACCTCCTGCTTTTTCCTGTTCGCGCGCCAATCCCGCATGTACCCCCTCATGTAGTCGTTCCGAACTCCCTTCGGTGGCTTCACGCGGTGCACAGGCTCTCCCCGTCCAGGGACGATGATGTCCTCCAGCGCCGCGATGCGCTCCATGAGCTCGACGGCGGCCGGCGTCGCCTGCACCGTGTCCGTCAGCATGTGCGGGGCGTCGGCGGCGTGAGCGCGGCGGCAGATGCGGCAGAGGTCCGTCATGCCAGAAGCCTTTCAAGTTCGTCGATCGCGTCGCCGACAGTCGGCCCCTCTGGCTCTGCCAGCCTCAGCGGGCGATCCCTGGGGAACGTGTGAAGCATCTCCACATCCATCCTGATGATGCCCTTCACTATGCTCCTGTCCAGGTCCTTCGTGTTCGGGTTGACCTCGAAGGAGATGTAGCTCCCGACGCCAACCACGTAGTTCTTGCAATCGCCTGTCGGCGGACGCTCCCAGATCAGGCTCTCAAGTTTCGCGAGGTCCATCATATTTCGTCCAGTCGTTCGCTATGCTCTGTGAACGGAGGTGGCGGGCATCCGTCCTCACGAAACACCAAGACCCAACGGCAGCCATCATCCGGCATTACCATTCTGAGAGCGCGCTCCTCCTCGTCAAGCTCAGCCAATAGCCGGTCTCGCGCAGCATTGAGCTTCGCCCTATTTACATGGACGGTAACTGTATTCCTCGGATGGTCGCCACAAGCGCCGCCGCTGTATATCTCGAAATCCTTTTCCCACCCCGGAAATTCTATAATCGATTTCATCAGTACCCTATCAGCTTGTATCCTGACTTGTACGCGCTCCCAGCAATAGCCCCGATACGAACGCAATTGGCTGCTCGGGAGCGCCATGTGAACACGCCAGTTCCTGGTTCGTATTCCAATAGCTCCATGAGCTCTTTCTGAGTAAGCATCCTAGTATCCAATTTCAGCGTCCATGACGGGGCTCGGCAACCGCGGCGCACCGTGCGTCACGGTCTTGAGCTTCCACCCCATCGGGAATTGCTGGAACGCATCCGCTCCGTTGGATGCCTCGTTGTGCGCCGGCTCGTCGATGTACTTCCCGGCCGCCTTGCTCCACACCTTCTCGTAGTGGTCCAGACACCAGACCCCGCGCTTCGTGCCATCTGCGTCGAACCAGCACATCGGCAGCGTCGAGCGCGCTAGGTTGATCGACACCCACTTGTCCGAGACCCGCGGCACCACGACGATGTCGGAGCGCATGACCCCGAGATCCACCATCCTCTGCTCGCAGCTCTTCGTCTCATTGACCCGCTTGCTCGATGCGTCGTGCGGGAGATACCACTTCCCGAACACGTACCCCTTGGCGCGGCAGTAGGCGACGTAGTGCGAGATGTCCTCTCCCGTGTTCTCGTAGTAGTGGATGAAGCGGTGCTCGCCCAAGAGGTGCTGGTGGAACCAGATCGCCGTCGCGTCCGAGTGCCCGAGATCCCAGAACGTGTTCACGACCTCGGTCGGAACCCACGGGACGGTGCGGAGTCGTTGCTGAGAGCGGACCTTCTGCATCTGGAGTCCGAAGATGCGGCCCTCAGTGCTGACGTGGAACGCCTCGTCGATAGTCGACGGGTGCTCGTGCATCATGTCCTCGCCCTGGGTGTCCTTCTTGGCGACGTACCAAGCCTTTTGCGCTTGGTCCAGGATGACGTTCTGCGTCTTCTCCAGGGTCTCGAAGTACTTCCGCTCCACCGGCCCGATCGTGACGAGGTCCACCTCGTGATCAGCCATGCGGTTCCGAGGGTCCTCGAACCACCCGAAGAAGTGCAGCTTCCAACCCAACCGGGTGAGTTGCTTCCCCTCCAGCATGGGCTTACGCGCTTCCTGGCACATCTCGTAGAAGAGCCCCTCGGCACCAACTGAGGTCGACTCCACGAACATGTGCTGGCCGGGGTGAACGGTGTTGAACGCACCGGTCTTGATCTCGTGCGCCTTCAGCGGCTCGCGCTTACAGATCGGCCCAAGCTCTGAGATGTGCAGCCACTGGATCGTCAGGCCGCGCACCGTGGTGCCCACCGTGATCGTGCTGCCGTTGTCGAACTCGAGCCCCTGAGTGTTCTCGGTCTCGGTGTACCGCGCCTTCCGGAACCCTTCCGGCAGGTTCTGGTACGGCAGCATGATCTTCTCTTCGAACAGCTTCTTGGCCTTGTCCTCGGTATCGGCCACGATCACGCAGGACTGGTTCGGGATGAAGAGCGCTACGTCCAGGAGCATGAGGTCGACGAGTGTCGAGATGCCGTGCTGCCTGGACTTCAAGATGAGGTTGAAGTACCACATCGACTCCAGGAGCTTGCGCTGCACTGGCAGGAGCTTGAACGGGACGACCTGCCCCGAGACATCGCGGACGTGGTAGAGGTTGTCCAGGCGCCAGAACGGATCGCTGGCGTGCTCTACCGGCAGGGATTCGATGTCGATCATCCCAGTGGCACCCACCTGCCCTGGTCATCCTTCCCCTCGATGCGGACGTTCGTGCGCATCTCACGCTCCACCCAAGCATCCACGTCCGCCAGCTTGCCGGCCCGGCGCAGCATCTCCAGCTTTAGCCACCGCTGGAAGCGCTCGCTGCGAACGCACTTTTCCCAGGCGTCCCTCTTGTTGTCGGCCTGCGACCGGGACGCTTCGCTATACCCCACCGCTCCGGACGCATCATGCCGGCAGTGGACCGCCGAGCTGGTCTTGTTCCTCTTCTGCCCGCCGGCACCCGTCCCTTTCGTGTAGGACCACTCGAAATCCTTCGATGTCAGAGAGAAAAGAGGCTGTTTCCCCACTTTCACACCACTTTCTCGGTGTCGCTCCGCCGGGCATTCGAGACTTTTCCCCACCTTAATGCCTTTTTCGCAGACTTCTTGACCTCTTCGATGAACTTCTCGAAGAACATCAGTTCCCGAGGATTCCCTCGCGCCGTCCTTATCGCATACTCGGAGATAACCACGGCACAGATAGCGTCGACGTTCGCCTTGAGCATCTCGGCCACCTTTCGAACTCCGCGCTGCGGGCCGGCGCATGTGAGGCACGCCACATCGACGAAGAAGGCGTACCCCTTGACGCGCGCCTCCTCGATCTGCTGCCTTGCAAGTTCAAGGGCTTTGTTCGCCTCGGATTCGGTCACTTCACCTCCCTCACGAACGGACTTGCCGAAACAACCGGCGAAACGTTGTTCACCTGTACTGAGACATGCGGCTTGTTGTTTCGCGTGATCCAATCGATCATCTGTTTCCACGGGTCCTCGCCGGGCTCCACGTCCTTGTCGATGTTGTATGCCTTGCGCCGGAACTCCGCTGCCTGCACGTAGGCCGCCGTCAGCTTCTGGGCAACGCCAGCCCTCCCAGGCAGGGACATGGCTGCATCGAGCGCCTTCTGGATGGCCTTGCGCTCCTCGGGAGAGCCGTCCTTCAAGGCTTTCTCGCCTGCCGTGATCAGAATGTCTCGCAGGTTCTCGTCCTGGAGCGCCAGCAGTTCGCGCAGCATTCCCTGGGCAACGCGCACCGGTACGGCGCTGTCTTCGCGGTCCTGCATGACCACTGCCGAGCGCGCCGCAGCCTCTGATTCGATCATATCGCGTTCGTTAGCGTAGCTAACTGGCCTGGAAACACCGGCCTTCGTGTTTCGATGTTTCGCTGTTTCCGCCGCGAGGATGTTTCTCTCGGTCCTCTCTTTGATGCGGTGCGACAAATCCCTGGGCCAATCTTCCTTCTTGGCTCTCTTGCAAACGGTTGCTGCGGAGACTCCGTGCTTGGCTCCTATCTCCCTGTAGGTCATGCCTGAGCCTACGTCCAGGCGGACGGCTTCCCAATTGGGCTCTGGGCCGATGATCGCGCTCATTCTTTGGTGACCTTTGGAGGAGGGGGTGGATGTGCCCCGCACTGCCACACCACGATCCCGTTCGCCGTGACTTTCAATCTCCACTCCGTTCCGTCTATGGGCTTGAACCTACAGCACCATCGGCAGAACCGCTCACCGGCTAAGTCTCGCTTGGGTTTTGTCATGTTGGCGCCCTGGAGGGGGTTCGAACCCCTGTTACCGGATTGACAATCCGGCGTCCTGACCGTTTAGACGACCTGGGCTCCATACCCTATGACCACACCGACGCCGGGCACCCGGTCTCGACGCATTCCACGCCCACGGGCTTGAGGTCTGCCATCGAGACCCAGACCTTCCGGCCGTCTGCGTCCTTGATCAGAGCGGACCCGTGATCCCCGGTGCATTGCTCCACCTTGAAGGTGCCGAAGTAGCCCTTCAGCCTTACGTTCTGCCCTGTAGTCATTTCCTCACGCCTCGCTCGTAAGAACGTCCACGCCATTACCGCAGCCTGGATCGAAGACGCACGCCACTTCTACCGCCTCGGCCGCAGTCTTCCCGAGGTACATCGCCGCCATTGCGAAGTCACGCCCGGACCCGATCGCGAACTGTTGCGGTGGAAACTTGATGGCAAACGGAGTGCGCTCGTATTTCCAGATCGCCCCGTCATTCCAGATCACCAGCAACCCGGCCCATCCATCATTATCGCGCTGCGATGCCGGGAATAGCTTCGGGTCTGCGTCGTACTTGTCGAACCAAGAGAGCAACTCCTCACCCGCGTCAGCGTCACCCGCGTACCCAACTAGGCACGAGCCAACCCGGAATATCTTGGTCGTCGTGCGGAAGAACCCGCCGCCGATGACGGCTCTCTTGTCGGCGGCCAGTGACTTGCCGTCCCAGGCGATCACAGACATGTTCGCTCCGCATGCCCCACTACAGCCACCGCGAGCGGCCACTCCCTGACCCGTAACGACTCGGGCCAAAAATCCGGATCGCCGTTCTTACCTCGACCGGCGATCGGCGTCGAAACGGCATCACCCCAGACCGGGAAACTCCCAAGCTGCTTCACGAAGCACGCCGTACCGGCGGCACGGCACTGCCGGATGATGCTCTCGATCCACGCCACGCTGCACAGACGAGCCCTCGGGCCGGACTCTCCCCCGACGATCACCCAATCCAGGTTCCTGGCGAAGCCATTACCGAGCAAACGCAACGGCCCGAGCAGTGGCTCTGCGCTCACGAACCTTACCGCTGCGGGCGTCTGCAGCAGCAGCGGAATGCGCTCGTCGGCGGTGTCCTGGTTCTCGACGCTGACACCTAGCCAGACATTCGGGAGCG